>Ga0208787_1000803_pt1 | contig 14427 bp, 9 predicted proteins | sample Wag4_2014_7_11_FD_187362 | JGI IMG/M metagenome (GOLD analysis project Ga0208787, IMG submission 187362) | Fresh water microbial communities from Ohio, USA - Utica-2 Time Series HT 2014_7_11 (SPAdes) (version 2) | ecosystem: Environmental > Aquatic > Freshwater > Water tank | place: USA: Ohio... | reverse complement strand
GTATTCTTAAGTACTTTTGGTCGGGCCCAGTCTAATGAAGGAACCAGGTTTCATCTTGCATTCTTAGAACATATAGATATTGGTAGAAATAATATGGTGGTTATGATTACCTCCAAATATAATACCACAGGCACAGTGGAAATGCCCCTTTTAGGTTGGAAACAATCTTTTTCGGTTACGGCCAATCAGGTTACTATTGTAACCTTACCTAAAACAGCTGAAACTATAGGTTCTGAAATGTTGTCTTCCAATGGAATTTCGATAAATAGCGAAAAGAATATTAGTGTTTATATGCATCAATATTTTAATCAGCGATCTGAAGCTTCTATCGTTTTGCCCGATGATGCTTTAGGGACAGAATATTATGCGATTGCCTATAAAACTTACCAAAGAAGTGGTGTAGTTTATCCATCGGAATGCGTCATTGTTGGTGTTAAAGAGGATACAGAAATTGAAATTACCCTCAGCGACCGAACCAAAGGTGGACGAAATAAAGGGGATAAAATAAATATTATTCTGGGACCTGGTCAAACCTATCAGATACAAACCCAACTGGCAAATAGCGAAATAACTGGAACCAGCATAAAAGGGAATAAACCTTTTGCCTTATTCGCCGGCAACACCTGGACTCCCATGCCGGACCCTTGTGAAGCACGGGATAATTTATTGGAACAAATGTATCCTATATCAACTTGGGGGAAAGAGTTTATCTCCGTTTTAAGTGCGCAGGTTACTTTTGATGTTTTCAGAATATTAGCATCGGAAGATGAAACGACCATAAATATTCAAGGCAGTACAAAGGATACTTATAAGTTAAATAAAGGCCAATTTATTGAATATCAAAAGGGGGAATCCACTTATATTTCTTCTAATAAACCCATTGCTGTTGCTCAATATAATGTTGGAGGCCAATGTGGCGGAAATCCTTCCCGTCTCGGAGATCCTTCCATGGTTTTATTAAATAGTATTGAACAAATTAGGGATACAGTTACTCTTTACAATTCAAATTTTCAACAAATAACGGAGAATTATCTCAATGTAGTAGCTCTTTCTACTGACATCTCAAAGGTTACACTAGACGGCACACCCTTAGGTAATATTTCAGGAGTCATAGGTACCGTTGCTGGAAATACAAAATATTCTTTCGCAAGGATAAAGGTAAATGCTGGTTCTCATACCCTCATTTCTAACGGTTGCGGAATGTCTGTAACCGCTTATGGATATGGAAATGCAGAATCGTATGCATACAATGGAGGAGCAAGTTTCAAACCTATTAATGCCAGTCCTTTGCCTGAAGGCGGCTGTTTAAATGATTCCATTTTATTTGACGTAGGACTATCCCTACCCAGATTTTCCCTTTTCTGGCATTTTGGAAATGCTGACAGTACCAGAATGAACATTGTCAGACGTTCCTTCAATACCGTAGGACCCCAACCAGTGCTGTTAGCCATTAACGATCAATGTTTAAAAAAACTGGACACCATAAGAGGAAATATAAATATCACTATTCCAGGTAAATTAACAGTTCCAGGTTCGATATTAATTTGTGAAAATGAAACGCTTTCACTGATAGTCGACGATAAAAAATCGGAAAATTATCAATGGACTGGCCCAAATAATTTTTATAGCACTGATAAAAATCCTTCCGTTTTAAAGGCAAACCCAACTTTTTCGGGAAATTATTCGGTCGTTGGAACCTTAGATGGTTGCCCTACTCTTCCCGGCATAACCAAGGCAACTGTAAAAGCTAATCCAAAACCCAATCTGGGAGCAGATGCATTAATATGTCCCGATGAACCTACTTTTAATTTAAAACTTCAAGCAGGATTTTTTTCTAAATATTTGTGGCAGGATAATAGTTCTTTGCCTTATTTTCAAGTTCAGGAGGAAGATACCTATACCGTAGGAGTTTGGGATGAATGGGGCTGTTTTGGCGTTGATACCATTGTTTTAGAACGTAAATGCCCAACAAAAATATATGCTCCTACTGCTTTCAGCCCTAATAAGGATGGCATAAATGATATGTTTTTTCTTTATGGGGATGATATCCTGGCCTTTGATTTAAAAATTGCAGACCGGTGGGGAAATATAGTTTTCACAACTAACAATTTTCAAGAGGGCTGGAACGGTCAATTTAGGGGTATTGATTTAGATCCAGGAATATTTGTATGGATGGCAACCATTGAAGGTTATCGCAGAAATGGGAAAACATTTATCGAAACAAAGAGTGGAACTGTCGCCTTAATCAGGTAATTTTGCCTTAATGTATTTACTACAAAAAATCTCTTTTTTTTGGTCCTTTTACAGGCGTGCCCATACCATTTATGACGTACATTCTCCTTTATTATCTGATATTTTACTTCCCTTGTTTTACGGAAAAAAACTTAAAACAGGAATTATCAAACAACGAAGGAAATGGTTAAGTAAGGACAAAAGACAAATAAATAAAACCGAATATGGAGCTGGTTCTACTTTACTTAAAGGAAAAAAGCTTTTTGTAAATAAAATGGCTGCAACCAGTCCTGTTTCCTCAAAAGAAGGTTCATGGCTTGCCATTCTTGCCGATAAACAAAATATAAAAACCATGTTAGAGTTAGGCACTCATTTTGGTCTTTCAGGTGCTTACCTTGTTTCTCTCAATAATAATGCAAAGTTATTTACTATTGAAGGATGCCCGGAAACGGCGGCTATAGCGGAAGAAACCTTTGCCCAATTAAACTTACAAAGCCGTGTTCATCAGCAAATTGGTTCTTTTGACGAAATACTACCTTCTTTTTTACCTCAATGTCCATCTATAGATTTACTTTTTATTGATGGAAATCACAGGGGGAAGCCCCTACTTCATTACCTGGATATTTGCTCTCCTTTTCTTTCAGCCAATGGAATGATTATTCTTTCTGATATATACTGGTCTGAAGACATGAAAAAAACCTGGGATTTAATTTCAGAGAAATATACCCATTTTCATGTCATTGACCTGTTTCATTTTGGTATTTTAATCCCCCGAAAAAATGAAAGAGAGGACAGACACAATTCATCTATTATTGACTTGAAATGGAAACCCTGGCGAATAGGTTTGTTTCAATAAAAAGAAATTAATTTACCCATTGGCTTCCAGTTATATGTACTTATTTCAAAGTTCCATTCTGAGCCTGAAAGTAAATTAGTAACTATAAAGAAATGGATTTTGATAAGGATTATAAAGGACAGGTAAGGTTTCTTTATTAGCATGGAAGGAGATGGACATGGGTAAAATCTTATATGCGACATAAGCATCCGCTATAATGTAATTGGCTAAATATATCATCTGGAAAAGTACATTTCAGAATACCTACAACAATTAGGCTATTTGTTTTAGGCTAAATAATTTAAATTAAAAAACAGCAAAAAATATTTCTGAAATTTGGAAATTTTTAAAAAGATTACTCTATTATTGTTGAATAAACTAAATAAAGTTTAAAATGCCAGAAAAAGTAAATGGGAATAAATCTAGTGGTAAAACCAATATTGAATCCTTAAACTCCGGCAATACTGCAATCGATTCAAAAAGTGCGGTACAGCTAAATTCGACGGAACAGAAATTAGCTACTTTACAAAAAATGGCTGACAATAGTCCATATACCCAACGATTTGCACATTTAACATCACTCGCAAATAACAGCATTCCAAAGCAACCTGTCAGTCAGCTCTCCAAAGACAGTCATAGTTTACCAGATAATGTAAAACAAGGTGTTGAAAGTCTCTCTGGCATTTCAATGGATGATGTAAAGGTTCATTATAATTCTGCTAAACCAGCCCAGTTAAATGCGCATGCTTATGCACAGGGAACAGATATACATATTGCCTCAGGCCAGGAAAAACATTTGCCTCACGAGGCCTGGCATGTAGTGCAACAAAAACAAGGGAGAGTCAAGCCAACGACTATGATGAAGGCAAAAGTTCCCATTAATGACGACCTGGTTTTAGAAAAGGAAGCCGATGTTATGGGGGCGAGAGCATTGCAAGGCAAGTTTGTATTGCCAAGAACTGAGAAGGGAATAGGTATAGCTTTTTCATCAAAACAGCCCACACAGTTAGTTGTCGGTAATAATCCAAAAGACAATTTAGAAGAGCAATTTCATGAACAGCAATCCTGGTCCCCATTTGGTAGTGAAAAACCTGTTCGTGGTCAAGTAAATCCTATGTATGCTAACATGCATAAAGATAAAATGCCAGAAGGAAGCAGCAACAATGAATTAAAAAAGTATGTTGCATTTCTTAAATTATTCTTAGATGATATCATGAATATTGATTTTTCCGATGCAAAAAAAGCAAAGGAAAATAATGATTATCTTAGGAATCTCGAAATACTTTCCACTTCTTTAAATACAACAGCTCTTGCTATTGGTATTACTTCGGTTTTTGCACTTACCGCAGTTTCAGGTGGTATGGCGCCGTTAGCGGCTGTAGCAGGGGGAGTCGCGGTTCACATGGCTACGGGAGCATCCATGTCTGCGGCTGGTTTAGGTGTAAAAATGGCAAAAGGTCGTGCGAAAGACACTCTTACACCAGGAAAAGTTGCAAAAGGTATTATGAGGGAAGGTACTATTAATTTAATTGGTAATAACCTAATGGGCACTGAGCAAGCTGGTGAGGCTGCAGGGGGACAGATTGGGGGAACGGAAGGTGCTGGACTAATCGCAGACGCTGCTGTATTAGGTGGAGTTTTATCTGGTGGAGCAGGAGCGTTATTTGCAATGTTTGGACTAAAAAATAATGTGAGGACTTTTTTGGAATTGCATAAAGCCAGGACAGAAATTATAGCAAATTTTAATACAATAGGCGTAACACTTATGCAAGTAGAATCTCAACTTCTAAAACTCGGAACCGAAAGTTCAGTAGCTGACATTGTAAATCCAATTATACCAGTTATTGCTAAAACAACTACAAAAATTGGAAAAATAACAGGTACATTCCCAGAATTGCCTCCAATAGATGCAATACTATAGCGTTTGAAAACGTAATACTATTTAACGCTTTCAAACAAATATAGAGAACCTTCACACTTATATCCGCTATTTAAAGCATAATAAAAATAACAACGCACTGAGTCGGTTTATGCGCTGACTCAGTTAGTATTATTTAAAATCAAGTTATTTAATTCAAATATTGATTGTTATTAAAGTATCTCAATTTATTCTTTTTCTTGAGACTGTCCATTAAAGTTTGTCATTAACTTTGAACCAATGCAATATGACAAAATACTTGAAATATATTTTATTTGACCATTCAAATTTAATGCAACATTAGGAAGAGCGTTTTTTTAAGATAACTTAGTATATTTGATAAATTAAGGTTCTTAGAAAATTAACGCCTCATGTTTCGAATAAGCCTTTCATTTCTTTTGCTTTTTTGCCATTTGGGTTGGTTATCAGCTCAAAATGACGAGGATATATTGGGTACCTGGCAAGGAAAGCTGAATGATTCAACCCAGGTTTTTGATTATATACTCATTATTGATAAACTAAAAGACCATGTATTCTACGGAACGACCTATTCTAACGGTGAAAATTTTTATTGCGAAACCAGTATTAAGGGAAGTGTAACCAAAAACAAGATAAATATTATCGAAGAAAAAATTATTCAAACCAATTATGCCAATAAAAAGGCTTTATGTTTGCTTTCCTTTTTTCTTACCTTCGATAAAAATAACTTAAGTGGACAATATATTCCTCGAAATAATTTTTCCACCTGTAAAAAAGGGACTGTTACTTTTAAAAAGAAAGGATTGGTAAAAGAACCAGTAAAAGCTTAAATAATTTTAAACCAATTTATTCATTTCAAATATTCATTATTATGAAAGCATCTCATCTCATTTTATTCCTTTTAACGTTTACTACATTTGCTCTGAAGGCTGCCTTACCTCCAGTGTTTGAATCAAATGTAACAAACGCCTCTAATGTTCAACTGTCCTCTCAGGATTTATTAACCCTGACGCCAGCAAAATACGAAGAACTAACTGGTGAAAAATTAGGCTTAAAAGGAAAACTTGCTCTATTTCTTTTGAAAAAAGAGGTAAGAAAAACAGCCAGTACTGAACCTATAAATCTGGAGGAAGAACTTGCTAACACAGAAGGTGGCTTTAATCTCATAGGATTTTTAGCTGGTTTTTTACTTGCCTTTTTAGGCGTTTTATTGGTGTTTTTATTAGCCTCTAATAATAAAGCAATGAAAAGATCCGCTTGGCTGGGTCTTGGCGTATTAGTCTTAATAGCATTATTAGGTATAGCACTCTAAAATAAAAAGGGGTGGTGAAATATTTTTCCACCCCTTTTTTGTATTGAATGAATTAAAAACTGTTTACAGAAATCAATTGTTATATGCGCCTTTACTAATATTTCCTTGATTGTCGATGACAAATGTTTGAAATTTTTTATAATAAATTTCCGGATAAGCTTTTAAAATATTACCATCCTCCAATTGAATTAATGAAAAATCATCTTTAAACAACTTATTATATTGTTTATCCATAATAAAGTAGCGTGCATTATGATTACAAGCAATCATATACTTATCATTGATATCACCTATAACCTGATAATGAGAATTTAATACATTTTTATTTTTAAGCAACGGAGTAAATTGAACTTTTAGCTCATTTATCCAATAATCACAATCAGCTATTTTCCATTGTTTTTTATCTATTCTACGTTTCAAAAATTCTACCAATTTTTCATCTGATTCATACCCATTTACCTCCAACCATTGTTCATATTTTTTCTCGTTTTTCTCTTTCAATACATTCAAGACATATCTTTCAGCCATACTTAATTTAATCAATAAAGTTTCTTGTTCCTTAAAGGTGAGCGAATTAAACGTTTTTATATAATAGGGTTTAACCCATTGATAGATGGTTTCCAAATATCCTCTATTGGGTAGGATGGACCTATTTAGTATTTCTAGCACCTCATCTGATAAAGCACTATAATTGCCTAATGCAAAAACAGAAAGCGATGTTTTAGGAAATCTTCCATCATAATTTTTATATTCATAGAGTAAGCTATGAATACCTGAAAAGAGTAATTTAGCATAAGGTATTTGCACCTTTTCCGGAAGAGTTTCGGGTATATTAACTTCAAATACAGGTTTATCATATTCTACATAAGGACCCGATGCTGATAAACAATAACCTATTTCTCCATTTGGTGTGTCATAAATAGAAAATCGCTTTGGTTTAATGGTAAATATGTCCGTATTTAAACCTTGAGAAAAAACAAACGACATGTTAATTAAAAATAAAAATACAACTAAATTTTTCTTCATTTTTGTTTAGAATTATAATTATAAAGGATACACTCTTTTTTATACGTCAATGAAGAAACGGCTACTATTTTTATAAAGTATAGGTGAATGCCTAATATTTTGTTAATATTATACTAAGAAAAAGTTATTTTTTAATTTGAATAATAAAGACAGGAATAGTCTATAAGTGTTTTAAAAGGAATGTAGGTTATTAACAAAACAAGCAGATGATCCATTTTTTGAACTTTATGATTCCTCTGGTAAAATAATCTTATTTCCAATGTTTTTCATAGGTTAAATGGCCATTTTTTAGATCAATAGCCACTTTAAAATGATTAAAAAAGTCATATCCCATGACACCTTTAACGCCTGACATGGTTAGCGTCATTTCCAAAAGTGTGGGTAAATTCCCATACTGTACTTTAAATTCATAATTGTCCAGCCTGGTATTTATTTCATAAAGCTGGGTTATGAAAGTACCTGTCATCGGAAAAAAATCTTCATCAATACCTAAAATTTCAACAGAATTTGTAAAATCAGATGGTAAATAGGATCGCTTTGCCCCTGTATCTAAGAAGAATTTTACTCCTTGTCCGTTCACTAAAAACTCCATTATCGGGATGCCCATAAAGATTCCTATGGGTATTTCGACGCCATTTAAAATAAATGATGAGCTGCTAAAAGCGGCTAACTTATTCTTATAATCCAATTGTAAAACATAATTAGATAAAATATCAGCACCCAGTAAAGTGGTAATCTTTTTGCCTAATAAAGCTGAAATACGGTCAATATCAAATCCTAAATAATCGGTGGAACAAGCATAATTATGCTGGCAAAAATGGATGGTATCCTCATAATGAATGCTGGAAGGTGAACCTGTATCAATAAGTATAATATGATCACCAGAAGTAATGATAGGATGACCATCAAAAAAGTCAATGTCAAAAATATTATCCATCACTTAGTAAAAAAAGTAAAAGAAATAAAGCGCTGCATGTACCCCTCTAACGCCCTCATAATATCCTAAGGTTGATCTGTTTCCGTTTAAGACCCTTCCGTTTTCCCAATAACCAATAGCAGATCTGTTCGCATTAAGCGCGCGTCCATCCTCCAGATAACCAATCGTCGTTCTTGTCCCATTCATCACTCTTCCATTCTCAAAATAGCCAATAGTGGATCGCGAACTATTCAAAATCCTGTCATTTTCAATATATCCAATGGTCGAGCGAGAGCTGCTCATCACCCTGCCATTTTCAATATATCCAGCCGTCGAACGAGAGCTATCCATTAATCGCTGAGCATGTAATGCAGAAAAAGTTATCATTATAAAAACAACAGCTATTAAATTTTTCATCCTTCTTATTTTATATGGTTAAAAATATGATTTAATTAAATAGGAATCCAAAATAAATTATCAAGGATAGTTTCCTATTTCCAAGGACATCTTATTTTCCCGAATTGCCTGGTCATATCTCGCCAAACAAAAGACAATTCGATGCTCTGAGGGCTTACTGATCCCAGATTTTGTTTTGAGATAGTTATGTCATAACTAATACCTATCTGAATATTATTTAATAATAGGCCAAAATAAGGATAAACAGCATCGCCCTCTCTAAACCAATTCCCAAAATATAAAATTTGATAATTATTACCCTTCGTCCTATCGAAACCTAAAACACCCCCCACTGAAAAATAATTTTGTTTAGATTGGATTCTAAAAATAGCATTTCCACTAAAAAATATATTGTTAATCAGGCTAACATCATAATTTGTGTGAAATACCGTTTCAATGGGATAAATTTGTGATTTATCATTTAAAAAAGATTGATTTGGTTTATTTAAATTGAAAAATGAAAATCCAGCATCAAAATGAGCATAGGTGGACTTATAACTATAAACAACTCCAGCATTTAAGGCATAAAATAAGGGCATATTCATTAAATTATTTTCTCCATTTGAGCTAGTTAAATCAAAACCATTTTTGCCAAACTGATTCCCAAAAGATAAATTAACTTTATCCAGATATCTTCTACCTATTGTAGCTTGAAACCCTGCTCCTATACTGCTATTTTTACTTATTGACTGATGATAATCCATTGTTGAACTTACATAAGAACTTTTGAGTAAACCATAATTTGATTGATCCCCTAAAAATAAAACACCAATACCCAGTATATTATTTTTTTGTTTTTTATTAGCTAATAAATTTGCGTCCAGCCCCAGGGTATAAGAACTGTAAGGCGTCCCTCCTATTTGCCATTGACTTCTAAAATTACTCATCAGTCTAAATTTACCATAACCTGTTCCCGATAATGCAGGATTAATAGTTAAAGGAGACATGAAATATTGAGAAAAATGGGGATCTTGAGCATTTATAGTATTTATACTAAATAAAATAAAGAAAATATTTATTAAATAATATTTCATTTTCAACGAATTAAAATGGATTGTCCTCTTCTTTTAAGCTGTTTTCCATCCGTTCCAATCGCTTCTGCTATCCAAACATAAGAGTCAATAGGCTGTAAAATACCGTTAAAAGTGCCATCCCAATAATTATTTTCATCAAAACTTTCAAACAATAATTGACCCCATCTATTAAATATTCTAAACACGGTAAAAGATGAAATGCCCACTGCAAAAAATGGTAACTTATCGTTACTCCCATCCCCATTGGGTGAAAATGCTTTGGGTACTAAAATATCAATATGATCAAAAACATAGACTTGAAGCGTATCCGTAAAATTGCAATTATTATCGGTGCTTATATCAATGAGATAATCATTGTTTTCTTTAGAATCAAAGGTAGGATTAAAAATATGAATGTCAGAAAGTCCTGTTCCAGGCCTCCATTGGTAGGAAGCGCCAATATCCCTGGCTGTTAAAATTTGAGGTAGATTTTGGCTAACATTTATTACCGGATAACGAATACCCTTATGAGCCTCTTCAATATTTATTTTTACTGTTTTAATTTGAAACTGATTAGGGCAATCGTCTATTTTAACCGTCAAACTGACATTGTAGTTTCCTGCCTTGTTATATACATGAACTGGAGATTTTTCGCCAGATGAATTTCCATCCCCAAAATGCCATAAATATTTAGACTTTTCATTCTCTTTGGTGAAATTTTGATAAAAAACCTCTTTGTTAACGCAGGTATTACTAAAGCTGAACAAAGGATTGGCTATATTTATATTCTCCAAAACAATTACATTATCCCGTGCTGAGATACAACCATTTACAGAAATAGCTTCAGCTGAATATGCACCTCCTCGATGAACTTTTATTTGATTTCCTACCATTCCTGAAATTCGAATATTATTTAAATACCAGTAAACCAAGCCATTACTGGATGCATTTAGGGTAACGGGTACACTGTCACAGATATATTTGGTTGGGTTAAGAACAAGACTAATACTGGGTTTAGGATAAACCTCAATAGGTAAATTTTCTGATAGAGCGCTACAATTAAATTCATTTTTCACTTCGACCATAAAATCTCCAGTGCTTTTAATTGTTATTTGATTTTTTATTTCATTGGGCAAAAGCATTTTATTTTTATACCATTGTAAGTTAAAATTATTAGCGTTATCCGATGTATTTAAATTTAACGTAACGGAATCTCCATCACAAAATGTAGATTTACCAATTAAGTCAATTTTAAATTTTGGAGCCGGCAAAATTCTGACCGTTTTTTGAATATTATCGACACATTTATTTTCATCCTGAATAAGAAGCATAATTTTATAATTCCCTGTATCAGAGGCTGAATATTTAAGTATTTCCGAATCATTTTTTTTAACCCCTGAAACATACCATTCTCTCTTAATAATATTTGATCCATTTAAGGAGATGGATTTATCTATAAATTCAAACTGATTTTTATCAAGACATTGTGAATCTTTATTGATTTCAAAATCAGCCTTTAATGGATTTATTTCAGGATTTGAAAGATAAATTCTTTTTTTCGCTACCCCACAGATACCACCATTCACCGTTAAGGTATAAAATCCAGCGTCTGACTCTTTAAATTCATTGATGGCTAAATTTAAATCAGTGGACTGAAAACCATTTGGACCATCCCACTTATAGGTAACGTTAGAATCAAGAATTGGCTTTAAATTTATAGCTGCACCGTAACACAACGTTTTTTTTACTTCACAATCTGCTTCCAGTATATTTTCAAATTTTATAATGCTATTAGAAAAGTTTGAAAAATAGCCAAACCTAGTGGTTGAACCTTCATCTCCATGAATAATTCCTAAATGAAACAACCCATTTTCATTGGCCACATTACCAGATTCTCCTGGTTTTAATATATTAACGGGAATTTTCTTTCTACAAATCATCCATTTACCATTAGTTCCCTTTACCTCCTCAAAATCAATACTATTTATAATATTATTCAGCCCATTAAAAGTAAAAAAACCAATATTTTTCTTTTCGGTTATAATATTAATAAAGAATGCTTGCTGGGTTGCTCTTGCCACATTAACTGCATTTGATCCGGTACATGTAATACCAGGCAAAATACCACCCCCTATTTCACAGCCAAAACCAGAAAGTTGAAAAATCTGTACAGGTGAATTTGTCGTTATATAACAAGAAGCATCCGAGAGAAAACCTTCATAATACTCACCAAGATTCAGGGTATCTTTTAAAATTCCATTGATGTAAATTATTGTAGCATCCGCAGTGGGATAGATATAATAACGGTCTGGGACAAAAAAATATCCCTTCATGACAATGAATTCTTTTCCAGCTAAATCATCAGGTATAAGTTGATCACCTGCCGTATCAGCACAACCAAATCCCGGCAATTGAATAGAATCATCTTTTATGGTAATGGCTACTGGTTTATCTGCTAACACCAAGGTGCCACCTGCTCTTTGAATAGGTTGATACGAAATATTTTGAAAGGTATAAGTTTGCCCTTTTTGAAGGGTAATTAAAATTTCTTTTTTACCAGGGAAACCCTCTAAATTTTTAGTTGGAAGAACTTTTATGTTTGTATTATTTTCTGTCGCCAAAATGGTAAAAGTGGATGTATAAAAAGGATAATTCCAAGAACTAAGACTCATCTGTTGTGGAATGGTAAATTTCAAACCAAGGGCATTTTCACCTTTAAGGGTAAAAATGTCTCCATTTAAAGGATCTGCAATGTCGTAATAACAACTAATTTTACAAGATGCCTTAATATAAAGTCCTCTGTTTTGAGGTGTATTTATTAAGTTACATTCTATTTGATTTTTTAAATAGGTAAGATCAATAGATTTTGAAGTATTTTTTTTAATGCTAAATTCCATTATTTTAAACGATGAATTCCCAGGTTGGGAAATTGTGATGCGCGCATCTTCCTCAAAGGCTGAAAACCTCAAAATAATAGGATCATCTCCATGAGCCTCCTGCAAATCAGGTGCAGCAAACCAAAATTCATTCCCAATCTGACTGTAGCTTAAATTACAGAATAATAGGAAAATAGGAAGAACCTTGTTTAAAAAATGCATTGAATTTAGGACTAGGTGTCGTTTATGGATGTATTGTTAAAGGTAACCAAAACAAGATTAGTTTCATAAACTTTTCTCAAAATCACTAAAATTCAGCTATATATAAACGAAAGTCACCAAAAAGAGGTATTCAAAGAATGTGGTCTATCCAAATTCAAAAATCACAATTATCTACTAATTATTTCTCAGGATTTTTTTAATTGTAAACCCTTTTATTTTTTAAATTTTAAATAATCTAATTGCATAATAGTCAAGTCCATTGCTTTTACAATTCTCATACTTCTTTATTCTTATACTTTAAATTCAGCTACAATCTTTAAAATAAAAATTTAACTGGCAATTAAATGCAAACTGTCAAAAAAAAGGGCAACCCGAAAGTTGCCCTGATTACATTTTATTTTTTTAAATACTTTACGGGTACATTCATGTTATAAAAGGTGAATGCCCATTTGTCCGCTTGTTCATCTATGATTTTAGCCGTAGGTTTTCCAGCGCCATGACCAGCATTTGTCTCAATGCGTATCAAAACGGGTGAATCTCCTTTGTGTGCTTTTTGTAAACGAGCAGCAAATTTGAATGAGTGTGCAGGTACAACCCGATCGTCATGGTCTGCCGTGGTAACTAATGTGGCAGGATAACTAACACCCTCCTTCAAATTATGGTAAGGAGAATAACCTTTTAGATAGTTAAACATCTCTGGGCTGTCTTGTGCCGTGCCATAATCAAAAGCCCATCCGGCACCTGCTGTAAACTGATGGTAACGCAACATATCTAATACACCAACCGCTGGGAGTGCCACTTTAAATAAATCAGGACGTTGTGTCATGGCAGCTCCAACTAATAAGCCACCATTTGAACCCCCACTGATAGCCAGATATTCCTTTGCCGTGTATTTTTCTTTGATCAAATATTCCGCTGCCGCAATAAAATCATCAAATACGTTCTGCTTACGCATTTTTGTACCCTGTACATGCCACTCTTCCCCATATTCTCCGCCACCACGCAAATTGGCCACGGCATAAACCCCGCCATTTTCCATCCAAACGATATTCGATGTGCTGAAACCTGGTGTTAAACTGATGTTGAACCCTCCATATCCATATAATAAGGTCGGATTTTTACCATTTAGAACCAAACCCTTTTTATAGGTAATAATCATTGGAACTTTCGTACCATCTTTCGAGGTATAAAAAATTTGCTTAGATTCAAAATCGGCAGGATTGAAATCGACCTTGCTTTCTTTATAAATGGATGACTTTCCCGTTTTAACATCTAAAGAATAAATAGTAGAAGGTTGCGTATATGAAGTGAAAGTAAAATAAAGGACAGGATCTTTCCATTTTCCTGAAAATCCTGACGCGGTGCCCTTTCCTGGCAAAGAAATAGTGCGCACTACCTTTCCATTTAGGTCCACTTGTTCAACTAAAGAGAGGGCATCTTTAAGATAAGAAGCGAAGAAATATCCACCTCCGGTGGAGATACTTAAAGGTTCTTTTCTTTCAGAAATGACGTCTATCCAATTTTCAGGCGCAGGATTAGAAGCCTTTACTTTGACTAATCTACCATTTGGTGCCTGGAGTGTCGTATAAATATATATCCAATCGCCTTCTGAATGAACTACCTGGTGTTCTTTATCAAAATG
>Ga0208787_1000801_pt1 | contig 14440 bp, 18 predicted proteins | sample Wag4_2014_7_11_FD_187362 | JGI IMG/M metagenome (GOLD analysis project Ga0208787, IMG submission 187362) | Fresh water microbial communities from Ohio, USA - Utica-2 Time Series HT 2014_7_11 (SPAdes) (version 2) | ecosystem: Environmental > Aquatic > Freshwater > Water tank | place: USA: Ohio... | reverse complement strand
CTGATAAGCTCGATCAGCCCCTGGAGAGGTGGCTGAGTGGTTGAAAGCGGCTCCCTGCTAAGGAGTTACAGGAGGCAACTTCTGTCGAGGGTTCGAATCCCTCCCTCTCCGTTTGACTGGGGTTTCAAGGGGTCGCTATGCGACTCCCAGAAGCCCACAAGGCTTGTGATATCTGGGTTTTCAGCTCCAGCGGCGATCACATCATCCCACGCCGTTTCAGCGCATGGGTGTTGGAAATGGTGTTGGAAATCAGACAGGTCTGGTGTTGGATGGTCCAGCGCACCCAGAGCAGCAGTGTAAAGATTCATCAAGACGTCAACAGGGTGTAATCAGCCAGGCCGCCAGCACCTTGTGCTTGCTGCAGCCTTTCAGCGCATAGGAGGGCACTGCCTCTACGGCGTGCTCGGCGTCGATGGCGTTGACGGGCTCGATCCCAAAAGCCTCAGGCCCGTCGAAGAACACGGCGAAGGATCCGGCCGGGCTGTCGGTGGGGATGGAGAGGAAGGCCATGGGTCGCAGCTGCTGGTGCACTGTTGGTAGCAACGGCAAGCGATCAGGGCTGCGGTGAGGGCCTTGTGTTGGGATCCCATGGCCCAACGATGGCCTGCCCCTCTGCCTCCAGCTCAGCCAGCTCCAGGTTGAGATCGAGCAGGCTGGCCAGCACGTCATCCTTGGCGCTCCAGCCGTAGGCCTTGAGCACCAGGGCATCGAGCGCATCGTGGAGCTTGCGCAGCTTGCTGGCCGGCTCGTCGAAATAGCGGTTGTACATCTCGGTGATGCCCTTCTGCTGCTCCACCATCCAGGCGTTGCGGTAGTCGTTCAACTCGATCATCTTCTGCCGGATCGCTTCGCCCTGCTCGGCTGTCACCTGTTGGGGGAAGGGGAAGGTTTCAAAAACCGAAGAAGGCGTGTATCGAGTGTCTCCTTTCAGTGTTGACGCGTTGGCCAGAATCCATTGTCGATGGATGTAAGAACTAATTATTCCATGAATGTATGCGTCGTTTGACGCAATAACTGCTATGGAGTTGTTTGGGAGCAAGTCAGACTCGCACTTTACTGGCATTACCCACTTGGAGTGACAGGGTATTACAAGCATGCCGCCTTCTCGTTGAATGGCACGTCTCATTGACTGCCTCCTCTCCTGCAGCTTCCACCAGTTTCGTCGCACACTGTCTCGTCTAACCTTCATTCGCTGTGGCTTAACCGTTGCTACTACATGGTTGAATATCTCCTCGTACTCTTCGGACTCTTCCAAGGCTCTCTCATTAAAGTCAATAATCCATGAGCTAGGATTGCCATTTGGCCTTCCAGTAATATCACTTGCCGTTAGGTATAGCCGCAAGACCTCCTTGTTCTTGGCATTCATCCTAATCCAGTCGGTGGCGGTCTTCTCGTCTATTTCGAATCCTTTTCCCGTAGGTTGCACTCCAATGAATGAGTAATCTCTGTTTGCTTTAATGCATGCGGCCTCGCTCGTGTCAATATGGTTTCGGAGCGACGTATTGATCTTGGCCACTGACCTTCCATCCAGCGTGCACGCTCTTCTTTGCCTAGACCAGTTGACAATGCTGACGTGCACATTTGCCTCTCCTGACCACTTCTGATCGGAGACTGCATTATGAATGAATCCATTATTATCTGCTATGTATCCAAGCGATGCCCTCCTATTTCCTCCTTTCCTAATCATATTTGTCCCCACAAGGCCGGCGTGTCCATTTTCAGAAAGCCTGTCGTGCGCAAGACGAAACCAGTAACAGCAAATATCTGTAAAGTTGCCTGTGTCTGGGAACTTGGAATAGATGCGGTCGACGTATTCGCCGTCCATTTCACTTCTAAGCCTTTTCCCACCCAAGAAAGGCGGATTGCCAATGATCGCGTCAGCCTCAGGCCAAGGAGTGAAGAGCGCATCAGCCTGAACAATGTTTTTGTCAAGGTTGTCAAGCGGTAGCTCCTGCTCCGTCAGTCCCAGCCGATCGTGTGCCACCTTGCGGGCGATCATCAGCGTTACCCGCGCCAGCTCAACGGCGAATGGATCCGTATCCAGCCCAAAGAACTGGTTGGTATTGACGAAGCCAAAGACGCCCTGGCCCTTGAGTGCCTCCGATCGCCGCCGGTCCTGAATCTTGCTGAGGATCGTGGCCTCAATGTCCTTGAGGCCGTTGTAGCCCATGTAAAGGAAGTTCCCACTTCCGCAGGCAGGGTCCAGCACCCGGAAGCTCTGGAGCTCGATCAGCAGCTGCTCCAGCTCCGCGATGGTCTTGGCGGCCTCGATGCGGGCCTCCCAGGGTTCGATGATCGTGGGCCGCACCACCTTGAGGATGTCCGGCTCACTGGTGAAGTGCTGGCCGAGGGCATGGCGCCGCGCATCGTCGCTGCTGGCCTCGAAGATGTTGCCGAAGATGCTCGGCCGCACCAGCCGCCAATCCTCGCGGGCACTGTTGATCAACTGCCCCAGCTGCTGAGGGCTGAGCTCGATCTGGGGGATCTCGGAGAACAGGCCACCGTTGAAGTAGGGCGTGCCCTTGAATCGGCCGCCGGCCGTCACCCCTGAGGTGTTCATGGCGTTGAACAGACCGCCCAGCACGTCGTAGGTGCTCTCGCCTTTCTCGCGGCAGGTTTCCAGCGCCAGGGAGAACTGGCGATTGGGCAGCATCTCGCGATCCTCCGCGAACATGCACAGGACGCACTGCAGCACGAAGCGCTGGGCCTGCTGGTCAGTGAACTGCCCGGTCCTGGCGGCCTGCTGCTTGAGCTCGTGGAACAGGTGGCCCATGGCCTGCGCCTGCTTCTCGGTCACAACGACCTGGTTGTTCCCGAACAGCGGTGTCTGCGGCTGCTTGCTGAGGAAGGCGAGGCCTGGCCAGCGCTCGGGGAGGTAGGCGGTCTGGAGCTGCTCCACCGGCTCGTCTACCTGGAGGTTGAAGTCGTAGACCCAGAACTCATCGAAGTTGCAGAGGATCGCGTAGGTCGGCTTCGGGGCAAGGTTGAACCAGTAGCGCTGGAGCTGGGGGAAGTGCTGGCCCAGGGCTTCCCCGCGCTGCTTCATCTCGATCAGCACCTTGCCGGGGATCAGGGCATCCGCGTACCCCATGCCGCCGCCGGCCCCACCCTTGGGGATGCGGTGCTCAAAGCTCACCCCGGCTTCTGTGGCATCCTCCCAGCCCCAGGCAGTCAGCAGCTTCTGAACGAAGGTCTGGCCCTCCTGCTTCTCGTTGCCGCTGCAGCCGCCGACCCACTGGGCGAAGGCGTGGAGCGCTTGCTGATCTGCCATAGCCGGCCCTGTCCTTACTCATTGTGACTGCTGGGCATACAGGCTAAAGGCTTGCAGCAATCCAAACAGCCGAACTACACGGCTGCGATCAACACAAGCTTTAAGATGCTTGGATATCAAGCAAAGCAATGGTCCGAGTTGATAAGAAGGAATTTTGGCCTCGGGATTGATGCAAAGCCGGAAACAGCAAGGGCGCAGGAGCCTGGAAACTCGGCAGGGCGGTAATCACTACTTGCATGCAATAAGATACTTGAAAGACTACAAATAGCAAGTTTGCAAATCATGGAACAGTTGCGTGCAGCTCTCAGGGTGATTGGGCGATGAATGCAAGAAGCAAGACTCGCCAAGACTGTATAATTACACACCGGATACCACGTTGCTTTCCAAGGCAGGGCTAACCAGCCAAGGATGGGACGCCATGGCAGCCAGGCTTATGCATGAGAATTATATTCAAAGAATAGATAGAGATCTTATGGGCTATACTGGTATATGCATTGAGCTAACAGTCAAAGGATTTATACTCGACACTGGCGACGACTTATTAAACATGATTCGCAATACATGTCATGCAATAGCAAGCGAAGAGCAAAAGACTAATCATCTCATTTCAAAAAAGACCGGTATAGATCAATTCAGCATTGATTTCATCCTAAGGCTACTATCAGAAAAGAATGTCATTAGTACACGTGTTTGGGACGGGAATGGCGGGCTCGTTCAAATAACAGATTCTCGCCAACTCCTAAGTTACATAACAAGACTCTCCAAGGCTGGTCAGGCGATATTCAATGCGAGCTAGTATTGCCGGGCTCAATAATAGACTATATCAATGAGTACTCGCTCGACTAAGGCTATCAGTTCGCCGGGATTCCGCCAACCAGATGAGTCTAACTGCCTTAGGCCAATAGATCCGTTAAAACACTTAGTCGAGCATAGCCAAATAATGATGTTAGCACGAACGATAGCAGTACTTTCGACACTTGCATCACCGATTTACGCCCCAAGGGCAATGGCACAGCTTACACAAGGAGTATGCTACTTTTACAAGGATTACGAAAGAAGTCTCACAGAGCAAAAGATCTGCGCGCTAGACTCCTTTAATAGCGGGCTGGTTACAATTACGACAAACAATGGCACCATAAGACTTGAATTGCATGATAGCCGAATAAATACTTACTCCTACAATGGCAGAATTTGGAGATTTGAAGCGGTTGACCGATCGGGATGCTGCCCAACTACAGGTGGCACGTTCAGGAGCAAAGGGGACTCCATACATTTTTCTCCTTTAAGGTAGGACAAGAAAATCGGGATACTGCTAATAGAGGAGGATTGGCCCCAACCTTAAAGACGAAGCCATGCCCCGGAATCAGTTAATGGGCAGCGCCACACACGCAACAAATCCATGCTACAATTACGACATTGAGGGTAAGAGGCTCAAAGAAGCCCGCCCTCTCAACCCACTCCACCGAAACCCACAGAGGTTCCACCAATGACCACCAACACCCTCGACATGATGAGCATCAGCACCGCCTCCGAGGCGGTTGTGGATGCTATGCAATCTGCCGTTTGTCAATGGGAACAGCAGTCTCACGATGCCGCCATGGAAGGAAACCTGACGGCTGCCCTGATGTACAAGAACTGGGCATTCGCAGCCGAGTTGATGGCGACGAAGGCCTCCTCCACACTCGGCCGTCTGATCCTGGAAATTTATGATGCAAAGTATCCGAAACTGCAGCTGTGCCAGCCGGCTACAGATGATGGCAGTGACATCGAGATTGAGGCCTGCTGATCGATAAGCGTCAGGGGGTATCGCAACTTGGCATACCCCAAGATTGCGAAAACAAGCCGAACCCTTGGCTAGTTTTCATGCTATAATTTCGCAAGCAAAGAGGGTCAACCTCCGAGCCAACAGAAACCCATCAGAGGTTCAATCATGCTGATTCAGACCAACCCATTTACCTGGTACTTCCAGGATCCGGACAAGCAGGATCTCAAGATCAGTTACCGGCGGGTTGATTCGGTCTTCGCTGTATGCCGACAGATCCAGCTGACCGATCGATCCTGCGTTGTGGAGACGATTTCCACGCATTCGAGCCTCGAAGAGGCAAAAGCTGCATCTGACTGCCTTCAACCCCATCGGTAGATGCTGCTGTGGTGTGGGGGGAGTCATGCCAAACTCAATCCACACCACTTCAACAGCAATGGCCCACGATCACCCAGATGCCCCCAAGCAATACGGAATCCGAATAAGACAAGAGACAATGGAGCTGATCTCAGAGATTCAGGAACTCCATCGGAAGACCGGCAAGCCTCATACACTCGCGGCCATCGTCGAAAGTGCAGTCGATAGTTATTACGAAACCCTGGTAGAAGAGGGCGAACTGAAAGGATGAGATCAATGCACCCATCACCAGGACCCTACTAAATACCAATAGTGAAACACAAACGTTCCCTGCAGTATGACGCCCGTAGACCATGAGAAACTGAAGGAGATCCTTCCAAGTCTCAAGCCAGACATTGAGCCCGAACACGATCTGTCAAACCTGAGTGAAACCAGACTCATTCGCCGACGCATCGAGATCAACCAGACAATCCAACAGCTGGAAGATGAACGCAGAGCGGTTGATCAAGAACTCCAAGACAGCATTTCAGATTTTGAATTGCGCCGAGGAGTTTCACAGGATGGATTCGTTCTGAGTCAGAGAACAAGGCAGACTTGGGTCTACCCGTCAGAACTGAAGAAGCAGATCAAGGCAATGCAGACAGCAGCCCAGAAATCAGGCGAAGCAGTCCCACAGTTTACGACCTTTCTCGTGGTGACGCGAGAGGGGGACTAGGTTTTTCTGCTATCATTGACTCACGAATCCCACAGAGGATCATGACCACTCTCTCTAGCCGCAACGGCACTTCTGCCCCCGCCGCCAGGTTCGTTCAGCGGAACACAGCAGACACGCTCACGGAGCTGAATCGCCCGATTGACCCTCGCCACTTCAAGACGCGGAAACAGGGAACTGCGACGCTGACCTATGTTCCTTGGGCAAATCTGGCCAAGCACCTCCACCATCGAGCTCCAGGGTGGTGTTTTGAGATCCAGTCGGTTCAGGAGGTCGGTGGATCTGTGGTGGTAACGGGGCGGCTGTCCATCCCCACCACCGATGGACTGCTCCACTACTCGGCAGTTGCTTCCGAACCGCTGGAGTCAGCATCCAAAGCACCCGCTGCTGAGGTTGCTGCATCTTCGTGCCTGAGGAGGGCAGCGGCATTGGCTGGTCTTGGGTTGGAGTTGTGGAAGTGATAGATACAGATACTTCCCAGGAAAGAGTGGGCTCATAATGGTTGCATTGATGCGATACAATCACAAGAGCCAGACACTCGGCGCACGGGAGAGAAACTTGGCAAATAGACCAAGTTGTAGCAATCCCCAAAGATACAATGGGAAAGACAGATGTTCTCATGACCTAAAAACCAAACACCCAAGCAATGAGGCATCCATTCGAGAAGCAAAGCATTCTTTCAAGGGCTTCGGAAGATATGGTTTTAGCAGTTGGCAGACTGATGCTTGTCTTTACGAATATAGATGGGTGGCTTGACTTCGCAATACGCGGGCTATCTAGTTTTAGCGAGTCTGATGTCATACCAAACTGGAAGAAGATTGAGAGGCTACGCACTTCTAAAAAGTTAGACCGTTTTGGCGAGTTAGTTAAAGATTCGATACCTCCCGAACACACCTTCATGCTTGAATCTATTGAGAAGATCAAGGAGCTCATCAAACACCGCAACATTGCAGCTCATTACCCATTAGTTGAATCAGGACGCCACTCTGAAGGGTATATTTGCAAAATGGACGTAAACGGTGATCATAAAGTACTTTGTTCGGCAGACATAAACAGTCTCGCCGAGGAAGCGGATGAGGCATATAATGATCTATTTCAACTCTTCTTTATTGCACGCTTCAGAGGATCTGATTAATATTAAGACAGTTACACCCAGATGACACTCAGATGAGCCGTTTGGCTTATGCATTTTATAGAGTCAGTCAATATCATGATAATTGCCCTGATCATCATAATAGCCACGAAATCTCCCCCTCTTTGACGGGTTGTAACGCCGAGAGTATTCCACTTGGTAACGCCTCCCAGATCCATCCGTAAAATATCTTCCTGAGCCAGACACACCAAAAGTTCCACGTTGGCTGGGTGTTTGGGGAGTTCTTCGTTCTGCTTTAAATTTAACCTGATCCCACTTCAGATTATTACTGGATCGCAGAGCATTGGCCCTGCGTTTGGCCTCATCATAGCCTTTGACACCAGTAGCCAATACTGCATTCGTATCAGCCCGGTAGATCATAAAGGTTGTTTCTTCTGAATAAAGCTGTATGGATTGCTCTGCGAGATGATTGCGGGTATTTTCGATCCAGCATCGATAGGCTTGGGGGCGTAGGGTTTGGGTCATAAAAGTGTGATTCTGTAGTATTTAGCCTGCTCATGCCGGTTAGATTGAATTACTAAGTGATCAACCCCTTACTGCTGCTGGCCATGCTGCGCCCTGGCACCTATGGCTTCTGATGAGCTATCGTTACAAAAATCTCGTAGACCGGCTTATGGCAACCCCAGAATATCGATGTTTAGAATCATGAATAAAAGCCATGTATGCGGCAGGATTGCCGGCATAGCTTTATGCAGTCATAGCCTATTGATTGCACCTCCTTCTCTTGCACAACAAGGTCAAACTGGATTGAACTATTTCGTAGACGCTGTTTGTGCCTATAGACGTGATCACCCAAAAATGACAGCAGAGGCTGCTTTTACAAGTTTTGTAAAGGGATTTGTGGCTGAGATATCAAGCAACGGAACGCAAGCAACGGGTTACGCAACATATTTTTCTCCTACAGGCAATGTCAAAGGAGATGTATATAATGCAGGCATTGCAGGAGATAGGTTCATAGCGTGGCAAAGATGGAGCAGAAGCTTACCGCCGGGATCCAAGCCATTATTGGTTACATCAGATGCCGTCAGACGTGCATGCCCATGATTACATGAAAGACACCAGTATTCATGTACGGCCGCAGCTTCCGACAGGGCGTGCGGAGGTGGCACCAAGGACCTGATACCTATCGCTTCTGATAAACCTGATTGTTCTACTTGCGGAAGAGCTTTAGCTACTTAATAACCGGATTAGTTGCGAGAGACCACACCAGCGCGGCAACCCAACCAAAGAACGACCAGCCCAAGAATAAGTTAAGTGCACCTATAGCCCATTTACTAGGGTGCTTCCGTGATGCCGCGATTTCATATGGGACAAAATAGATCAGAACAGCCATCCATAGGATGACTCCACCTAGCGCACCACTTAGGGAGCCGCTAGTAACAAGGAGTCCAAATCCCGTGATGATTGCAAACGCGATAGCCTGGCGCTTAACGAATCGGGACCAAGAGCTCTGCCTATCAGCATCCTGGTGAACCATAGCGCTCGATGGGGGTTAGATGCTACTATACAGGATGAAGCAGGAGACTAAGGTATGAAAAGGCTCATGTTTTGGGCGGTATTTGGCATTGTTGTTAATGCTATTAATCTATTCCGTGGTCTCGCATCACCCTTTGTAGACGCGGACGGCGGGGAGCTATGGGCTTGGATTGGGCTGGGTTTGGTGCGAATTGTCGTTGCGACTCTTGGGATTCTTGCGTCAGTCTGGATTCTTCAGAAGAAAGCAGTTGGTTTTTCTATAGCGCGCAGACAAGTCTGGTTTTTCGCCTTTGTTGAGGCACTATCATCTGTTGTTTTTCTACTGTTTGAACCAGAAGGGAATTCCAGATATGAGGTCGTTGGTACCTTCATCATCTTGGTCTTTGCGTCTCAGCTATCCCGGCTTTTCAGCTCAGAGGACGCGAGAAGTTACTGCCGTAATTCAGCTTAGTATCACGCTGTTATCATTAGCACAATGACACGCGCCCTAGTTACAGACCTCAATGGGACCAACGCAAAGATTGCTATTTTTGCAGCCTCCATTTTACTTAGCGGCTGTATTCGTGGAACCAACTACAGCAGTCTGTGTGCCAACGGCGAGGCTTTCCGTGATGCCGAGAAAGTAATTTCATATTGCAATGAAGCCATCTCCGTAGAACCTGAAAACCCCCATCACTTTAATAATCGCGGGGTTCAATACTTTGATCTCGGATATCTACAAAAGGCGATGGAAGACTTTTCTCAGGCTGTGGAGCTGCGAGCCATCAGAGACAGTGATCATGCCGATCATATCTACAGTCTTGCTCTAGTGAAATATGAACTAGGAGACCGCGACTCCGCATGTAGTCTTTACTCTAGGAGTGCTCGACTTGGAAGCAAGGATGCAGCAGAGGCATTTCAAGAGGCGTGTTAAGATATCGCTATCTGAGAGAAGTATTCTCTATAAGCCAGAGACTCGGAGTGATTTTATTGGCGTTATCGGCTGAGTCTCTCAGATGGTCAAAGATGGGGAGCGACGCTTTCCCCCTGGCGCTGTTGCCCCTGCCGTCAAGATAGATGCCTCGGGAATATAGGGTAAGTTCTTAGCTACTCGGCTTAACTGCCCGCCAGGTCGATCAGTCGTTGCGCGGTGGAGCGGGGCGGCGGCGGTGCTGTGGCTCGATCCTGAGGGCCGATCGCCATGCGCAGGCGGTGGACTTACTCACTCCCTTCCGCAGGGCTGATTCAACGTCTTAGCAAGCATCGGGCTGGGGTTGCCGCCGAATATGAACACTGGTGTTATCAATACTAGTCTTTAGCCAAGAGCCATAAAAGCCAAATAACAATTGTTATTGGCACTGCAATATACCAATAGACAAAGATCAAGTAGCCAACCACAAAGATCAAACCCAGCAACCATATCCCCTCGACATCAAGAGAATCGGAGACACCTGAAGATCTATCATTCCTCTCGGAAACCTCTGTTATATTTCTAATGTAAATTACATTTGACCACTGAGACCTTATGATTTCTGCAACTTGCCCTTGATGACCCGCAGTCACAGTCGTCAAAAATGATTTGCCAGAATTGGTGACTTTAATCTCTGCTTTGTACAGGGGCATTAGTCTATGCCAATAAAGATCTACTTCTGAACAAGTGTAGCGTTAGGGTGGCTAACATGGTGACTTTCAGGAAAGGAGTCTCTCCTTTGCCACCATTCAGACGGCTACGATTAAGTACAGCGTTAGGATCGGCTCGGGCTCCTCTGTTGGCTTGTTGATCCACACTTTTTCCGGTAGGAGCTCTTGGGAACAAAACAAGATGGATTATATGCACCACTGAAGATGATCTCTACAGTGGCACTGCAGAATGACTGATCAGATCGTGGCCCGATAATAAGTTTCTACCGAACCCATACCGCCTGAATAATTGCGATTCAAATGGTACAGAAATGTATCCCGTGCATCTTCAGAAGCAAGAAGTAGTGCCGTATCAATTCCCTCACAAGTCACTTTCCATCGGTTTCGATCACTGACCTGTTTGGTTTTAAAAGGCCCTGCGGTCATACAATCATAAACAGATCTATAGAGACAATAAATCTCTTGAATATTTCTTTTGCCGAGCATCCTCAGCCACTCTTTAAAGTTTGTTGTGTTCATAATCGCTATCCAAGTAACCAAGATTATTTAGGCAATGTCAAGATCCACATTGGACTTTGGTATAAAGTTGGAGTTCGTCCAATCAAGGCCACAAAATCCTGAGCCCACCTGTTTAGTCAAATAGAAACAAGAGTCTTCAAAATCCCTTGTATAGTCAGCATAGATGTCTTTCCTCTCTGAAATACACTGGGCTCTTGTGCGTACAGATGTCTCAAGAATATCCTTAATGTCGATAATGTTGTCAGTGACCATTCCAGTTGAATCTAGAAGAACGTGAGTATGGAACTGGCTAGAGCCTCTATTCTTCTCATGAAAGAACATCAATAGAGGTGGTTCGTACTTCCAGGTCTGATTTGGTCTGGGTATGCCATAGAGATAATGTAGAATTAGATTTTTCACTTTCTTTGTATCTTTAATCAGGGAGTCATAGTCCGAACGAATCTTGTCATAATATTTGTCTCGTGTAACCACGTTCCATAAGGACTCGGTCGTTTGTAGACTATATCGATCTGGTTTAGACCCTTTGAAATCTGTTTCTTTTAAAATCCTGCCGTTTTCATTTGGGTGGCTGTAGTGGTAGGCAAGACTGATATCAGGTTTAAATCCTAGTGAAAACTGGTTTCTAATGAAATCAATCGTTCCTTGTCGTTCTTGTGTATTGGAAGTATAAGTCATAGTTTTTGATGTGAATAAAGTATTTTGAGTAAAGTAAACTTATGGTGCCAGGTCTCTACAGGCGCTAGATTGCTCTAGGTTGTTTCCAATAAGGATAATTGGAATTCCTGATGAGATTAGTCTTGTAACAATCTAGATCTTGTAGTCATATCCAGTACTATAAATAGTTGTTGACAATACCTGAGCGACTTGATCAAAGAATGATCTCTATTGCGTTTAGTTTGATCTGGATTTTATGCAGTGTAGTTTTGTTGAATATCGAGATGTGGTTTTTATTGAACTGATGAGGTCTAGAGTAGTAATGAGACCTTATGGTTCTTATTGCTGGTGTCCATAACTCGTTAAATCGATGATTTCTGGATACACCTTCCCCTAAGGAGCATAGTCCATTTTTATGATCCAGCTGGTTATGTAATTCAGACAGGCTGTTTCTACTATCCAAGAGAAATTCAGGTTATGAATGAATATTGTCTTTCGTCTTTGTGTATAACACACAGACACCTATCTATATAGGTTCTCAATATATTGGCGTGGGCGTCCTATATGGAAACCCTTATAAAGGCATGATTATGCATGGATTGTAATTGCTCGCGAGAGCATGCAACTCATTTGCCATTTTATAGCACCTTTTATCGTTTTTGTCAACCCCTTGGAGATATTTTGGGGCTTCCATACCAGTTATTGGGTCTTCCCCAATTAAAAGCCATTTTCAGATATAAAGGGTTTGTGGCGATCGTACCAGGTATAGTGCAGGATTAGAAAGTGGATCGCACCAGTTCTGGAAGTCCTGAGTCTTGAAGCGATATCATCAAGTGTTGACAGCGTTTCCTGGTGCTTAGATCCAAAGTAAAGGCTTATGTTTTGTGATTGAGAAGACATTTTCTGATGATTATTAGTCTTATACGGCTGGGATATAAAGCGTATTCACGCATAGATCTTGCTTTTCAAAAGCCTATCAGAGCCATATATATCTATATAGGGTCTAATAAGTTTATGAATTTAGGCTGGCCACGTGAACCTTCAGATCCCTAGTCCAGCTACACTTATCAGATTGCTAGGCCATTGTCGACCAGCAATTTACACCACTTCTCTAAAAAGTCGCGCCTTTCTTCAAGCATCAAGGAGTTATCGTACGCTTTACGAACCTTATCTCCAATGAGATGACCCATTTGGCGTTGAATAATCTCATGTGACACCTTGAGTGATTCTTGGCCAACCGTCAGAGGGACACTTCGCCATCCATGAGCACGAAGGATATTTCTATACCCAAGATTCTTTATGTAGTTATTGGGAGATTCAGGATCAAGATGACCATAACGGCTTTGCCTCATTGGCGCAAATACAAACTCTTCTGAACCATTAAGGGCTTTTGCTTTTGAGAGAAGGGCTTTCATTTCCTTGGTGACAGGGATATGGTGGTCAATGTGATCTGTCTTATGGGTTCTTTTAAGCCCTGGAGTGCTGCCTGGAACAATAATGACTTCATTATCTTCATCATACCAATTCCATTTAAGTCTCACTAGGCAACCTGCCCTGAGGAATGACATCAGCATAAACTTCACTGCCAGGACAACCTGGATATTCCCGGAACAACTATTAAGGCTGACCTTTTGTAGGAACTTAGGTACTTGATCCCATGTCAGCGTGGGATGATGCTTGGCAATATGCCTAGTCTCTTCTCCTTTAAGGAGTTGAGCTGGATTTTGATCTCTGCTCATCCAGCCTTTGAGTATTGCATAATCAAAACACTGCGAAAGAACCTTTTGAACACGATGCGCCTGGTCGAAACTTTCGCGAGCCTCAATCGAGGCCTTCAATGCCATGACGGTTTGACGGCCACCTCGATTCCATTCCAACAAAGAGAGAGGGGTCTCTGGTGAGATGACACTTAACACCTGATTTTCCAGCTGACGCCGGTAATTGGTCAGTGTTGAAGGCTTTAAGTGATCCTTACTGGCAAGAAAGCCCTCTACGGCATCCATGATCGTTTTGTCTGAATGCTCATTTTCAGAGCAGCCAAAGAATCTTGGATCCTGATTATGAGTCTTTGCCCATACTTTAATTTCGAGCCACTTATCTTTTGCTTGGCGCAAGGTCAACTGATCAGGGCCAGTCCCAAACACCCCAAGACGAACCGGAACATCCTTGACGAGACCGCCTTGTTTAATACGCATGCGACCGACAAATGATTTTCCTCCTCCTTTTTGAGCTGGCTCTACGACAAGGATTAGGCCATCGCCCAATCCCCTATGAATCCGTTTTTCGCCAGGCTGAAGCCTAGCAATTTCATGTTGCTTCATCGGTATTTTTCTCCGTTACTAAATTTTATTTGACTGATGAAGCCCAGGCTTCGATATCTGATTGACGCCAACGCCGGCAGGATCCACCAAGATTGACGCACTTGGGAAATTCCCCTGAGGCCATTCGGCGATAAATGGTTGACTTAGAGAGACTTGTGACCTCAATCACAGTCTTCAATGGCAAGAATCGTGAAGCGTGATGCATTGGGATAACTCCATATAATATCAAGGTGTTTATTGCTAGAATCTTTCGATGCGCAACGCGCCTTTCGTCAATCCTGCCGGAATTAAAGCACCTTTGTAGCATTTTGTCAAGTCTCCATGCTGTTTGTCCGCATGGCATGTGTGAGTACTTGTTCTAACCATTGAAATCAGCGGTGTGGGAAGTGGTGTTGGAAAAGCCGCTGGAGCTTCATTCAGACCTGAAAAGCCTTGTCACCACAGGGATTGGTCCATCTTTCCGAAAGACTCCCTCTCCGTTTGAATCAACTCCCAGTCAGTCTGTTGTCCACCATGGACTGGGTTGGGTGTGCTCCCATACGTCTAGACCGCGCCAGGCCTCAAGAGCCCATGGACGGTGAGCGACACGCCACAC
>Ga0208787_1000798_pt1 | contig 14457 bp, 7 predicted proteins | sample Wag4_2014_7_11_FD_187362 | JGI IMG/M metagenome (GOLD analysis project Ga0208787, IMG submission 187362) | Fresh water microbial communities from Ohio, USA - Utica-2 Time Series HT 2014_7_11 (SPAdes) (version 2) | ecosystem: Environmental > Aquatic > Freshwater > Water tank | place: USA: Ohio... | reverse complement strand
ACTTCAATGGAGATGATGACAATGTAGACGATTCACCTGAATTCTTGCCTCTATTTTCGAAACAAGAAGAAGATGAAAGCAATAAAATGGAAGTCCCAACGGAACTACCTGTTTTAGCTATAAAAAATACGGTGCTTTTCCCAGGAGTTATATTTCCAATTACCGTTGGAAGAGATAAAAGTATTAAACTGGTAAAAGATGCAAATAAAGCTGATAAAACCATAGCTGTTGTTGCTCAAAAAAATGCAGAAGTAGAAGATCCTGGAGCCTCAGATTTATACGAAATAGGGGTAGTGGCAAAGATCATTAAACTGATGAGAATGCCTGACGGAACTACAACAGTAATTATTCAAGGAAAGAGAAGGTTACGAATTGGTGAAATTGTTCATCATGAACCTTATTTAAGAGCAAAGGTTAACCCTGAACTTGACGAAAAAATCAAAGACGATAAAGAATACAAAGCCATCATTTCGTCAGTAAAGGATATTTCGAACAGAATAATCAGTTTGTCACCCAATTTGCCAAGTGAAGCTTCTATCGCAATCAGCAATATTGATTCGAGTAATTTCCTGATTCACTTTGTAGCTTCTAATCTGAACATCACTGTTCCTGAGAAACAAAGCATTCTCGAATCAACTAATCCAAAAGAAAGAGCCCAAAAAGTATTGGAGTTTGTGATCAAAGAGCTTCAAATGCTTGAATTGAAAGATCAAATTCAAAATAAAGTAAGAACCGATATCGATAAACAACAGAGAGAATACTTCCTTCATCAGCAAATTCGGGCCATTCAAGAAGAATTGGGTGGTGATTCTCCCGATAAAGAAATTCAAAATCTTCGTGAAAAAGGACTGTTTAAAACCTGGAAACCCGAAGTGCGTGACCACTTTGAAAAAGAGCTCGATCGTTTGCAAAGAGTAAATCCAGCTTCCCCTGATTATTCAGTTGGTCTCAACTACGTTCAATTGCTTTTAGAACTTCCTTGGGAAGATTACACACAAGATAATTTTGACCTCAATCATGCTTCTAAAGTGTTTGATGAAGATCATTTTGGATTGCAAAAGGTCAAAAACCGTATCCTGGAATATTTAGCGGTTCTAAAGCTAAAGGGTGACATGAAAAGCCCAATCATTTGTTTATACGGCCCTCCAGGTGTAGGGAAAACATCACTCGGAAAGAGCATCTCTAGAGCTTTGGGACGTAAATACGTGAGAATGAGTTTGGGTGGACTTCATGATGAGTCTGAAATTCGCGGCCATCGGAAAACATACATTGGTGCTATGCCAGGACGAATTGTCCAGAATTTGAAAAAAGTAGGAAGCTCCAATCCAGTATTCGTACTAGATGAAATTGATAAGATGGGTCGCGATTTTAGGGGAGACCCAAGTTCAGCTTTGCTTGAAGTATTAGACCCAGAACAAAATACCAATTTTTATGATAATTATCTTGAGATGGATTATGATCTCAGTAAAGTTCTCTTCGTTGCAACTGCAAATTCATTAGATTCCATTCAGCCTGCTTTACTTGATAGGATGGAAATTATTGAGGTTTCAGGTTATTCTATGGAAGAAAAACTTCAGATTGGTAAGAAATATTTAGTCCCAAAACAGAGAAAAGCACATGGTTTAACCGGTAAGCAATTCAAAGTTTCAGATGCTGGAATCGGTTATATCATAGAAAATTACACACGAGAAAGCGGTGTGCGTGGGCTTGATAAGAAAATTGCCGCATTGGCAAGATCAACGGCCAAAACCATAGCGTCTTCGGAAGAAGAGATTAAAGTCAATATTACTCCAAAAGAAGTTGAGCAAATTTTAGGTGCTGAGAAAATGGAGCCTGAAATGTATGAAAATAACCATACTGCAGGAGTAGTTACAGGGTTGGCTTGGAGTCCGCTTGGCGGTTCAGTATTGTTTGTTGAAAGTACATTGATTCCAGGTAAGCCAGAATTGAAAGTAACCGGGCAATTAGGTGATGTAATGAAGGAAAGCGTAAGTTTGGCCCATACTTTCCTCAAATCACACGCTGATTATTTGGAAATTTCACCAGAAGTATTTGAAAAATGGGGTATACACGTTCATTTTCCAGCGGGTTCAATCCCTAAAGATGGACCATCAGCTGGTGTGACCGTATTGACCTCATTGGCCTCACTGTTTACTCAACGCAAGGTAAAATCTCACTTGGCAATGACAGGTGAAATAACTTTAAGAGGCAAGGTATTGCCCGTAGGTGGTATCAAAGAAAAAATTCTAGCTGCTAAACGCGCTGGAATCAAAGAAATAATTCTATGCTTGCAAAATGAGAAAGATATCTTAGATATTGATCAAAGCTACCTCAAAGGCATGACTTTTCATTACGTGCAAAATATGTTTGAAGTGCTAGACTTAGCTCTGACATCTGAGAAAGTTAAGAACCCCATAGATCTCGATAAAAAATAAGTAACTTTGAAATTATGGTATTTAAGAAAATGATTGATTATCTTACATTTAAGAAATCAACGGGCGATAAACCTAGCTTCAATCTCAGAATGATGCATGGAATTAACAAAATATCCATTTTCATGTTCTTGTTCGCGGTGATTGTAATGTTGATTCGTTTTTGCAAATAATGAAGGGCTCCCTGAAATATGGTCTATTTTCATGGGGTTTCTTTTCATTGTTATTTCTGAATGCTCAATCGCCCACCCAAAACAATACTTATAACCTAGATAAAGTAGGTTATGAGAAGTCTTCTTTTCAATCTATGGGACATGTACCCTTATTTGAATTGAAAGAGGGAATCATTTATGAACCCGTAGATTTAACAGGCGCAGACATTTTTAAGACTACAACCGGTTTTACGGAAGTAATTTTACCCCAAAACAAAGAGGGTTATCAATGGAAGTCAGTTGCTTATGGTTATTTATATCGTAATTCTGAGATAAAATCCCAGAAAAGCGAATATTTGGCGTTTGTAATTCCCGATTATTTGCTACAAAGAACTATCAATAAATTAGATATTTGGGTTGATTTTAATGGCGATGGCAATTTTTCCAATGATGCCAAACCTCATTTGAAATCAATTGCATCAGATAAGTGGTTTCTTCAATTGGATTCATTTGGCGGTGGCTATGATTTGCAATGGTTTCCAGTTCCTCTCTTTAGGAAATTTGCTCAAATGAATGATACCGCAATGAAGGAACTGATAGGTCCCAGACAGTATTTAGGTAGTAATTATTCAATCAAAGCCAATAGAAAAGCCGTTTTATTCACATGCATTGGAGATTCTTCGGAGAGATCTCACGTCGGTATTTTAGACGGAGATTTCAATGGTTCATTTCTTGATGAAAGTGATTTAATTATATTGTCTGAAGGTGATAGCATCTTCAATGCAGACAATTCCTTGCCCTTGTCAAAGGCCAATCGTGTTCCTTGGAAGGGGAGGGATTATGAATTCAAAGTTTATAAATCTGGTGATGGATATCAATTGAATTTTAGAGAACTTGGTGGATCGAAAAATAGAATTTCAATCGGTAAAAAAATTCCTAAAGTAAAGATTTTTTTAGCTCCCAAAAGCACCAAAAAGGTTGATTTACAGCGAAAATTAAAAAGAAAAAGGATCACGAAGATTCTCAATAAGAAAGCAGATGTAAAATTGATTTATGTATGGAGTGCAATCAATTCTGATTTTGAAAGAGACTCATCAACTCTTCATCATATTCTCCGAAAGCATGCACAGAATCCTAAATTCGATGCTATTTTATTGAACTTTGGAGGCAGTATTAGATATATCACAGGCTATAATTCTAGGTTTTCACTGACTGTCAAGCAATTGATTGCCGATTCAAGAACCATATCAAAATTGAACGTTCAAAAGATGCCTCATTTTATTATACTAGATCGCACAAACCGAATTTTATATATCGGTTCAAATCTTCAAACCATTGAGGATTATATCAATCGTGCTCAATAAGTCGGTTGAATTCGTTAATATTGTAAGATTAAAGAAACTATGAAAAGAACAGGTGTAGTTATTATCTTGTTGATACTCTTATTGTTGTCAGCGGGAACAAATGCATTTCTCTATTACAACAACCAAGATTCAGTAGCAAAAAAGCAACTTGAATTAGTAGCAATGAGAGATTCAATGCAAGCAGAATTATTGAAAATGGAAGATTCATTGAATGCGGTAGTTGCGAGTTTGCAAGCAGAAAATACCACATTGGTGAACAAAGTAACTGAATTAGAAGGAGATAATAATCCTAAGATTCTTGCCGCATACCGTGAAATTAACCGTTTGCGCAGACAATTGACCCAAATAACCAATGTTGGTGGTGGAGATATCAATGTTACAACCAAAGATAATTCGAAAGTCAATTTAACCGGTATTCGCAAACAGCTTGAAGAAGCTAAACAAAGAATTAAGCAGCTTACTGGACAGATTGATACCATTGTAGTTGAACGTAACCAATTGATTACTGATGTTGAGGTAGCTAAAAATGAAAAAGAAGCATTGAGCGTAGAAAACGTTGAGTTAAAAGAGAGGTTAGAAAAAGGTGCAATGCCTCAATTTGGAACTTTAATTACTTCTGCTTTCAGCGAAAAGCGTGAATTAACCAATAAAGCTAAAAGAGTAGACAAGTTCACAATCACTTTCGATATTCTTGAAAACCCAATGGTTACCACAGTAGTTGAAGAGCAAGTTACCATTCGTTTACTAGATCCAGATGGCGGTGTTTTGAGCTTGACTAACAAGAAATTGCAAGACAAGTCACAAGTAACTACAATGTTAGATAATATCACTTTCGATGGAGCTCTTCAAAAAGTTAAATGGAAATTCCCTAACTCTGGTACTCTAGCGGGTAAATTGAAAAAGGGTAAATACACTACTGAGCTTTGGACAAGAGGTTTACTTAGACAGAAGAACACCTTCGTATTGGAATAAAAATCTCAATGAATAAAAAAAAGGGCGGCTCCAATTGGGCCGCCCTTTTTTGTTGTCATTATTTCTTGCTTGGTCTTAATTCGATATCTGGGTTGTATTGAACACCGAACCAACGATATACTCTTTGTTTGAATTTCTCATTGAGATAATACATTGAGGGTACTAAAAACAGAGTAAGGAATGTGGCAAATGCCAATCCATAAATCATAGTCCAACTTAATGGCCCCCAAAATGCTACTGAATCACCTCCAAAGAATAAATGTGGATTAAACTCTGTAAATAAAGTCACGAAATCCATATTCAGTCCTATCGCTAGGGGAATAAGTCCAGAAATTGTAGCAGACGCAGTCAATAATACTGGAGTCATTCTCGTACGTCCGGCTTCAATTAAAGCTTCCTTTAACGGCATTCCATTTTCACGTAATTGATCAGCAAATTCTACAATCAAAATACCATTTCTCACTACAATTCCCGCCAATGCCACAATCCCAATACCAGTCATAATTACTGAAAAGTCCATATCGAAAATTGCAAATCCCAAAAGAACACCAATAATTGAGAAGAAGATTTCACTCAGAATGATGATGGGTTTGGAAATGGAATTGAATTGCGTTACCAAAATAACAATGATCAACGCAATTGATGCCAACATTGCATTTCCTAAAAAGGAAGCCGTTTTCTTTTGCTCTTCTTGTTCACCGGTTAATTCAATTTCAATTTGATCATTCGGAAATTTTGATTTGTAATCTTCAATGGATTCTGTCACTTTCGCTACTACTTCGTTAGGTGCATAGCCATCTAAGACGTTTGAAGCAAGAGTAATAACACGTTTTTGATTTAAACGGGTTATACCACCATAAGTATTTGCAGGTACTACACGAGCAACAGCTGATAATGGAATCTGACGCAGCATTCCACCAGAAACCATATCACGGTAGGCAATTCTTGTGTTTAACAAGGCCTCTAAATTGTTAGAGGATTCTTTTTTCAAACGCACCATAATGGGGTAATCGTCGTTATCATCTTTAAACTTGCTTGCCTCTACACCATAAATAGAATTTCTCAATAACATACCAATTTGTGCGGTTGAAATTCCAAATCTATTGGCTCTTTCTCGATCAACTTGTATCAGTAATTCTGGTTTTGAGCTGACAAAATCACTTTTAAGCTCCTCTACACCGGCAATATTTTTATCGTCTAAAAATCGTTTAAGTTGTGTACCAGTTTTAACCAGTGGTTCAAATTCATCACCGCGAATTTCAATATTCACAGCTTTTCCAACTGGAGGTCCGTTTCTTTCTTGCTCAACGATGATTTCAACTCCAGGCATAACTCCAATTTGGTTTCTAATGGCTTCAAGGACTTTTCTCGTACTTCTACCATCTCTATCTGCAAATTCTACAAATGCAACGGTAATTTTACCTTTATTGCTACTTATAGTTCTGTCACCTGAATTTGGATCTGTTGCTCCCACGGCAACATTTGAAATCACGCTTTCTACTAATTCTTGGTTGTTATTTTGCTTTAGTACCTTGAAAACTTTGTTTTCAGCAATTTTAACAATACTGTCTGTGTGTTTAGCACTCGTACCTGTTGGTAGCGTTAAATAAACATAAGTGAAGTTAGGGTCAGCAGATGGGAAAAATACTACGCCCGGTTTTCTGACTACAGTGATTACAAAACTGGCAATTAATAATACAAACGTACCTATAATTAATAACACACTACTTTTTGCATTCAATGTAGAAGTAACTAACCTCGTGTATGCATTTTGAACTTTTGGCCATTGTTTATTTTGGAAATTGTGTATTACTTGTTTCAACCAAAAATGGTGCAAAGCGTAAATACCAAATAATAACAACATTAAATTACCAAATCCGAAACCCACTATTAAATAAGAAACAATAATAATGACACTCCAAATTTTTAGGCTTTTTGTAAACTTACGTCTTGATGTAAGTTTATCTTCATTGTCACCATGCCCTTCTTTTTGCATGAAATCCACTGCAAATACTGGATTAATGATATATGCTACAACCAAAGAGGCTAATAAAGTAATAATCAATGTAATTGGCAGAAAGTACATAAATTTACCAACCACTCCCTGCCAAAATGCTAAAGGAATAAATGGGGCAATTGTAGTTAATGTACCTGATAAGACTGGCAAAAATACCTCGCCTGCAGCTTTCTTTGCTGAATCAATGATGTTTAAGTTTTCAGTGTGATAGATTCTATGTGTATTCTCAATTACAACAATTGCATCATCCACAACTATACCTAATGCCAATAAAAAGGAGAAAAGTACAATAAAGTTCAAGCTAAATCCAATTGTGGGCATGATTAAAAATGCCACAAAACAAGATAGTGGCACGGCAAGTCCAACGAAAATGGCATTGGTCGCACCCATGAAAAACATCAAAATCACAGTTACAAGAATAAACCCAATGATGATCGTGTTTATCAGGTCATGAACAGTGGTTCTAGTTTGAGTACTTTGATCACCTGTGAAAACAACGTCTAAGCCTTTAGGGTAGCTGCCGCTTTCTTTCAAATCTCCAATAATGCTTCGACAATCATCTGAAGCCTGTATTAGATTTTCGCCGCTTCGCTTTACTATATTTAGAGTAATAACATTTTTACCTTCTAAACGAGCATAACTTTCCTTTTCCTTAAATCCATCCGCAACAGTAGCTATATCTTTTAAATATAAAGTTGCACCTGTATTTGAACGAATAATTACATTTTTAATTTCTTCGGCACTTTCAAATTCACCGCTAACACTGATTGATCTTTGCATTTCAACCATATCAATATTACCACCAGAAATTCGCATGTTTTCGTATTGAATGGTGCGTGATACATCATCAATTGTTATGCCAGCAGCAATCATTTTTGGCATATCAAGATCAACTTGAATTTCTCTATCTAATGCCCCAACCATATCCACTCTGGTTATACTTGGCAACGACTCAATTTTGTCTTTGGCCATTTCAGCATATTTCTTCAAATCTTGAAGAGAATAATTTCCAGAAATATTTATGTACATAATGGGCATGTCAGAGAAGTTCACTTCCATCACCGCAGGCTCAATTTTCAAGTCTGTGGGAAGATCACTTTTAGCTTTGTCAACTTCGTCTTTGACCTTAGACTTTGCTTGAGCAACATCTACATCCGTATTGAATTCTACGGTAACTATACTAAAATCTTGCTTTGATTGACTGGTAAGTTTCTTGACACCCGAGATTGCTTTTATCTTTTTCTCTAGAGGTTTGGTAATTAGGTTCTCTATGTCTTTCGGTGAAGAACCCGGGTAAATAGTTTGAACCACAATAGTGGGAATAACAATATCAGGAAACTGCTCTTTCGGAAGATTGACATATGCAAAAATCCCTGCAATACTGATGAAAAAAGTAAGAATATAGATACTTGTTCTATTATCTATACTCCAACTTGTGGGCTTGAATTCTTTGAATTTTGACATGACTTTATTTTGCAATTTCTACTGCTTGTCCTTCTGCTAATTCTTGGAAACCCGTCACAATGATCAAGTCATTTACATTCAATCCCGCAACAATTTCTGAATGAGTATTGTTTGATTTGCCCAATTTAACAGAACGTTTACTTGCAGCGTATTTGCCATTATTATTGACCGCTACCATTACAAATGATTCACTATCTGTTATTTGAACGGCATTCGTAGGTACTGAAATTACTTTATTGTTCGCGTAATCTTCAATTTCTAATTTAGCAATCATATTTGGTTTTATTTGATCAACGCTTCCCAATGAAACTTCCACTTTAAAGGTTCTATTCAATGGATCAATAAATTTACTTGCAAAAGAAACTGTGCCTGAAATTTCTTTACCCAAATCAGGTAAACTAACAACAACCTTATCTCCTTTGTTGATTTTTCCAGAATATGATTCTGATACCTGAGCAACCACCTTAACGGAGCTCATATTAATTACCTTAAAATAGGGTATTCCAGGGCCCGCAGTTTGACCTACTTTAATATCAACTGCTTCAATACTGCCGTCAATAGGTGATTTTATATTGTACATATCAATATTTGCATCTAGAGTATTTAAACTCTTCTCCAATGCTTCTTTTTGATTTTTAGCAGATAAATATTGCACCTCAGTTCCAATGCCATTTTTCCAAAGTCTCATTTGTTTCTCATACAGGGTTTTTGCGAAATTTAATTGTTGCTCTAATTCCAGTCTGCTTTTCAAAAGTGAACTTTGTTCCAATCGAGCAAGTACCTGACCTTTTTTTACATTTTGTCCTTCAGATACTAAAACTTCGGAAACTAATGCTGGAACTTTTGATGTAGCAATTGTACTACTTTTCGCATCAATCACACCTTCTAAGCTAAGAGCACTAGTGAATTTACCTAAAGAAATAGTATCTAGTTCGACTAATTTTGCTCTTTGTACAACCTTTACATCCAATTCTTTTTTTAAGGCTGCCTCTTTCATTTGAAGTTCAGCAATTTCAGATTGGATTTTTTTCAATTCCTCCAATTTAGCTTCCTTACTTGTTGAGGATCCACCTCCACAACTTGAAATAAATGGAACTCCTAGAAGTACCAATCCAATGATTATATATTTATTTGTTTTCATTTTGTTAAAAATTAATGCCCAATCCCAATGATTTCTGATAGTCAATTTTAGCAAGTACCAAATCGTATAAAGCGTTCAAATAGTTGATTTGAGCATTCTTCAATTCCGTTTCACTTTGAACGATTTCCAAAGAGCTACCTACACCTTCGGTGAACTTCATATTTGCCATTTTATAGATTTCCTGTGCCAAGTCCATATTTTGCTTTTGACTAGCTGCTTGATCCAATTGATTAATGTATGTAGTTTGAGCATTTAGAGCCTCTGCAAATGCTGCATTACTGAACGCAGCTAAATCCGTTTTAGCTTTATCTGTTTTGTATTTGACTTCCCTAATTTTTGAAACAGTACTTAATCCATCAAAAAGCGTCCATTGAATTTGTAATCCGATAACATCAGATGGAACCCAACTATTATTAATGGTTAGGGAATTTTGATCTTTGAAGAAGTTGAATTCAGGACGCTGGGTGTTTTCTTGGTGCTGATAAAATCCAACTAATCGAGGTAACATTCCCATCTGATATCTTTTTTTATCTAATTCACCCAAGCGAATGCTTTGCTTTAAAATGTTAAATTCAGGTCTGTTTTGAGTGGAGTTTAAAGATATTTCACCATTAACATCTACGGTGAAAATGGTATTGATTTTTTCAATATCATCGCTCAATGAAATTTTCTGAGAAACGTCTATTCCCATTTGAATTTTTAAAATGTTCATCAACGTTTCAATGGCATTTTCAATCTTCTTTTCTTGTACTTTTAAATTATTCAAAGACAATTGAAGTCTTTTTACATCAAGGTCTTCGGTGAATCCCTCCTTATTGAGAGCTTTGACATCATTCAATGTTTTTTCTACAGCTTTGATGTTTGAACGAATCAACTCTAAATTCATCTGGGTGCTAGCAGCCATTAAATAAGACTTGCACACATTAACTTGAACGTCATATTTGGTTTTAGCTTCAAGAAATTTACTCATATTCAGAAATTCTTGAGTTGCTTTTAAACCAACCAAATAAGATCCATCAAACAACAATTGATTCACACCTATGGAACCAGAACTCACATATTTTTGTTGAAATTGTAAAAAGATATAGTCAGGAGCACCCGGAGTTTGAGCAAAGTTTTTAATATACTGGCCGGGAATAGTAATAAAGCTTTGATAATTTCCGGTTGCAGAAACTTGCGGCAATCCAATGGCGACAGTTTGCTTTACTGTCTCATTTGAAATCTTAACATCAATGGCTGCTTTTTTCAATTCATAATTGTTTTTTACAGCCGTTTCCATGGCTTCTTTTAACGAAAGCGACATGCTTACTACGGCACTGTCAACTTGGGTTAAACCAATGTTCATTTTACTGCCCAACAAAAGGCAGAATGTGAGAATATATTTATTCATGTGTGTGGTTTGTTTCTAAAAATTGGATTCCTTGCTCATTTGCAATTCCTCGTAAGTGATAAACAATGATATCGTTAATGATCTTGGGTTGAAATTTACTTTCACCTCTACTTATAGCATCAGTGGTTGCGTAAAGCAATACTGAGAATGCCTGTGAAATTCCTTCGGTATTGAAGTTTAATCTATAACAACCTAATTTTCTACCAAATTCAATATTTTTGAGCAAATGATTCTCAATAAATGAACCCCGGGTTGATACCATCTCTTGATAAATACTCGGATGATACTTTTTTAAATCCTGATTCATAACCGGATTCACTTTTGAAATTTGTTCAATGGCAAATTCTGCAGTTTGTAAAAGTTGCTTGATAGGATGTGATTGTTGACCCTCAATTCGAGAAATTTCAGATTCGATTTGCTCGAAGTGATTAAATACTACTTCTTTCACAAGAGACTCTTTATCCCTAAATACTTGGTATATGGTCTTTTTGGATATACCGAGTTGCTGGCAAACATCATCCATTGAAACAGACTTGATGCCACGCTCAAAATAAAGTTTCTCGGCAGTTTCAATGATACGTTGTGATAATTCAGGCCGATCAGTCATAATCTGGCGCAAAATTACCGATTTAATTTCCATTGGAAACTATTTGGCTATTTAAAGTTTCCAATTTATTGTAGATATCGACAATCAACGAATATCCATCGACCAAGGTAATCTCATTTGATATCCTTGCATGGATTTAATGGATTGAAGTTCTTTAATTACAGATGAGTTTATTCCCAATTCCTCAGCCAACTTAAGTTGTTGATTTGCGAAGGCATCACTAAATTCATCACCCAATAAAGCCTCAAACGGATTCTTTGGCTCTGGGTAAACCATGATCTTATAATCTTTTAATTTCGCCTTTTTTGATGCGGAAATAATGGCTCTATCTATGCCACCTACACCATCTATTAAACCAAGCTCTTTGGCTCTTAAACCGCTGTAGACCCTTCCTTGAGCAATTTCGTGAACAGATTCTTTACTCATCTTTCTTCCTTTAGAAACGACACTTAAAAAATCATCATAAATTTGATCAACCATCGCCTGAATTTTAGCTCCTTGTATAGGACTGATGCCTTGATCGGGTCTCCATAATTCTGAATTCTCTCCAGTATTAATTGATTCATAAGTGAGACCAAATTTTTCTTTGTAGAGTTTTTGTGTGTTTGGAAACAAAGCAAATACACCAATACTTCCAGTAATGCTGTTTGGTTGGGCAAAAATACTGTCAGCTAAACATGAAATGTAATATCCTCCTGATGCAGCAACATTGCCAAAGCTAACAATGACGGGCATTTTCTTTTTTGTAAGTTCAATTTCTCTAGAAATAATATCACTGGCTAACGAACTTCCACCAGGACTATTCACTCTCAGCACCAATGCTTTAATTTGATCATTCTCCCTGATTTTTCGAATTTCTTTTACTAAATCATCGCTTGCAATTTGACTGCCAGATTGAGAAGCAGCACCGCTTACAATTTCCCCTTCGGCATACAAAATGGCAATCTTATTTTCTGAATATGTATATTCAGCTTCGTTCTTTAGGAATTTCCTTAGTGAAATTTGATTTCTTGTTTTGTATTTTTTTTCAATCCATGACTCAACCTCATCTTTGTAGCCTAATTGATCTACAAATTTGTATTTTTCAGCATGCTTTGATAAAAACATTTGTCCATTGTAGGATATCAATCTGAGCGAATCAATTGATATACCTCTAGCTACTGATATTCTTGAAATAGCATGGTCATGGATGCTGTTGATATATTCTCTGATTTGGGATTTATTTTCATCTGATAACTGATTTTGGATAAAAGGTTCTACAGCTCCTTTGAATTTACCTACTTTGAAAACTTGAAATTCAACACCTAATTTATCAAGCATGCCTTTGTACATGACTACTCCGTTAGATAAACCATTGAATTCAATAAGACCTTTGGGATTTAAAAATATTTTACTGCAAACGCTGGCTATGTAATAACCTTGTTCTGTATAGTTTTCGGAATAAGCAACTACGGGTTTACCAGACTTTTTAAAATTCAATAACGCATTTCTGATCTCTTCTGCTTGTCCAAATCCGCTTGCAAAAAAACCCGGGTCCAATAATATGCCTGTAATTTTATCATTATTTTGAGCATTTTCTACAGCATTCATAATTTGGTTTAATCCCAAAGGTTCTTGTCCGGCAAAGCCAGCAAATAACTCTCCAAAAGGATCAGATTCAGATTTGTCGTTTAAAACCGATGGCAAATTGATAGTTAACCAAGAATTTTCTGAAAGTGGTTCAGGTTCTTTTTCACCTCCAAATTGGGCTACTGAAATAGCAATCAAAATGACGAGAGTCACAATTGAGGAGAAAAAACCCAGTAAGAAAACTCCAAAGTATTTTAGAAATCGCTTCATAAAACTACAAATCTATGAAAATTGAGAACTGCAACAGAGAAACTTCGTTGAAAGAATCAAATACTCCGATAATTCACTAAGCCATTTTGGATGTAGCTAAGAGATTGATTAATATTGAACAAAAGAAAACATGAAGATAACGTTGAATAAATTGAAAAGCCTATTGATTTTCAATCTTTTGATCTGGGCTTCTTCCAATTTGTATGGAGCAAATTATTATTGGGTGGGCGGAAGTGGTTCTTGGTCAGATTTAACGCATTGGGCAACTACTTCCGGTGGAAATACCTATCACAATCAAGTTCCTACTTTTCAAGATGATGTTTTCTTTGATGTTAATTCATTTTCAACAACGGGTGAATCGGTGAACTTAAATGTTTCCAACGCAGTCTGCAAGAGTTTGATTTGGAATGGAGTTAAGAACAAGCCCAAATTTACGAGCTCAGATAAAAGTTATTTTATCCGTATTTATGGAGACTTGCAGTTGGATAAAAACATGGATTTTGCTTACGACGGATTTTTTACCTTCGAATCAACGTCCACCGGAAACAAAATCACCACTGCTAATTTCAAAATTCAAAAGTTTGAATTTAAAGGACTTAATGGCGAATGGACTTTGCAAGATTCATTGAAATTATTTGGCGACGTTAATGGTTGGGGTCTTGTACTTTACAGTGGCCATGTTAAAACTAATAATAAAGTTTTGCAATTAAGGTCTTTCATTTCTACAGGGAATAATTGGAGGAAATTGACCTTAGGTAGTTCTACTGTTAATTTGGTTGATTTAGAAGGCGGATGGTATGTAAATGACAAGAACTTCCATCTCGATGCAGGTACATCTACCATACACTTGCTATACAAAGACTGGCGGAAGCATTTTTTCCATCGAGCTTCAAGTCCTAAAAGTGTATTTTATAATTTAGTTGATCATTACAAATATCCCAAAGATGTAATAGGTGATCATTTCAACTTGATTGATTCTACCTCATTCAATCAAATAACCGTTAATTCTACTATAAATGATGCTGAATTCTCAGGGGTAAATATCAAAACACTGATTTGTAAAGAACGCATTGACAATA
>Ga0208787_1000796_pt1 | contig 14465 bp, 9 predicted proteins | sample Wag4_2014_7_11_FD_187362 | JGI IMG/M metagenome (GOLD analysis project Ga0208787, IMG submission 187362) | Fresh water microbial communities from Ohio, USA - Utica-2 Time Series HT 2014_7_11 (SPAdes) (version 2) | ecosystem: Environmental > Aquatic > Freshwater > Water tank | place: USA: Ohio... | reverse complement strand
ATACCAAATATACAGTAAACAAAGCAGATTAATTATTAAAGGTTGCATTTTTAAAGTAAAGAGTGAAATAGGACCCTTTAGTCTAATAATGGTATTAAAAAATTGAAAATGAAGTTGAAGTATTTTAATCAAAGTCACTATACTGTATGGATAAGAATGAATGTTATTTTTATCATTGACATGTCCTTTAAATTTTAATATATAATGGTATATTTACCTGATAATACATTTCTCAAACCCCTCACCATTTTTCAAGTCCAAGCAATTTTTTACCTAAATCATTTAGCTCTGCAGTTTTATACTTGATTTGTTCCCAGTTTCGGGGATCCCCAGGAAAAGCATATCCTTCAGGGGCAATCCTGTTTTTCCATGAATTAATACGCCATTGTCTTAAGGGTTCATTATCTTCTTCGGCAGGCATCATTGAAATATACTGCGCAATTCTTACCTTGTTTTCACTTAGATTAGCCCTTATTCCATGAGGCTGTGTACTATTGAAAATTAATAAATCTCCCGCCTCAAGCTTAACTTTCGTAGGTGTGAATTCAGAAACATCGGGTATAAAACGGTTTCTATCGGCAGGTTGCGTTAATTTCCATTGGTCATAGTTTCGATAAAGTTCAGGGATACATTGGAATCCTCCCATATTTTCATCCGTTTGGTCGGCTAATGCCAATACCCCTTGCACATTAACAGGTTTTGTCTCGGGATCATAGTCCCAATGTATAAATGCTTTATATTCATAACCTGGTCTGATGGGGAAATTTAAATTAGCGCGATCTATGCTTACCCATAATTTTTCAGTTCCCCAAATATCTACAAAGGCATCATAGATACGTTGAACCTGCCTGTTAGCCCATAAATAGGGATGGTTATAACATTCAACCATACCTGTATAAGCCAGTTCTTTCATTTTCATTTCAGCTCTTGGCTCTGTGTACCAGGTTGATTTATCGTATGGGTCTTTTTCTTCAAATTCCCATAAAAATTCAGCCGTTTTTAATGCTTGTTCCTTAGGTACTGCGTTTTCAATGACAATATATCCTTCATTTTTCCAAAACTGCCATTGCTCCTCTGTCAAAACCTTTAGTGGTTTACCGTTTGAACGGTCATTTAATGTATAATGACTTCCTTTAGAAGTGGAAGGATTTCCAGGTATGTCAGTATGTTCATTGTTAGGTATCATGGTTTGTGACATCATCTTCTTTTTTTATAAAATTAAAAATATTAATTTGATTTTTAAAAAATTATATCTAATAACAAATTCCCTACATTAAAAACACAAAACTTTAATTCTTTCTATTAAATTTATAAAAAATTTATAATTATGAAAGGAAAACATCGCCCTATTAAACTACTGACTTTTTATTCGAGTTTTGTTTTAATGTTGGCATTTTGGTTAGGTAGTAATCTACTGCCTGTGATTGCTGTGGCAGAAAATGCCAATGCCCTGTTTAGCAATGATGAACATTTCGCTTTGAAAATTAATGGTACGGTCATAGATGACCAGGGGGAAGTGGTTATTGGTGCAACCATTCAGTTGAAAGGAACCAGTGTTGGTGCCGTTACAGATGAAAACGGTAAATTTTCTATCGAGGTTCCAGATGAAAAGGCTGTTTTGATTATTTCATTTGTTGGATATGATGCCCAGGAAATTCAAGTGGGTAATCGTACGGATATTTCTGTGAAGTTAATGTCCAATTCTACTTTGGAAGAGGTAGTTGTAGTGGGGTATAGCACTCAAAAAAAGGTGAATATGACAGGCGCTGTATCCAGTGTCGATGGTCAGGCGCTGGAAAACAGACCAGTAAGTAATGCCGCCAATGCGCTACAGGGACTTAGTCCGGGTCTTATGATTACCAGACAAGGTGGACAACCTGGATCGGAAGGAATTGATATTCAAATTAGAGGTGCCACTACTGCAAATGGTAGCGTTGCTCCTTTAATCGTGCTCGATGGGGTAGCTGTTCCAGGTAATACCCTTACTACTATGAACCCCAATGATATAGAAAGCATTAGTGTCTTAAAAGATGCCGCTGCTGCCGGTATCTATGGTGCTCAGGCCGCTGGTGGTGTTATTTTGGTTACCACAAAAAAAGCGCAGGCCGGTAAAATTAAAATGAGTTATCTTGGTCAGCGTGGAACCGATTGGTCTATCAATGTGCCTGAAAGACTGTCGCTGCTCGAGGAAGCAGAATTTTCAAACCTGGCAAGAAAAAATTCAGGTAGCGGTCCGGAATATAATGAACTTGAATTGCAACGTATTCGCGATGGTGTTCCTTATGTGGTTAATCCAAATGATACTTCTACCTGGTTATTCTATAATCAGGTGCCTTTGACCGACCAGATTTTAAAAAAATATACGACCATGGTCACCCATAATTTAAATATTTCCGGAGGAAATGAGAAACTGAATTTCCTGATTTCCGGTGGATATTATGGCAAAGACGGCGTATTTAAAGTTGGACCAGATGATTACACAAGATATAATCTACGATTGAATGTAGGTGCTCAAATAACAAATAAAATCTCCCTTGATCTGCGTATCGCTTATACCCGCGATAATGTGTCGCAAGCGTCTGGAAACCTAAGCGGCCAGGGTCTTGTATATGAAATATACAGATTGAGGACAAGAACGCCGTTTTTTACTCCTGACGGTAAATATAATGGAGCAGGTTCAGCAGCAACAGCTTATGCTCGTTTGGAAGCTGGCGGGTATAATAACAATGAAAGAAATTTTATTGATCCTACTGCAACCCTTAGGGTTAAAGATGTCGCTGGTGTAAAGGGCCTTACTTTTTCTACCATTTTAGGTATGCAATTTAGAACGGGAGAAAGAGAAAACTTTGCCAGAACAGTGCCGCTTTGGGGTAATGGTAAAGTGTTAAGCTATATTAACCAGGTGAATGCTTATACTTTGACGCGGGAATTAACCGAAAATGAAAACTTACAGTTTTTAGCTGATTATAAAAAGAAAATTGGTAAGCATGATTTCTCTCTTTTAGTAGGCTATCAGTGGGAAGATTTTAGATATTCCAATATTGTTACAGGAGCTACAAATCTGGTAAGCAACGATCTTCCAACCCTAAACCTGGGAGACGATAAAACTAAAACGAATAGCCAGGCTATATCAACCAATGCTTTCCAATCGGTTTTCGGACGTTTTAACTATAATTATAACGGAAAATATCTATTGGAAGGTACATTAAGAAGAGATGAAAGCTCTAAATTGGCCACCGGGCTGAGAACAAAAGTATTTCCTTCAGCGTCAATGGGTTGGAATGTTAATAAGGAATCGTGGTTCCCAAATACCAATGTTGTTACTGAATTGAAATTCAGAGCTTCATGGGGCCGTTTAGGCGGTGCATTAGGTTCCGTTATTGGTAATTATGACTATTTAAGCCAGTTAAGCAGAGGTTCCGCTTTGGTAATTGGTAATTCCAGAACCTCCTATTTGTTCCAAAATTCTATCCCTTCACAATCCCTCTCTTGGGAAACCATCGAAACTTCCAATGGGGGTGTAGATCTTTCTTTATTTAACAATAAGATTCAAATCAATGCCGATTATTATGTTAAATATAATCGTAATATGCTGACTGCTCAAAACCTTCCCGCTGTGATAGGTATTGGCACTCCCAGGAAAAATAATGGGGAATTGAAATCCTGGGGTTGGGAAGTTGAGTTAAGATATAAAGGTAAAATTGGTGCTGATTTTGTTTACTCTATTTCTGCAAATCTTTCTGATAATCAGAATGAATTGAGAAATTTTGCCGGTAGAAATATCGTTTCGGCTGGTACCGTAAATACCGTTGAAGGGTTTCCAATAAATAGTATCTTCGGCTTTAAAACAGATGGTTATTTCCAGAATGCTGATGAGGTGAAAGCCTGGGCATTTCAGGATAACAGAACGGGTGCAGGGGATGTAAAATATTTAGATCTCGACGGAAGTGGAAGAATTACCATAGGCGATGGGAATACAAAAAATATGGGTGATTTAGTCCATTTAGGTACTACTTTACCTCGTTATTTATTTGGCTCATCATTGAACCTTAGCTGGAAAGGAATCGATTTCTCTGTCTTTATTCAAGGTGTTGGTAAAAGGGTATTCAGACCGGAAGTACAAACTATTGCACCTCTTATGGTTTCCTGGAAACAGGCTTTGGGTATTCATAAAGATTATTGGACGCCTGAAAATCCAAATGCTCTTTTTCCAAGACCTTTTGTAGGCGGCACGCACAATTATCTTGTTTCCAATAAATGGTTGTTAAATGGCCAATATGCTCGCTTGAAAAACCTTCAATTAGGTTATACCTTACCCGATGCCTGGATCGCAAAAGCAAAAATTTCAAGGGTTAGACTCTTTATCTCTGCACAGGATATTTTTACCCTATCTAGGTTAGGTAATTACAAAGGTTATTTTGACCCAGAACAACGCGATAATGTACAAAACGATTACCCGTTCTTTGCCACCGCTTCTTTTGGCGTCAATGTTAGCTTCTAACTTTATTAGAGGCTTAGAAAACCGATTTTTTCATGTTTAATTTTATTTTCAGTATGAAATCAATTATAAATTATAAGTTCGCTTTTTTCCTATGCCTTTTTAGTATTTTTTCCTGTGAGGTAGAACGATTGCCAGAAACTTCTATCAGTGACCAAACCTTTTGGAAATCAGAAACAGATTTGATTGCAGCAACAAATTATCTGTATATCTTTTTACCTGGCTTTAATAATGAAGATGTTTGGTCCGATGACGCTATTGGGTTGGCTTCAAATCAGATAAGTGATGGTTCCCGACTGGCGCCTTCTACGGACGGTAATTATTCAGAACCATACCGACTGATACGTGCCGCAAATAATATTATTGAAAAGGCACCTCTCACAGCTGCCAATGTATCGGCAGCTACCATTGACAGATATGTCGCAGATGCCCGTTTTTTTAGGGCTTGGGGCTATTATTCTCTTGTTCAAAAATATGGAAATGTTCCTTTGATTTTAAAAATATTGGAGGACGAATCTCCTGAATTAGCAGAGGCGGCAAGTTCAAGAGATAAAATTTTTGATCAGATTTATCAGGACCTTGACTTTGCAGTGGCAAAATTACCTACTATGGCCATGCTTGGGGCGGCGAATTACGGAAAAATTTCGCGTACGGCCGCTCAAGCTTTTAAAGCCAGGGTAGCTTTATTTGAGGGCACCAGGTCAAAATTCCATGGTTATGGCGACCCAAATAAACATTTAAATCTTGCCGTGGAAGCGGCAAAAGCGGTTATCGATGGTAAACAACATACCTTATATGCAAGTTATTTTGACCTTTTTCAAATGGCTGGAGAGGGTTTTGCTAATAAAGAAAATTTAATAGTTAAAGCCTACGGAGCAAGTTTGGCTGACAGAGTGTTAACGCATACCTATTTTAGAAGTACGCTGGAAAATGGAAATAAAAATCCAACCAAAAGTCTGGTCGATGCTTATGTTATGACGGACGGTTTACCTATAACCAAATCTCCCCTATATAAGACACCAGTGGTCTCAACAGATGTTTTTACAAACAGAGACGAAAGGCTTTCTCATTCTGTGTTTAAAAAGGGTGACCCTTATATTTTTACAAGAAAAATATTTAATATCTCTCCCCTGGTTTTCCAAAAAACGGGTTTTTGCTTTAGAAAGTTTTCGAATATTGATGACTGGAATAATCAGGCTTCTTTTATAGATCGTCCAATTTTAAGATATGCAGAGGTGCTTTTGATTTATGCAGAAGCTAAATTTGAACTTACTAATTCAATTAGCGATGCAGATCTTAATATCTCCATTAATTTATTAAGAACCAGAGCTAAAATCGCTAAGTTGACTAATGCCCTGGTTAATGATAATAATCTAAGTATGCGAGATGAGATTCGTCGGGAACGTCGGGTTGAATTAGCTCAAGAGGGACATAGATATTGGGATATCATCCGTTGGAAAATTGCTGAAATTGAATTGCCGAAACCAGTATTGGGTAACTTCTTCTTTAAATCTGAATTCGGAACAGCAACCACGGTTAATCTAACGCCAGATAATTTCATTCTCGTGACGCCTGCAAGTTTTAGAAAATTCAATCCGGCAAAAGATTATTTATGGCCATTGCCACTTAATGAAATTTCGCTCAATCCTAATTTGAAACAAAATCCAGGATGGTAAATTAATCCTTATAAATAAACCGTTTCGAAGGCTTATCTTTCGAAACGGTTTTTTTTTGTAAATATTCGATTATGAAACGAAACCTGATTTTAATTATTTCTTTTCTATGCAGTTTTAGCTGCCAGGATAAGATAACTGCCATTCCTAATGAGCCTCAGCCTCCATTGACGGGTATTTTAAGTACCTTGAAAAAAGAACATCCCCGTTTAATGCTTACTAATTCCCTGGTAGAAGAAATCAAATTAAAAAGAAAAAATGATGCTGTTTTAGATAAATATGCCCTGGCGGTGATTGCTTCAGCAAATGGCATTATAAATAAGGCGCCTTTAGTCAGAGTGTTAATTGGCCCCAGATTGCTAAGTGTTAGTCGTGAGTTATTACATAGGGTAACAAATCTATCTCTCGCCTTTCATCTGACGTCCGATCCAAAATACCTTGATGCTGCAGTAAGTCAAATGAAAACCGTTTGCGCTTTTACCGATTGGAATCCTTCCCATTTTCTTGATGTTGCAGAAATGACCAATGGGGTAGCCATTGGGTATGATTGGCTATATAACGACATGTCTAAAGAAGATAAGGAAATAATTCGTTCTGGATTAAAAACCAAAGGTCTGGACGAATATAAAAAGGCCTACGATGCCGCCTGGTGGAGCAAAGGCGATAATAACTGGAATCAGGTGTGTAACGGTGGACTTATCGTTGGTTCTCTTGCTATCGCAGAGACCGATCCTTCTTATGCAACTACCTATATTCCTAAAGCTTTGGCAAATCTTCCTTTTTCAAATAAATTTTATGCTCCCGATGGTGCCTGGTATGAAGGGCCTGGTTATTGGTCCTATGCCACAGAATATTTATCGTATGCCATGTCAGCCATGCAATCTGCTTTGGGAAACATGGGAGGACTTGAGAAAACAGAGGGCTTATCTAACTCAGGGATTGTTCCCATGGTCTGTGCCGGACCAACAAATTTAATCTTAAATTTTGCCGATTCAGGGGAAAATTCAAAAGCGACTACTTCTGCAGCTATGTTATTTTTGAGTAACGTTTATCAACAAAATCAAGTATCCAACTATCTGCATCAATATATCAAATCTTCTGGTGCTTTGGCAAATCCTTTTCATGTGATTTGGTATAAAGCACCATCTTCCGATATTGTAAATCCTCAATTAGATCATTATTTAAATGGTGAGATAAATGAGCTGGTTTTTCTTCGTAGTAGCTGGACCGATCCAAATGCTACCTGGATCGGCATGAAATCAGGGGTCAATAGTTCCCCCCATTCTCATCTCGATTTAGGTAATTTTGAGGTGGAAGCAGGTGGCGTCCGATGGGCAAAAGATCTTGGATCTGATGATTATAATTTAGAGGGCTATTGGACAATGGGCGTAAACGGTAAAAGATGGTCATATTACCGTTTGAATTCTTTTAGTCATAATGTGCCATTGCTGGGAAATAAAAACCAATATGAATTGGCAAAAGCAAGGTTTATCCAAAAGGATTTAAATGCGGCTATTCCTTCTGCAACCCTCGACCTGACAGAAGCCTATAAAGAGTTCTCCTCAAAATCGACCAGGAGAATCAGTTTAGTTGATAATAGAAAAAATATCCTGGTAGAGGATTTCCATTCCCTCACCAAAGCAACGGAGGTTGCCTGGGGTATGCTAACAGGTAATGCTGTAGAATTGATTAAAGGGGGAAAAGCTATTTTGAGAAATACAACCATAACTTCAAAATGGATGGAGTTAGAAATTATTTCACCCAAAGGAGCAGAATTTTCAGAAGAATCAGCGATTCAAAAAGCGCCTGAAAAAACAAATGTCGGTCATTCCCGATTGATGGTCCGACTTCCAAATCAGTCAGGAAATGTTAATGTGATGATTAAAATGACACTTAAAAACAGCTAAATACGTGGAAATGAAAAATTCTTTCTTTTATATCATCCTTTTTATCTCTCTATTTAGTTTTAGTGGGAAAGGTCAGGATTTATCCTCCCTTGAATCAACAAAAATCCCCGACCATCCTAGATTATTATGGTTTGAAGATGACATATCGCCTCTACTTCTTGGCATTTCAAAAGATGCAAACTGGAGTAAAATCCATAAAACGATCTTGGCTGAAAGTGATAAAATGATTCCCTTGCCTACTTTAGAAAGAATTCAAATTGGTAAAAGATTGCTCGACAAATCCAGAGAATGTTTGAAAAGGGTCTTTTACCTGTCCTATTCCTATAAAGTTACCAAAGAGAAAAAGTATCTGGAAAGAGCAGAAATGGAACTCCTTAAGGTGTCAAATTTTACCGATTGGAATCCTTCCCATTTCCTGGATGTTGCTGAAATGACCATGGCTGTCGCTATTGGATATGATTGGCTTTTTAAGCATCTTTCTGACAATTCACGAAGAATCATTAGGGAAGCTATTTTGAAAAAAGGTCTGGAGCCATCCATGAATGCAAAACATAATAGTTGGCTTAAAGCAACACATAACTGGAATCAGGTTTGTAATGCTGGAATGACCTTTGGTGCTTTAGCTATTTATGAGGACAATCCAGAACTGGCAAAAAATATTATTCGAAGATCTGTAACTTCTATTCAGTTGCCTATGGCTGACTATAAACCCGATGGGGCTTACCCCGAAGGATATGGATACTGGGTTTATGGAACCAGCTTTAATTTGATGTTTCTTAGTGCCATTGAAAAAATTTATGGACACGATTTCAAATTATCAGAAATAGATGGCTTTCTTAAAACGGCTGCTTACTTTGAAAATTTAGTGGGTACTTCGGGAAAAGCATTTAATTATTCTGACGCACAAGGGGGCGCTGGTTTGACTGCCTCCGTTTTCTGGTTTGCAAATAAAACGAAAGAACCTTCTCTTCTTTTTAATCAGGTTAAATATCTGGATAAAAAAATAGGGGGAGACCGTTTATTTCCAGCGATTATGATCTGGGGTAGGGGACTCAATCTGACGAATATTGAAGAACCAAAAAAACTAATCTGGACAGGACAGGGTCCCAATCCAGTAGCTCTGATGCGCAGTGCCTGGGGAGATCCCAATGCGCTTTATGTTGGATTTAAAGCAGGTTCGCCCAGTGTGAACCATGGTCACATGGATATAGGTTCTTTTGTCATGGATGCAATGGGGCAACGTTGGTCCATGGATTTTGGCATGCAGGAATATGAATCGCTGGAATCAAAAGGCATAAAATTATGGGGTAAAGAACAAGGTTCGCAACGATGGGACGTGTTTAGGTATAATAATTTAGCGCACAGTACCTTAGCCATAGATGGCCAGTATCAAAAAGTAGATGGATATGCTAAAATAGAAGGATTTACAGATTCTCCTGCCTTTTTAAGCGCTCAAAGTGATTTGACTTCTGTCTATAAAGGCCAGCTTAATAAGTTATCCAGAGGGGTTGCCATCGTTAATAAATCTTATGTTGTGATTAGGGATGAAATGGAAACTACGGAAAATAGTAAGGTGGTTCGCTGGAATATGGTAACACCTGCAAAGGTGGAGATAAATGATAAAGGGCAAGCTACCTTAACCCAAAATGGGAAAAAGCTTTTTTTGAAGGTGTTAGAACCTAATAATGTGGATCTTAAAACATGGACAACTCAATCATCAAAAGATTATGATGCCCCTAATCCAAATACCCTTTTTGTAGGGTTTGAGTTGGCATTACCTAAAAATGCAACACAAAATATTACGGTGATGCTTGTACCAGAGGGAAATAAATTCCCTAAAAAGAAAGAATTAAAGCCACTGAAACAATGGAAAAATTGAATAAATTATTCATTACCAAAAATATCAGGATGTTACGTCTCTTGTTTTTCATATTCTTTGGAAGTTTGATTTTGACCGCTGGAAATGCTCAAAATCCTGCCATGTATTTTGCCGATGAAACAGTTCCAGGCAGACCCTATGCAAAGGATCCGTATGTCATTTACTTCAAGCAAAAATACTGGATGTATTACTCTACTCCCGATGCCCAAAAAAAGGAATGGCATATCGGTATTGCCACAAGTTCCGATCTGATTAAATGGGATAAAGTAGGGGATATTTTCGGATTAAAAGGAACAGCAGAGGAGAAGGGAATTTGTGCACCAGGCGCCTTTCTAAAAGATGGTGTCTTGCATCTTTTCTATCAGACTTATGGTAATGGTAAATCAGACGCTATTTGTCACGCTACCTCTAAAGATGGTATTCATTTTGAAAGAAATGCTACCAATCCTATTTTTCACCCAACACCAATCGATTGGTCTTGCGGAAGGGCAATAGACGCCGAGGTTGTTTCTTACAAAAATCAGTTTTTTTTGTATTATGCCACGCGTGATACAAGTTATAAAATCCAACAACAAGGGGTTGCCACAACCACCCTAAGTTCTGATTTCTCAAAGAATAGCTGGTCTGAGGTGCCTGGTATGCCTATGCTGAAACCTACCTTACCCTGGGAGAAAAATTGTATTGAAGCCGCATCTTGTATCAGAAAAGGTAAATTTTTATTCATGTTTTATGCCGGTGCCTATAATAATGAACCGCAACAAATAGGTGTAGCAAAAAGTAAAGATGGTATCCATTGGGAAAGAGTTTTTACATCGCCTTTCCTGAAGAATGGTGAACCTGGTTCCTGGAATGAAAGTGAAAGTGGTCACCCTCATATTTTAAAGTCACAGGATGGTAAATACTATCTTTTTTATCAGGGGAATAAGGATAAAGGTAAAAGTTGGTATATTTCAAAAGTTGAAATAGGCTGGAAAAATGGCAGACCTTATTTAAAAAAATAGGTTTTAACCTCATTTTAAATTAAAAATGTTTAAATGCAAATAATGAAACAGTTCATACTTATTTTTTTGTGCGCGATGGGTTACTATTCTTGGGCTCAGATAACGCCAAGACATTTATTAGAAAAAACCTATTCTTTTGAAAAGGTGAAGGAGGTTCTTATTCCTTTTAAGGCTTATAATCCCTATCCTAAAACAACGGATGACTGGAAAAAAGTAGTGCCAAACGAAACCCTGGAAAAAGTAATTAAGGAAGGTGAGCGTGCATTAAAAAGTGACTTTGAAGCTATTTCTGGTTCAACTTCACTCGATTTTGTCAGATCAGGGGATAGATTAGCTCATAGCAAAATTTCTTTCGGAAAGAGAAACCAGTTGACTGCGCTCATTCTTGCCGAAAGTATTGAAGGGAAAGGTAGATTTATGGAAGCTATATTTAATGGGATTTGGTCTATTTGTGAAGAAAGTTATTGGGGAGTTCCCGCCCACATTAGTGGAACTGGTTTGCCAGATGTAGAAAATCCTGTGGTCGATTTATTTGCTGCAGAAACTGCGGCTGTGTTGGCAATGGCTGATTACATGGTTGGGGATAAACTCGATGAAATCAATAAACTGATTCGTAAAAGAATTTATTTTGAAACCAATAAAAGGATTTTTATTCCAATGAATACAAAGTCTGATCGCTATGGTTGGATGAGTAAAACCAAACAAGTAAATAACTGGAATCCATGGATCATGTCCAATTGGTTGATGACTTCCCTGCTATTGGAAAAGGACGATCTTAGAAGAGCAGAAATGGTTTATGCCGCTATGAAAGGGCTCGATTTGTATATCAATGGTTTAGGCGAAGATGGTGGGTGTGATGAAGGTCCAAGTTATTGGTTTGCTGCAGGAGGTAGTGTTTTTGATTGTCTGGAACTCCTCGAAAAATCAACTTCGGGACAAATAAATATTTTTAAAGAGCCTATTATTCAGAAAATGGCCGCTTATGTCTATAAGGCGCATATTGATGGTTTTTATTTTACCAATTTCGCCGATGCAGATCCCGTGTTAAAACCTGATGGTCTCATGCTCTTTAGATTTGGAAAAGCGCTAAAAGATGAAAATATGATTCAATTTGGTCAATGGGCTAACTTGAATTTTAATCGGTTTGAGGTCAATGGCAACCAAAGGATGAGAACCATTGAAAATATGATGACCATTAAAGATATACCATCGCAGACAATCTACCAACCTGTTCAAGATGCCTGGATCAGTGATATTCAGGTGATGACTACAAGATCGGCTAATGGTTTATATCTGGCAGCCCATGGTGGGCACAATGCGGAAAGTCATAACCATAATGATGTGGGCGATTTTATTGTTTATGCCGACGGTAAGCCGATGTTAGTGGATGCTGGAAGAGGTAACTATACTGCCAGGACTTTTTCAAGTAAAAGATATGAACTATGGTTTACACAGTCAAATTATCACAATCTTCCTATCATAAATGGTTTTGGACAAAAAGAAGGCAGAGATTTTGGAGCTAAAAATGTTTCTTATCAAATTTCAGCAAAGGAGTCAGTGCTCAAAATGGATTTGGCCGACGCTTACCCTAAAGAAGCTGCCATTAAAAAATGGCAACGTTCTATTTCTTTACAGAAGGAAAAGGAAAAAATAATTTTGGCTGACGATTATGAATTGTCTGCTATCAGCGATTTTTTACAACATATTTTTATGACTGTTTGTGAGGTGGATATATCTGTACCGGGTAAAATTCTACTTACCAGTCAGTCCAATAAAACCATTAAAGAAGCTAATCCAACCCGTCTGCTCGTCGAATATAATCAGGCGTTATGGTCTGTTTCAACTGATTTTCCTTCTACCGAGGGTATGGAATATTCAAGTTTCAAAACAAAATGGAATGGAAGTCAGGTACAGCGAATACTGCTAACTTCCAGGAAATTGGACGCAAAAGGTAAATATCAGTTTACCATGTCAAAAGGTTAGCAGTTAATTTATTTTGTAAGAGGTATTGCGTTTTATAAAATTATGAATTAACTTTGTATTTCAAAGTACTTTAAATGAAAAATGAAACGGATTATTTACAGGACATAGGGGAGATTCGAAATTTGATGGAACGTTCTTCTAAATTCATTTCCCTTTCAGGGTGGGCGGGTATTTTTGCCGGTATATATGCTTTGATTGGTGTCTATGTGGCTATAACTTATCTACATTTTAATCCTCAATCTCTTTTTCTCGAGAAAGGAGAAGCGCAGAATACTTCCAATGCCTTTTTACCTGTCGTTTTATTGGCTTTGGTCATTTTCTTATTAGCTATTACCACCGCTATCTACTTCACCCGGCAACGGGCTAAGAAAAAGGAGGAAATACTTTGGACGCCCGCGGCAAGAAGGTTATTGGCAGAGGTATCTATGCCTCTTATTATTGGCGGGGTCTTACTATTGATTTGCTTATCCAAAGGATTGATTGGTTTTTTGGCACCTCTCTCACTATTGTTCTATGGAATAGCTCTATTTACGATTAGTAAATTTACTTATATTGAAGTTAGGGTATTAGGATTGATGGAAATTGTCTTAGGATTGGCTGGCGCTTATTTTGTAAACTGGGGCGTACTTTTTTGGGCCATTGGTTTTGGCGTCGTTCATATCGTTTATGGTATCTATGTATATTTTAAATACGAAAGGTGAAAATATCAATAGATAGTTTGCAAAAGGCTTTTGAAAGTCGCGTCCGATTAGGTATCATGTCCATTCTAATCTTGCATGACTGGGTTGAATTCGTAGAGCTAAAAGAATTGTTAAAGGTGACCGATGGTAATCTGGCCAGCCACCTCTCAGCACTCGAAAAATTACATTTTATTCAAACCAAAAAGCAATTTATTGGAAACAAACCTAACACCAGCTATGCCGCTACTAAATTGGGCAGAGAGTCTTTCGGGAATCACCTGAGTGCTCTCGAGGCATTAATTAAAGGTTTTAACAAGTAATTTTTTTGTTTTATGACTTTGAAATACAAAGTACTTTAAACTATTTTAATATGAAAAATGAAATGAATGATCTGTTGGATCAACCAAAGGAATTGGAGACATTGTATAGAAACAATAAGGTCCAGTTCAAACAAGCTTTTGTAGATCTTTATCCGCATATTAAAGACAAGCCACTAGCTGAATTTTGGCTTCATCGCCTAAATTATGAAGGAGATGAAATTCAATGGGGTTCTAAAAGGGAACTAATATTCGTTTTGATAGCTGCTTTAGTGGCTGGATTAATAGCTAAAATACCTGCTTATACTGGTATTGGAGAGGAATTCTTTTATACCAGAAATATTGGGTTTATCGTTTTTCCTACCTTGATAGCTTACTTCGCATGGAAAAATAATTTTAGTCTCAGTAAATGGATCATATTGTCACTCATTTCTTTGGTATCTCTGCTTTTCATTAATCTATTTCCAAATAATCCGCAAAGTGATACCTTAACCCTGTCTTGTATCCATTTAATCCTCTTTCTATGG
>Ga0208787_1000795_pt1 | contig 14473 bp, 9 predicted proteins | sample Wag4_2014_7_11_FD_187362 | JGI IMG/M metagenome (GOLD analysis project Ga0208787, IMG submission 187362) | Fresh water microbial communities from Ohio, USA - Utica-2 Time Series HT 2014_7_11 (SPAdes) (version 2) | ecosystem: Environmental > Aquatic > Freshwater > Water tank | place: USA: Ohio... | reverse complement strand
CTTTGTGATTTCTTCTAAATCACTCAGAGAATTTTGAGGTTAATTAACCTTAACTTCGTAAGTAGTCAAAGCAACTTACACAGTTAGTGTTGTAGTCCCCTTAAAACTCGGTTCTTCGTCAATTTTGGCGATTATATTTACTTTTAAGCTCACATACTTTTCAATCACACTCATTTCATTGAAGTTTCCTGTTAATATTAGTCCCGGTTCTAAGTCATTTCTATTTTTCTTATTTCTAAACAAATATGAAATTTCACCAAAAGTGCCGAAGAACTCAATTTCACCGGATTATACACTAGAATACTCATTTGCCCTTTGGCAAGGGATTTAGCCGTTATAATTTAAACTATATGCGGCTGTTTTACCTGCATTTCCCAATTTGTGAAGAAGTTCCTCACAAATTAAGCTGGACACATTTTGTGAATTGGTAAAGATAGATGACCCTTTAGAACGTTCCTTTTACCAGCAACAAGCCATATACATTGGAAAATTAATCTAAACCTAAAGTTTTTTGATTAACCACAAGGGTTGCTCCTACATAGCGTATAATATGATTTCCTTGTGGTCAACAACATGTACTTCCCGGCGGATGCGGTCTTCCCAGGATAATTCCGACGCGCTTTTCTTCTCGAGAAATACCATATACCCTGATTTTTGGCCTAATCTATCCAAGTAACGGGCTAATTGCTCAACACCCTCCGGTTCTGACCATTTATCGTGGTGCATTTTTATCTCAATGGTTATAACTTGTGATTTCCAGAAAATGACCAGATCTGTCCGCCCGTTTCCTGCTGCCATCTCCCGTTCGATGCGCCCTCCCCCATTAATAATCCGTTGTAAAAAGGCCATCAACATCAACTGGTGTCCCGCCTCTTTATATTGATATCTGTCAATCCAGGATTCTGAGTTGCGACGATAAAATTGGGTGAATGCGTCCAGTAATTTATCCATATCCAGCGTGCCATCTGAATTCAGGTACCAGCTCGTTTGGGCGATGTCCTGATTAATGCCAACGGAAAATCCTATGGTCAATATACGAGTTACAATTTCTCTGTATATTGGATTTGCAAACTGAATTGGATTCCCCGTGCTGATAATACCCAGGTCACTGCAGTACCTTATAGCATCATCCGCTCCATCAAAGGCAGGAGAATCACCTGTGATGATACTCATAATAATGGGTCGCACCCGGGGATCATCCATTTTATCCGCTATGCTGTCCAGATGGGTTTGACGTTGTTCGATGAGGTGCTCTTTGGCCAGTTCAATCAAGTCTAGGGTAATCTCAAGTGTATGATCATTCTTTAAAATTTTTCTTACCACCTCATTGGCAAGCGCATTGGTCAACCAGGGCTGTCCACCTGAATAAGCGTATAACTTTTCTAATACTTCTTCAGAAAAAACCTGGCCAGTATCCTGCGTATGTTGATCCATTAAGCCACGTACCTCCTCTTTCGAAAAAACAGGTAGAAAAAAAGATTCTGCCTTTATGTTAAAGGGCGAGCCTGAACCTATCGACGGATTATCTGCTCGAGCCCGCGTGCGAAAATCACGTATATCTCTCAAGCCAACCAACGCAATAGATTGAGGAAAATGATTAGGACGGGTTTGAAATCCGTCCCGTAATTGGCGTAAAGTAGAAATGAGCACATCGTCATAGAGGGCGTCCACCTCATCTAACAGTAAAACCAACGGTTTTTCTAGTGTATCACACCAATCGGTTAAATAATCACCCAACATGGCTGGTCTTGAAATATATTTTGCAATATCAGGAGGCAGATGATCTGTTCCAAGGAAGAACTTCGACATTTTAGCTAATGCTTTGATAAAATTGATATTAGCCGTTTCCACCGATATACTCGTATAACCTGCAGATTCCAAAGAGCATACCACAGCCACATAATTTCCTTCCTTGTTCAAGCGATGAGCCAAAGCATGTAAAAAAGTAGTTTTACCTGTTTGCCGGGGCGCATGAATGAGAAAATATTGCTTCGAATTTATCAAGTTCAATATGTTATCATACATGTTCCTAAACGGATCTACCATGTAGTGATCTTCGGCTTTACACAAGCCTGTGGTATTAAAAAATCTTTTCATTATCTAAAGATACGCCTTTTCGGCGTAGGTTATAAGATCAAGTTGATACGATGGTTAGAAATTGAGCGCGCAGCAGCGTGTGGTTTTTGAATCAGGATTTACAGGATTTTGAGGATTAACCTTAACATCATTGCTTTGGTGTGGGAAGGTTATTATAAAATAGTGTTTTCATTTCTAAGCCTCTCGCCGATGCGTTACGCAGCAGCGAAAAAGATGATAAAAAGTAACCCTCTACGAATAAACATAATGCTCAGGCCAAAGACATTATCTGCAATCCTAAAAATCCTGATTCAAAACCCACTGTGATTATTTTTAATTCATTTTTAGCCTACCCTACAATGACACCTATAAACACAGATTTTTCATACCCAAATTATCTGTTTTGTCCTGACATAACAACTATGAAAAATAAATACATTTAACACTAATCCAACAAGCATCTTTAAACATAAATCAATGATTGATCTCTCCAGCAATGCGGTTAAGTAGTATTTTCGCTTTTTCAAGGCTCCTTATATTTTCGTGTATCAACATGAGGTTCGTCGTTGACTTTTTAATTAACAAGCCCTCCTTTTTTCCGGAACCAGCCACATATTGAAGCACTTTGTGAAACTGAGGCGATTCATAATAAGACGATTGTGGGTTATCAATAAAATAACATCTCAGCTTATTTCCCTTTAAAATAATACGCTCAAACCCTATCCTTTTGCACATCCAGCGCAACCGTAATCCTTCAAATAGTTCATGTATTTGATGAGGTACTCGTCCAAAACGATCTTCCATCTGGCTAATAAAATCATCAATCTGGTCTTCCGTCTCAATCTGATCAATCTGGGTGTACATGCTTAAACGTTCCTGGACATTACTCACATAGCTGTCGGGAATGAATAAATCAATATCTGTTTCTATTTGAACATCGCGAACAAACTTCCTGTCCTTTTCTAATTCCTCTCTGAATAAATCTTTATAATCTGTCTCCTTCAGTTCCTGGACGGCTTCCTCCAATATTTTCTGATAGGTTTCATAGCCAATATCCGCAATAAATCCACTTTGTTCGGCACCCAGAATATTTCCGGCACCTCTGATATCCAGGTCTTTCATGGCAATCTGAAAACCACTGCCAAGTTCAGAAAAATCTTCCAGCGTTTTTAAGCGTTTACGGGCATCATCGGTAAGAGAGGACATGGAAGGGCTGAGCAAATAACAATAAGCTTTCTTGTTGGACCTGCCTACACGACCCCTCAACTGATGTAAATCGCTCAAGCCAAATTGATGGGCATTGTTGATAATCATCGTATTTGCATTGGCAATATCCAACCCCGTTTCGATGATATTGGTACACACGAGCACATCATATTTCTTGTCAATGAAGTCCATCAAAGCCGTTTCAAGTTTTGATGATTCCAATTGACCGTGAGCGAAGCCAATGGAAATATCAGGGCACAATTTTTTTATAAGGACGGACATTTCCTCCAGATTTTTCACCCTGTTGTGGACAAAAAACACCTGACCCCCTCTATTTACTTCATAGTAAATGGCATCTCTGATGAGCTCCTCATTAAACGCATGAACCTCGGTTTGAATAGGTTGCCTGTTTGGCGGCGGCGTTCTGATAACAGAAAGATCTCTGGCAGCCATTAAAGAAAATTGCAGTGTTCTTGGTATAGGTGTAGCGGTGAGTGTAAGAGTATCGACATCCGTTTTCAGGCTTCGTAATTTCTCTTTGGAGGCTACGCCAAATTTCTGCTCCTCATCAATGACAAGCAATCCTAAATCTTTAAAATGGGTATCCTTCCCCAATAAACTATGGGTACCGATAATGATATCGACTTTACCTTCGGCTAATTTTGCAAAAGTTTCCTTCCGTTCTTTGGTACTTCTGAAGCGATTGACATAATCGACTGTAACGCCGAAAGGCTCCAATCGCCCATGAAAAGTTTTGGCATGTTGCAGTGCTAAAATGGTTGTTGGCACCAATATGGCCACTTGTTTACCTGCCACCACCGACTTAAAGGCTGCCCTTATGGCAATTTCCGTTTTCCCAAAACCAACATCACCGCAGATTAAACGATCCATGGGATAAGGTTTCATCATGTCCGCTTTCACGTCCACGGTCGCTTTATATTGGTCGGGGGTGTCCTCATAAATAAAGGATGCCTCGAGTTCGTCCTGCAAATAGCTGTCTGGAGGAAAGGCGAATCCTGGGGCAGCCCTACGTTGAGCATAAAGTTTTATTAGCTCGGCCGCAATATCTTTAAGTTTCTTTTTTGTCTTATTCTTCAGATTTTTCCACGCATCAGAGCCCAGTTTACTGAGTTGAGGTTCCGTACCTTCCTTTCCAACATATTTTGAAATTTTATGTAAGGAATTGACACTGACGTAAAGGATATCATTATTCTTGTAAAATAATCTTACGGCCTCCTGAAGATTACCATTAATTTCAATTTTCTGAAGACCTGAAAATTTTCCAATACCGTAGTCGATATGAGAGACAAAATCACCCGGCTGTAAATCTTTTACCAGTTTTAGTTGCAGTGCCTGATCTCTTGAGTAGGTGTGTCTAAGTTTAAAACGGTGAAATCTGTTAAAAATCTGATGGTCTGTAAAACAGGCAATACCCATACCCTCGTCTATAAATCCTTCATGTAAACCAATAATAACCGGGTGAAAAATGAGTTCCGCTTTCATGTCATCAAAAATGGCATGAAAACGTTCAACCTGACGTGCATTTTCCGTAAACAAATAGATTTCCTGCTTTTTGGCTTGTCTTTCCTTCCAATCGGCAATGAGGAGATCAAAATTTCTATTAAACTGAGGTTGGGGCTTTCCCGAAAAATCAATTTGACTGGTTATGGGAAGGGGTTGATTTCTTGCGCTAAAACAAAGGATGGACTTTGTTATGATCGCTGAAAGGAGCACATCTGGTTTGACATAAGATTTTTCACGAGCAAATTCGGCTTCCTCACTTTCGTGTAAAATAGAAATCGTTTTACTAAAATCGGCGGCTTTTTCCTCGCAAATCACTAATTTTTCACGCAATAGATTCAAATCCCATACAACCACCAATGTTTCCGGACGCAGAATATCAGTAAATGCCACTTTATCTGATTTCTCAAATCTTTTGTTCATGTTGGGAACAATACTGACTTTGACCAATTCCGTTTGGGAAAGTTGGCTCATAGGATCGAAAGATCTGATTCTTTCTACCTCGTCATCAAAAAGTTCAATACGATAGGGTAATTCATTACCAAAGGAGTAAATATCGATGATACCACCTCTGATTGAAAATTGACCAGGTTCATAAACGAACTCTTCCCTATTAAAACCATAGTCTAACAGTACTTCTACAATAAAATCTCTATCTAGTTTTTCCCCTTTTGAAAAATTTAGTCTGGTTTTCTCGAGATCGACAGGGTTCACCACTTTTTCGAAAAGCGCTTCCGGATAGGTAACAATAACCGTTGATTCCGCTTTATCATACAAAGCCGAGACCACTTCGGTTCTTTCCAGGATATTTGGTTTATTTATTTCCTCGAAATGAGCAGGTCTTTTGAAAGAATCAGGAAAAAAATAAATTTGTTTTTTGTCAAATAACAAACTGAGAGTGTTCCAAAAATAAGCGGCTGCCTCTTTGTTCTCAGCAACGATTAAAAACGGTCTTTTTTTTCGTTCATATAGTCCGCGAATAATAAAACACTCCTGAGCACCAAAGACAGCTGTCGCCCGCAAACAAGCAGGATAGTGGCTTTCAAAAATAAGATCTATCTCTTTTAAGCGAGAATCATTGGTATATTTATCAATCAGGCTTTTCTTCGCGATTTGGTTCATAAGGTAAACTGTATATATTTGATGGCTTTTCCTTCTCCCAAAAACTTATTTTCATACCGTGTTTTGGTAGTAAGCAGCGGATTGGGTAGTTCTGCTGCATAAATATCATCATTGGCGATAATCACTTTGGCATCGTTCTCTTTTGAGAGTATGTCTAAAGTATATTGATAGAGCGTTGATTCGTCTGTTTTCAAATGAATAATACCGTCAGGCTTCAACATTTCTCTATACTTTTCTAAAAATGCAGGTGAGGTTAACCTCCTGTTAATGCGATAATTTTCCAAAAAAGGATCTGGGAAGGTAATCCATATTTCAGAAACTTCATTCTTTCCAAAGAAGAAAGAAATCATTTCAATTCTTGTTCGAAGAAAGGCAAGGTTTTTTAAATTTTCTTCTAATCCGATAGATGCTCCTTTCCACAAACGGGAACCTTTACAATCTATACCTATGATATTATTTTCTGGAAATTGTCTCGCCAGAGCAACGGAATATTCTCCATAACCGCATCCTAATTCTAAAATAAGAGGTGCCTCCTTTTGAAAATGCCCATTATTCCATTTCCCCGCAAGCTCTTTTTCTGCGCCAAATGCCCCTGCGAGCATTGCACTTCGCCCGTCATTATTTTCATAAACATTTGGAAAAGAGAGTAAATCGGCGAAGCGTTGCAATTTATTTCGCTTGCTCATAGCTTATAATTTTCAATAATGAATAAATTTAGGTGGGCAAAAATAGTATATTTGTAAACAACAATGAATCATTTATGAAACACCTGTTTTTAACCCTTTCTGCAATACTACTTATTGCTTGCAGCATAACGGCACAAACGCCTGCTTCCCCAGTTGATTTTTATCCGCCATCTGTTGTTCCAGATAGGATTATTTCCACTTGGCATGACGACCCCGCTACCTCTTTTTCGGTAAACTGGCGTACCTCCATCAACGTCATTAAGGGAATAGCACAAATTCAAAAAGCAGCGGCTGGTCCTGATTTTGATAGCGTGAAGGTTGCGGAAGCAACTTCTGAAATACTAATTAACGATTTACATGCTGCTCATTATCATTCTGTTAAATTTTCCGGATTAAGCCCGGAAACAACTTATGCCTACCGAGTTGGAGATGGAAATATCTGGAGTGAATGGGTACATTTTACGACCGCTTCAAAAGGGGTGAAACCCTTTTCTTTTCTATATTTTGGTGATGCCCAAAACGATCTGAAATCAAAATGGTCTAGAACTATCCGTCAGGCTTACAGTGATTTACCCAAAGCCGATTTTATGATTCATGCCGGTGATCTTATCAACACTAATAAAAGAGATCAGGAATGGGGAGAGTGGTTTTACGCTGGTGGTTGGATTTATCAAAATATGCCTAGCATTTTAACCCCTGGAAATCATGAATACTCTCGCGTGACCCCAACGGAATCAAAATTAACTGCCCATTGGAGACCTTCATTCACTTTGCCGGAAAATGGCCCAAGTGGATTGGAAGAGACTGTATATTATACTGATTTTCAAGGTGCAAGAATTATTTCTCTGAATTCAACGGCCTTTTTAGCTTATAAAAAGGACAGTGCTTCTCAAATGGAATGGTTGGATAAAGTATTGGCAAATAATCCTAATAAATGGACGTTTGTTACCATGCACCATCCTGTTTATTCCCCAGCTGCAGGAAGAGATAATCCCATTCTTAAGAATAGTTTAAAACTTCTTTTTGATAAATACAATGTCGATTTAGTTTTACAGGGGCATGACCATACTTATGCCCGTGGAGGTAATAATTTGCCAGAAGGAAGTATGGTTATGGATTCGACGGGACCCGTTTATGTGGTTTCCGTGAGTGGTCCTAAAATGTATCTTTCAAGTATGCTTTCCTGGATTGACCGGGCGGCAAATGAAACGCAACTTTACCAAACCGTCCATGTGAACGGCGATTCTTTAACTTATGCTGCCTATACGACCTTAGGCGATTTGTACGATAAATTTAAAATTGTTAAAAAAGCAGGAAAAAGTAAGCAATTTATTGACGAGGAACCCTTTGGATATCAAGAACAAATAAATCTTTCTCAGGCGCGTCTTGACAAAATGAAGGAAGGAGAAAGAGCTGACTGGAGTAAGCGGTTCGAGGCTTATAAAGCAAGAAAAAAGATAAAAGAAGATAATTATCGCAAGAGTCAGCTTGCCAAAAAAACGACAAAAAAGAAATAACATAAACAACGCATGAGGCTGTCTGAAAAGATAGCCTCTTTTTTGTATGCTACTTTATCCATTGGGCTAACATGCCTTTGCGATGACAAAGAATAAGAAAATGGATGAGTTTTAAAGATTATCCCCGATGGATCACGGATTTTAAGGATTACAGGATTTCACGGATGATTGATAGCGATTTTGGATAGGCATATTGTTTATACTTAAGAGGCATTCTTTCGTATAAACTCACACTGGCATAGCCTGCAATCTTCGTTACTTCACCATAGGGTCATTAAAGTATCAAATTTTTCAATATCAAAATAAATAAATTTCTTTCCTTTAATTTTCTTTTAGGCGCTTCAATATTTTATCTATCTCAACAATTGGAAGGCGATTATTTACTATTTTAATTTGCTCCAACAATACTATCATTTTTTCTTTGCCAATTAATTTTTCCTTTTCTAATGCCAATAAAACCCAAATACTACCATGGACCTCAATACCATTATCTATCGCTTCCTTTCGAAGTTTGGCATCACAAGTAAGCAAAGGACAATTTAGTTGAATCGCTTTCCAGAGCATCGTTTTGTCAGGAATAGATTTTAAATTCCGTTTTGTTTTAAAGTTTATGACTTGCTCCTCTTCTTCCTTCAATAAATCCAAAACAATTAGTTTTCCTGTTTGCCTGAACCGTTCAAATTCTTTAATTTGTTCTTGCTTTACTATTTCATCATATACAAAAAGGGTAATAAAAATTTCAATATCGAGGGCAAAAAATTCGGACAAAACCTTAATATGAAAAAGATCAAAAAGTACACTTACATCTGCTATAACTAACTTCATACCATTAGCTGCATTTGTTCCCGTAGTTTCCAGGAATTAATGCCTGCAAAAAAAGCAGCTTCGTTTATGGTCAAAACTTCTTTGGCCAATCCTAAATAAACAAGTCGCTCCATTCTGGTAGGTTTTTCTTTACTTCTGAATCTTCCTGGTTCAGCATTTGGCAGATGGTAACCTCTTTTCCTAAAACCAATATTAAATTTTTTCAAAACATTGTCATTTAAAATCCCTAAACGGTGAGCGTGGTAAAAAATAGCAGAAAATGAAATTCCCCACCTTTCCTTAATTATAATCAGCTCTTTTTCATAAAAATGAAAACGTTCCTTATGTAACTCTTTGCGAGCCATGTCCTCTGGGTACAAAACAGCACAGGCAAAGACATGGCAAAGGGCTTCTTCAACTTTATGGTTAATGTCATCTGGAAATTTTAAAGCATGGTGTGCTAATTCGTGTAAAGCAGTAAAGCGTTTTCTGACTACATCCTCTTTTTCAATATCCTTTGATTTTTTCAATACAATGACCTTATGGTCCAAAATAACTGCTTTCATTCCGTCAAACCCTTCCGGAGCATCAATATCAATTACTTTATACCCCTTGTCCTCCAGCATTTCCACAACATCTGGAATCGGGTCATATCCCAAATTCCATTCATTACGCAATTGATTAGCTGCGTCTTCCGCATCTTTGGGTGATTTAATTATCCTATCAAAAACGAAATAATCATTTTTTTCATTGAGGTGTAAAATTTCCTCTAACTCAAAATATCGTTCAAAATTATCCTTAACCTTTTCACGAATGGAAAAATCATCTAACTTAGATAGTTTAGTAGCATTCTTTCTAAATTCAACATCCTCAAGTGCCACTTTAACAGCAGGAATAGCATAGAAATAACTTACCGGCACATTCAATGCATTAGCAATAGCCATAATCCCCATGCTATTTGGTTTCATTTTGCCTTGCTCATATTTATTCAACGCTTGTTTTGAGACTTCATTTTCCAGTCTGTCAGCCAGGCCTTGTAACGACAAACCAGCCATCTTTCGAGCTGAAACAAGCTTATTTGCCAAGACATTTTCCATGTTTATTCGTTTTATCGACTTCAATTTAGTTGACAAATATACGATTATTGTACATTTTGTCAACTAAATTTCTTCTTCCTAAGCTCGGCAAATATTCCAAATAGAAATAACATAAACAACTGACTTATCATGTAAAACTGTGCAGATGTAACTACCCGGGCATGGTTGGTCTTACCTCTATTTTGCTTGGAAGTGTTCTATGCGGCATTAACAGCAAATCGACGACCATTTGGCCCATGTCTTCCGGTTGAATTTTCCAATGATCAGCATCATTTGGGGTATGATCGTTAAAATAGGTACTAACTGATCCCGGCATAATCGTTGTCGTTTTTATACCGTGTTTTCTTACATCGAGCATGACGGCCTGAGTGAAACCAACCAGTCCAAACTTACTGGCATTATAGGCGGCACCAGCGGCAAAAAAATTAGTACCAGCAAGACTTGCAATAGTGATTAAATACCCCTTACTTGCTTTTAACGGATCTAAGGAAGCCTTAACGGTATTGAAAACACCTGTTAAATTAATATCGATAGTTTCGTGCCATTGTTCAGGTGTCAGGAGGCTGATATCGGCAAAATGTCCAACACCTGCATTGGCAATCACCACATCCAATTGCTTCCATTTATCCATTATCTGTTGAACAGCCGTTTTTTGGTCGGACAAAGAACGAACGTCACAAACCAAACCCAGGGCGGCGTTATCTCTTATTGCGTTCAATTTTTTTTCAGCCGCCAGCACGTCTATTTCATTTCTGCCGGTGATACAAACAAACATTCCGGCTTCAACCATTGCTTCGGCGACACCTAAACCAATGCCTTTATTCCCACCGGTAATAAAAGCAACTTTCCCATTTAATTTTTCCATAGTAATCTTTTTAAATCCTTATTTTAGGGCAAAACTGCTTGCCCATTCAATCCAGGGCGTGGCTAATAAAAATATGGTAAGATTGGCCAGAGTGACAATAGCACCCTGTTGATAAACCTCTTTAGGTGTTATGTAACCACTTCCAACAAAAAACACATTACAAGAAGAACCCTGAGGTGCCAAAGCGGCAAAATAATTAGTAGCAAAAGAGAGGCTGAATGCCATTAAGGCTACCGGCACACCCGCTGCAAAAGCAACCTCGAGAAACACACCATATAATGCAAGCATGTGAGCTGTCTGACTTACGAACAAATAATGAATAAGTACGTAAAGGACTGTCAATAACACGTACACTTGAAAAGTGGATAAGGTTGTAATTTGTCCTGATATTTTTTGTCCAATAATACCCATAAAACCCATGGCGTTTAAAGAACTACTCATCATGTATAATATGGCAAACCAAATAAATGTCTCCAATGCTTCACCTCCTTCTTTTCTTAAAATGGTTAGAGGGAACACATTTGAAATGATAAGGACGGCCAATCCTGCTAAACAGACAATGGCCAGATTTAATCCAAGAGGTGTAGCTAATACCCATCCTAAAACCATAAATATAAAGGTAACGGCTGTTATCCATTCTTTTCTACCCATTGGACCCATTTCCTTTAACATGGCAGCGGCGGCCACTGGAGCCTCTGGTGTTAATTTAGCTTCAGGTGGGAATGTTTTGTAAAGCAACCAGGGTAAAAAAACCAGAGCGACCAAACAGGGTAATGAACTGACTAACAACCAGTTTGAAAAATCCATGACCACATTATATTTTGCTGCCAGACCGGCACCGATGGGATTAGCTGCCATTGCGGTAAACCAAAGCGCTGACGAAATAGTCAAACTGGTAATAGAAACCATCATCAGATAAGCCCCTGTTTTTTTACGGGTCCCCTTTTCAACATTTGAACCTGTGTCCATCGCTAAGGACAAAACGATAGGGTACAAAACCCCCGATCTCGCGGTATTACTTGGTATAGCCGGACCGATTAACACATCCGTCATCGTTATACAATAACCTAATTTTAGCGTGGAATGACCAAATTGCCTGATAAAAACCAGGGCAATCCTCTTGCCTAATCCGGAATGTATGATCGCTTTTGCCACTAAAAAAGAGGAGAGAATTAGAATCATGAAACTTTCGGAAAAGCCTGAAAATGCTTTTTCCGGTGAAAGTATTCCCGAACTGACCGCAATAACCATAGCCATGACAGAGGCTAAAAAAATAGATAATACTTGAGTAAGGACAGCGAATATGGCGCATAAAAAGAGGATGAAAAGTCGCCAGGAAGGTTGTGAAAATTCCCAGGGAGGAACTATAAACCATGCCCAAAGTGCAAAAACAAGTATTCCCGCCAAGAGCAATATTTTGGTGATATTCGCCATCTTCATTTCTATAGTTATTAAAAGGTGTGTTTAGGATTCAAATTTCTAAAAATAGTGTTTTTATAGTAACTTGTATCTGGTTTTATCTGTTAGATATAAAAGAATACATGCTTATGAAAAATAAAATATGCTTATTTGCCTTCATTGTGTTTGTTTTGACTGTGAAATTATCCTTTGCACAAACAACTCCAACAGATTCTGTCGTAGTAATTAAAGTTGAGAAATTCAATGGGGTAACCTATTCAGGAAAGCTTATTTCAGATGATGGCCGAGAGTTATTGCTGGAAACCAACAATATTGGCAGGATTTTCATTCCTAAAAATGAAATCAAGACCATTTCCGAGGAGAAAATCCGTGGTAAAAACGTGGTAAATGAATCGGTAGCTTATTTTGCTTTCAACACCCGATACGCATTTACTAATAATGCCTTACCCATAAAAAAAGGGGATCATTATGCATCCATTTCCTGGTACGGGCCCGAAGTACATTTTGCCGTTTCTAAGGGCTTATCGGTAGGTGTCATGTCCACTTGGCTTGCTGTCCCTGTGGTACTTGCCATTAAATATACCTTTCCGACAAAAAATGAAAAATTACATTTTTCTTTAGGTTCTTTGCTTGGAAGCAGTAGTTATGCAAATAATTTTAAAGGGTTTGGTGGTCTTCAATGGATGACGGGGACATACGGTAATACCATCAACAATTTTTCTATTTCCCTGGGATATGGGTACCTAAAAGGAGGAGATAAGATAGATGTTGCGATCCCAGGAACCTATATATCACCCAATTATCCCCTTTATGTCACCGAAGAAAGTCCCTTGAGGGCTTCCCCTGTTTTTTCTTTTGCCGGTATTGTTAAGGTCAGTAAAAAGGCATCTTTATTTTTCGATTCCATGATTTCCTTAAGCAAGCAGGAAAAGACTTATATTTCAAATTATGGCGGATTTGACCCCCAAACGGGAAAAGAAAGTCCATTTATTACTAAAGTTACAGATGAAAATTTATGGACTTCTGCCTTTATATTAATGCCTGGAATGCGTTTCCAAACAAAGGAAACCCAGTCATTTCAAATTTCTTTAGCGGGAATAAGTGTATTGGACAAAAATGAATCTTCGTCTTTTCCATTTCCACTTATTAACTGGTATTTTAAATTTTAGAAAAAAAAATGCCGGCTCTACCCCCCAGTGGAACCGGCAAAAAAAATCCATTCAGGTTTATTCTTAAAGTTATTCTTTTTAAAAAGTCGGTGGGCATCGGACCAATGCGTCCCCCCAAAGATGATCTTGAGCCCACCTAAAAAAGTAATTCTTACCCCTGTAATTAGCAGGAGAATCAAAAAAGTCCCAAATGGACTCATACTAAATTGAAGTGGTATGTAGATATAGCTCAAAGACTCATCGCTTGAAAAGCGCAAGTAGTTTCCGTAAATATAATATCTTGTGTAATAGCTCTCAAAAAATAAAAATCAAAATTACATTAAATTTTCATAAAAAACAAAAATATAAATAAAAATAAATATTGTCAGGAATGGCTTATTGATTGACAAAATGGCAGATTAATCAATGTGGCATATTGTTTGACAAGGTAAGTTAACCAAAAAATTTTATTATGCAACGCGGTAATATATCTGTACAGACGGAAAATATCTTTCCAATTATCAAAAAATTTCTCTACTCCGACCAGGAAATTTTTCTACGTGAATTAATTTCAAATGGTGTGGATGCCACCACAAAATTACAAACTTTAAGTAGAAGGGGAGAACTGAATGGTGACACTGGTGAAGTAACCATTGATATTATTCTCGATGAGGAAAAAAACACCTTAACCATCCGCGACCGGGGTATCGGTATGACGGAGGAGGAAGTAATGAAATATTTGAATCAGGTGGCGTTCTCCAGTGCTCAGGAATTTATTGACAAATACAAAGATGATGCGAGCATTATTGGTCACTTCGGTTTAGGTTTTTATTCTGCCTTTATGGTGGCTACCAAAGTAGAAGTGGACACTTTATCATGGAAAGAAGGTTCGACCGCCGTTTTATGGTCCTGCGACGGAAGTCCGGAATATACTCTTTCCGAAGGGTCAAGAAAAGAAAGAGGTACTGATATTATCCTTCACATTGGAGATGACAGTAAGGAATATCTGGAA
>Ga0208787_1000794_pt1 | contig 14480 bp, 12 predicted proteins | sample Wag4_2014_7_11_FD_187362 | JGI IMG/M metagenome (GOLD analysis project Ga0208787, IMG submission 187362) | Fresh water microbial communities from Ohio, USA - Utica-2 Time Series HT 2014_7_11 (SPAdes) (version 2) | ecosystem: Environmental > Aquatic > Freshwater > Water tank | place: USA: Ohio... | reverse complement strand
AAGGCTCTGCTGGGTCTGGTGTTCGTAGTGGCCTTTGTTGTGTTGATGTTGATCAATGGATGGCTTGCCGATCGAATCGCGCCAGAGTCAATTGCTCCATCCCCAGAAGAAAAGGCGCTTGCTGGTTATCGACAGTTGGTTGGTGGCAAACAATGGATTGTCAGAACGGTGATTTCAGTAGTTCTTGGGCTCATGGTCGGACTTCCTGCAATGACGCAGTGGCAAGAGTGGTTGCTGTTTAGGAATCACCAATCATTTGGAGTTAACGAACCATTGTTCAATCAGGACATCAGTTTTTACGTATTCCGATTGCCATTTGCCGAGTTTGTTGTTAATTGGTTTTTTGGCGCACTTGTCCTCATCACGCTTGTCACCGCTGCGATTCACTACCTAAATGGTGGAATTCGCTTGCAGGTGCAAGGTCGCAAAGTCACACCTCAGGCAAAAGCACATCTATCGGTGTTGTTTGCAGGTCTTGCCATCATCAGGGCTGCAAGCTATTGGCTTTCGCGCTTTTCGCTCACAAACTCAAATCGCGGCGTTGTTCAAGGTGCCACATACACCGACGTGAATGCTCAATTACCAGCAATCAACTTGATGATCTTGGTGTCATTCGCAGTTGCTGCGTTGTTCTTGTGGAATGTTCGACAAAAGGGTTGGAGAATTCCAGTTCTTGCAACATTGATGTGGATGTTGGTCGCAGTCGTTGCGGGAACTATCTATCCAGCAGTAATTCAACGCTTTTCAGTTCAGCCAAACGTAAGCACTAAAGAGCTTCCATATATTGAGCACAACTTGGTTGCTACGAAAGCTGCATTCAATATTGATGATGTTGCACAGGAGTCTTTGACGTTCGGCCCAATTAGCGCGACCGATGTTTCAGCAAATGAGACCCCACTCCGGGATGTTCGTCAGTTAGATCCGTTGGAGATGCGCGATCGTTTTGCCTTGGACGAAGGAAAGACATCGTTCTATGCCATTCGAGATCTTGACGTTGACCGGTACGTCATTGATGGCCGATTACAACAAGTCATCCTTGGAGCACGAGAACTGAACACTGATGGCATTCCAAACCGCACATGGGTATCTCGCCACTTGATTTACACACACGGCTGTGGGCTTGTAGCAGCGCCGGCAAGTCGCGTCACCACAGATGGTCGTCCTACTTATATCGATCTCGGAGTTAAAACTCCACAGTTGTATGTAGGTGAAGGGCTAGAGGGCTATTCAATCGTTGGAACCAATCAAATTGAACAAGCCTGTCCCGACACAAAAGCAACCCCGTACACGGGAACTGGTGGAGTGAAGCTTTCTTCTCCAGTACGCCGCGTTGCGTTTGCGTTGAATTTCGGTGAGTTCAACCTGTTTGGTTCGAATCTCATTTCAAATGAATCGCGCATCATGTGGGTTCGCAATGTGAAAGAGCGAGTTCAGAAGATTGCTCCGTTTTTTAACTACGATGCCGATCCGTATCCAGCGGTAGTCGACGGAAAAGTGGTGTGGATCCTTGATGCATTTACGACAACCAGCCGTTATCCAAACTCGCAATCAGCAAACACTGATCAGTTAACTGCAGGTTCGGGACTGAACACAGCATTTAACTATGTTCGCAACAGCGTGAAAGTAGTTGTTGACGCATATTCCGGAGAAGCAACGTTTTACCAAGTAGATGCAAATGATCCAATCGCAAATACATGGGGCAAAGTATTTCCAAAACTGCTCACCCCTGTTTCAGAAGCTTCAACAGAGTTAATCGCCCACTTCCGCTACCCGGAAGATCTGTTCCGAGTGCAAACCAATATGTATGGTCGCTATCAATTCAATGATCCAACACTGTTCTTCAATCGTGACGCGGCGTGGAGCGTTGCTCAAGCACCACCAGGTGAGCCAGAGGGAACAACGGGATTGATTGGCGCAACTGATCCTGGGTTAACACCGGATTTGATCAATGTGCAAGATGCAAACGTTGCTCGATTTGAACCGTATTTCACGATCTTCCATGCACCTGGAGCAACAGAGACAAATGGCGTGTTTTCAATGTTGCGTCCGTTTGTTCCATTCTCGTCAGACAATGCGCGTAAGGAATTGCGCGCACTCATGGTCGTCTCGAGTGACCCTCGAACGTACGGTGAGTTGAAGGTATACACGGTGGGAGAGCCATTGCCAGAAGGACCTGCCACAGTTGCTGCAGAATTCGGCAGCGATCCAGCAGTTTCACAGCAAGTGACACTGCTCGATCAGCGCGGATCTCGAGTGGTGTTCGGCGATCTTCAAATGGTGCCTGTTGGCAAGGGTTTGGTGTACGTTCGACCACTCTTCGTTCGACCTGATGATGCTTCTGCCCGTCAAGTGTTCGTGCGAAAAATCCTTGCGTCCTACAACAACAAGGTGGTGATTGCCGACGATTTAACCACTGCGATCACTCGGTTGTTCCCTGGATATACGGGTTCACTCGGTGATCGTGTTGGCGACAGCCAAATACCTGCACCAGATGCAACTACCCCAGATACTGGTGGAACAACAGCGACCACCGTGCCAAGCAGTGCCCCTTCTGGCGCGCAGACCGCACCTGATTTGTTGGCACAAGCTGAAGCTTTGTTTGACCAAGCGGATGCTGCGTTGGCACAAACTCCACCAGATTTTGCAACGTATCAATTGAAGTTGTCGCAGGCGCGAGAGCTGATTCGACAAGCACTGCAGATTATTGGTAACTAATCGCTAGCGCGATGCGCGAATAATCTCTGCAAGCATTGCAAGGTCTTGACGAAATGCAATTTCGTAACGGGCTTGCTCATTGGCAATGCGTGTTTGGTTGATACGGAGTTGTTCCAAAGCTGCGAGCGAAGCAGGGTCTTTCTGTTTTTCAAGTAGTGCCTGAATTTCATTTCCAAGTTCATGCAATTGGTTTGACATCTCGGCGTTTGTGGCGGAAAGACGACCGTCAAACACTGTGAGACGTTGCTCAAGTGTGTTGATTGCAGCAGTGACAAGTGACAGCTCGTTAGTGCGTTTGGTGACTTCTGAGCGAAGTGATTGCAGTTCTGTGCGAACTTCATCAAGATCGCTAACGGTTGCTTTTGGAGTTCGAGCGAAAAGTGCCATGGTGGGTGTGGTGATGCAGGTGTTTTGGGGGGAAGGTTGCTATCTCTATGGTGTGCTCGCTACCGTACAACTTCTACGACGCGGGGTGGAGCAGTCCGGTAGCTCGTCGGGCTCATAACCCGAAGGTCACAGGTTCAAATCCTGTCCCCGCCACCAAGGTCAAAAGGTCCCCGGTTCGCCGGGGGCCTTTTGCATATATGCGGGCCAAGCACCTAGCAGCGTTGTTATCCTGCCTGAATGTCAAATAACAAGCCAACAGTCACGATTCCGCAAGAAGCACCTCCAGCAGAGTTGGTAAAAACCGACATCACCGTCGGAACTGGTGATGAGGCAATTAAAGGAAAAAATGTTTCGGTGCACTATGTAGGAGTTGCATGGAGCAGCGGTCAAGAGTTTGACGCATCATGGAATCGAGGGGATGCATTTGAATTTCGTTTGGGCGCAGGTCAAGTCATTCAGGGTTGGGATGATGGCGTTGCAGGAATGAAAGTTGGCGGACGACGTCAACTCACAATTCCACCAGACATGGGGTATGGAAGTCGCGGTGCGGGCGGAGTAATCAAAGGTGGAGAAACGCTCGTGTTTGTTGTTGATTTATTGAATGTTTTTTAACTGATAACACGGGTAGGCTTAACCCAACAGAACTTTGCACAACACACGTTGTACATATGAAGAACTGGTGAGTAATGAACATCTTGGTAATCGGTGCAGGTGGCGTAGGCGCTTCAATGGCGTCTATTGCTGAGACCCGATCGTTTTTCACGCAATTTGTCCTTGCGGACATTTCTCTTTCTCGCGCTGAAGAGGCAGTTGCTCTACTTGACGATCGATCAAAATTTGTTGCAGAACAAGTTGATGCACGAGACATGGGGGCCATTAAGGCTCTCATTCAAAAAGTGAAGGCAGACGTGGTGGTAAATGCCTGTGACCCACGTCTGAATGAGCCAATTTTTAATGCGGCCTTTGAAGCACATTGCAATTACATCGACATGGCAATGAACTTGAGTGAACCGCACGCTTCAAACCCATACGAAGAAGTGGGTTCGCCATTAGGTGCAGACCAATTAGCGGCTGATCAAGCGTGGCGCGATCGTGGGCTGCTTGCACTGGTTGGAATGGGTGTTGAGCCTGGACTGAGCGACGTGTTTGCTCGTTACGCAGCCGACAACCTATTCGACACCATCGACGAAATTGGTGTGCGCGATGGATCAAACCTGTCAATTGACGGACTCGACTTCGCTCCAACATTTTCTATTTGGACAACCATTGAAGAGTGTTTGAACCCGCCAATTGTGTGGGAAAAGAATCGTGGCTTGTATACGACTGATTGTTTCTCGGAACCAGAAGTGTTTCACTTTCCGGCAGGAATCGGACCATACGAGTGCGTCAACGTAGAACACGAAGAAGTACTACTGATTCCTCGCGAGATTGATTGCAACAGAGTTACGTTCAAGTACAGCTTGGGCGCAGAATTCATTGACTGGCTAAAAACGTTTGCCTACCTTGGTCTTGACAGCACTGAACACGTGCGCGTAGGGGACGTCAGCGTTTCACCACGTGACGTTTTGGCTGCAGTGCTTCCAAACCCCGCAAAGCTTGGGCACCTCATGCACGGCAAAACATGTGCAGGTACATGGGTACGGGGAACTTATGACGGCCAACCACGCGAGGTGTACCTGTATCACGTTGCAGATAACGAAACCACCATGCGCGACTGGGGTTCACAAGCAGTGTTGTGGCAAACCGCAATTTGTCCTGTTGTTGCACTTGAACTTCTTGCAAATGGAAGTTGGAAGTCAACAGGCGTTCGCGGTGCTGAAGCGTTTAATGCGGATCCGTTCCTCAACCTGCTTGGCGATTACGGCGCGCATCACGGAATGGTGGAAATGGGTCCAGGTTTGTGGCCAAGTCCAAAACCAACCGGTCAACCCGGTTGGGATCGTCCAGTAAAGCGCGCAATCCGATTGAACTAGTGATGCAGCGAAGTGCCGCTCGTTCGGTTCTTGCTGGAGGCGCAATTGTTGTGGCGACTGCACTGATGTGGTCGGATACCGCAATTACGTGGTGGACCAACATTGTTGAATTCGCTCTACGTGTGAACGAATCAGCAACCACGGGAGTTCTTGAGCGTCGTCCAACAGGAGATGCTGATCTTCACGCATTGGTGTGGGGAGCGTGTGCATTGCTGGTTGTCCTTGCGGTGCGTGCGGTAAACATTAGACGTGCGTTAGCACTGCTGTTTATCTGGACCGTGTTCGTCGAACTTGCTCAACCATGGTTCACACAAATGCGTTCGCGACAAGCAACCGACTTGATAGGCAATTGCGTTGGAGTGCTCTTCGTGTTTGTCGGTGTGGAGATTATTGCGAAGGTCCGAGCACGCCGTTGATGTAGTGCTTCCTGCACAGCAGTTCGTAGCGCACCTCATCTCCAAACAACGGCTCACTCATGGTCTTGTCTGTATCGCCAACAACGACAGTTTCGCCTTCGTACACGATGACACCGTTCACGAGTCGGGCATTGTTATTTGCTCGTTCGCTGCACCAGCAGCGCGCTTCAACTTGCATTTCAATTCGTTGATCTGCGATTTCCAGCAAACGACGTGTGCCGTCAAACAACAATCCGCGGAAGTCGGTAATGAGTCCAAAGGCAAACACATCAACATTGAGTTCATCGACAACACGGGCTAGCTGGTCGCATTGCTCTACTGAGTAGAACTGCGCTTCGTCGCAAACAAGAAACTGCAGTGGCATGTGATCTTTGGTGAGTTCGAATAGATCAAGATCGAGTGAAACGTCAATTGCAGGGGCTGAAACGCCAAGTCGGCTTGTGACTTGCGAGCCATCGCGGTCAAGCTTGGTGAGTAGTAATCCATTCACTCCGCGCGAAGACATGTTGTGATGAATTTGTAGAGCGAGTGTGCTCTTTCCAGAACCCATCGTGCCGTAACTGAATCGCAAGGTGGCCATGACGATCATGAACCGTAGTCGGACTGATGTGCTTCAGCCACCTGGCGTAGTGTGGGGGACATGGAAGCCTTTGATCGCACCACGCTTGCCTTGGTGATTGATCACACGCTGCTCACCCCGGAGGCAACAGCAGCCGACATTATTGCTTTGTGTACAGAAGCTGATGAACTGGCAGTTGGAGCCGTATGTGTTTCTCCTAACTGGGTGTCGCTTGCTCACAAGGCCACCAGAATTCCAGTTGCGAGCGTGGTGGGATTCCCATCGGGCAATCATCTTTCGGCCTTTAAAGCATCAGAAGCTGCCCAGGCAGTCTCCGATGGAGCGAGTGAAATTGACATGGTTGCGAACTTGGGATGGATTGCAAGTGGAGAATGGTCAAATGTAGAAAGCGAAGTTGCTGCAGTTCGCAAAGCGATTGGTGCTCACATTGTGTTGAAGGTGATTTTGGAAACGGGATTGTGGTCGATTGAGCAAATCGCTACAGCTTGTAAGCACAGTGTTTCTGGTGGAGCTGACTACGTAAAAACCTCAACCGGTTTTCATAAAGCAGGCGGGGCGTCGGGTGATGCCGTACGAATAATGCGCAATACGGTTGGAGAAGACATCGGTGTCAAAGCAAGTGGTGGAATTCGTACTACTGCAGATGCACTTGCGATGATTGAAGCCGGAGCAAGTCGAATTGGGGCGTCAGCCTCACGTGAGATTCTGGGTGGGTTGAAATGAAGCGCACAACGCTTGCTCTTGCAGTTGTTGTATCAGCATGGTGTAGCCAGGGAATTGCCAATGCTGCTGTAGAGCCAACTCCAACAACGACTTCAACGACAGTTGCGCCAACTACAACATCGATTGCAGTGCCAAATTTTGCCGTACCAAAAAACTCTGGTAGCGGTCGCCGGATTGTGTATTCAAACCGTCAGCTGCGCGTGTGGGTGATAAATGGCTCGGGTGAAGTTATTCGCACCTTCTTGGTTTCGGGTCAGCGTGGTCAACCAAAAAAAGGTTCATACTTTGTAAAGAACCAATCCGTGTCGTCGTTCAGTCAGGAACTTGAGGGCGTGAACTTTCGGTTCATGACAAGATTCGCAATTGGCCGTAATGGCGGCAACATTGGATTCCATGAAATACCAACGAAGAACGGTGTACCGCTGCAAACCGAAGCAGAACTAGGGACATTTTTGGGCAGTGGCTGCTTGCGATCGAGCACCGCAGACGCAAAATTTATTTATGACTGGGCGAAACCTGGAACGGCAGTTGTAGTCGTTCCTTAACAAGTTCTAGAAGCGCGCCATTTCCGACTTCAACAAGTCAAGACCCAAGTTGCCAAGGTCGAGAGCATGTGCATGCCACTTACGCAAGTCAAATGATGCTCCGTATTTCTTCTTGGCATCATCTCGCAGGTCAAGCCACACGCGTTCGCCAAGCTTGTACGAAATGGCTTGCCCTGGCCAACCGAGATAGCGATTGATTTCTGAGCGATTGAATTCATCATCGCTTGACGAATGAGCACTCAAGAATTCGAGCATGAGTTCTGGCGTCCATTGCTCTCCCGGGTGCCACGACGAACTTTGTGGAATTGCAAAACCACAATGAATTCCAGTGTCAATGACAATTCGAGCGGCGCGGAAAGCTTGTGCGTAGAGGTACCCCAAGCGATACTCAGGGTTCTCCAAGAATCCGAATTCGTCCATCAGCCGCTCGGCGTATAACGCCCAGCCTTCGCCATGGCCAGACACGAACGTGTTGCGTTGGAAGCGCGAGAGTTTTTCTGAGTTGATGGTGGCAATGGCAACTTGCAAGTGGTGTCCAGGAACGCCTTCGTGATATGCGGTAGTCGGTTCGCTCCAACGAGGGAACACAGTTCGACCGTTTGTCGGATACCAGGTGCGGCCCGGTCGACTGAGGTCTTCGCTTGGTCCTGTGTAATACATGGCAGCTGCACCACCAGGTGGGGAGATCATTGCTTCTACGGTGCGAATCGAATCTGGAATTGAAAAATGATTGTTGTCAATGAGAAACGACATCGCGTCGTCCATCAATTCTTGGAGCCAGTCGCGAAGTGCACCCTCACCCTGAATTGAACGAGAAGGATCGGTGTCGAGAAAGTGACGAACCTCTGCGAGCGTTGCACCAGGAAGAATTTCCTGCGCAACTCGTTCCATTTCGGCATCGATGCGCTGAACCTCGGCCCAGCCCCATTCGTAGGCATCTTTTGCTTCAACCTTCATTCCCATGAAACGTCGACGCGCAAGTGCGTGGCGTTCTGGTCCTACGCCGTCGCGTGCATCGGCTTGCGGCGCATAGTCGTTAACAAGGAAATCTGCAGTTTCACCAAGTGCCTGTGAAGCATTCTTTGCTGCCTTACGAAGTTGTTCAATCGGTGCGCCAGGAACTGCAGCAGCAGATTCTGCAAATTGTTCAAAAAATGCAGGAGCGTCTTTACGGCCCGCCCATGTTGCGAGTTGTTCGCTCGAGGCGAGAACCTGTCGGCGCTGAGCTTTTACACCGCGATCAAGACCAAGTTTCCATGACTCACGCATACCTGCAAATGCCTGCGGAACTTTTGACATTCGTTCTGCAATGACTGACCATTGTTCTGCAGTATCAGTTGGCATGAGATCGAAAATTGCTCGAGCGGCATCAACATCGCCCGCTAGTACTCGAATGGAAACCAAATGCTCATTGGCGTCGTATTCGGCACCAGAAATTTCTAGAGACTCACGCAATACGCCAGCAGCTAAGCGGTCGGAACTTGCGCTTGAATCGAGCGCGTTCAGCTTTGCAAGAGTTTGGCGATCGTTTTCTGCTCGCGCATCGTGACCTGCTGGGCTGAAGTCGGTCATCTCGTGATCGTGACCTGCAATACCCATGTAGGTCGCTGCAGCAGGATCAAGTTCGGCAACCGTGTTGATGTAGTCGTCAGAGAGTGAATACACAGGCGAAGTCATGGCAATACGATACGCCTTTACAGGCGCATTATGTGAGGTGACTAGCTGGTGCTGTCTGGTCCATGTCTGACAATTTTTGCGATAACGATGGACTTTTCTGCGGTATCGACATGCATATAGATGCGTATCAGCGTGCGATTCTTTCCTCTTCGCAGATGTGCGCCGATATGAATCTGCTTGTTCTTGTGCAAAGCGGAGTACCACTCGCCGTGTCGATGGTGTGTGTCTTCAGAAATGCGCGGTGCAAAATCGAGGCCTGCGCTATCACGTAGATACGACTGCAGTCCCGCAATTGGGAATACGTCCCTGCGCCAGTTTGCCACTGCGTTGTCAAGGGCCTTCAAGTCCTGAAGCACTTGGCGTGGATTTGGGCCTTGAAGCTCGTTTGCGGTTGTGAATGCGGTAGGCAAAAACTCGAGGTGCTTGCATTCAGACCGCGCACGATTCACAGCGTCGAGCACCGTGCGAAGCACGCGATCAGGACGTGCGCGGGCGAGTTCAGCGTCAAGGTCAACTGTCAGACTCGTGAGCTCGGTTAAACGTCCGCGGAGAAGCGCAACTTCAGTTGATAATTCTTCAGCTTCCACCTCTTTTTCTTCAAGCAGTTCTGCAAACTCATCGCGTTCCGCTTCTACTTCTTCTAATGCGTCATCGAGCTGCTCAATATGGAGTTGATGCTCATTGACTGTTCGCTTGAGTTGCTCAACCATTGGTGACAGATCTGTTGTGGCTTGGGTTGAAATAGGAGTTGGTGTGGGTGGCACAGATTGAGCCGGTCGACTTGTGCTGAATCGCGGAGGCGCCTGCGTTGGAATGTCTGGTTGTAAGGCCGCGGCTTCAAGAATTGGGTTTTCAATCTGTTCACGATTTGGCGTGACGGAATGAAAGGTCAATGGTTGAGCAGGATGTGGCCACAAAATGGTGACGTAGTTTTTGTCCAGTACTTTGCCGTTGCAATATGTATTGAACGAATCAACCGCATCAATTGACGTGATGTGAGCAATGTGGGCAATGCCCACAAGGTCTTCAAGCAAAAGTCCAGTGTGTGATGACTGAAGGGATTTATCGACAGTTGTTTCAACCAAAATGGGTAGGCGACGTGCGAGTGCATTGATAAAGTCGGCGGCGAGCGCTTCGCCTTCAAGTGCAGTAGTTACTTGGCGAATGGTTGGGCTAATGCGTCGCTCTGCGTCGTACACCTCGAGCAACTTGGCCATTTCGGCAACGAGTGCGCGCACGGGTTTTGGCGGCAACTCTGCTCGGCGATGGGGAATGATCGAATCCTTGCCTGGTGCAAACTTCACCCTCAAATCAAAAACAAGCTGGCCCTTATACGGAGTGAGGGTCGCGATAATGAGGTGAGTGCTACCTGTCTGAGGATGAGTGTTTTGCACTTCTAGCCTGAACACTTCATCGTCCTGGCTGTGTCGAATTCGAACTCGAATATTGACTGGCAGGCGATCCGCAGGGAACCACTGCTGATGCCACTGCGAAATAACACCAATAGCGCGCTCGCGTGTTTCTTCAGTCCACTTCTTTGTGGGCAGCGTCATTGCGTACGTGGTGAACATGGTCTAGATAACGCTAACGAGACCGCCTAGGGTTGCGAAGTGGATTTTCAAAACCTTTTAGGCGCGTGGTGCTTCGGGCTTTCGCTGATATTTACTATCCCACAAGCAGTGCGAGTGATTCGCCATGACACAGTTGAGGGCATTTCTGTTACTACGCAACTGCAGGGAGTAGCGGGCTCCATTTTGTGGATTGTCTACGGTTTGGTCTCAGGTTCACCAGTTGTTGCTGCCGCCAATGTGGTGACACTGATCGGAATTGGCGTCGTCGTTTACAAGCAAGTTGATATGAACGTGATCACAATGCGTTTTGCCATTGGTGTAGAACTGGCCGTATGTGTACTTGCATTCGCAACTTGGAGTATTTCTGAATCTGTGCTTGGGGCAGTAACCGTGTTCATTGGATCAACTGGAATTATTCCTCAAGCAATTCGAGCAGCGCGAACAAGCCACTTAGTTGGTGTAAGTGTGATGACGTTCTTGATTATTACCATTATGACTGTCTCATGGGGAACTTACGGGTTGCTTATTGGAGATGTATTTGTAGCCGCACCAAACATCATCATTGGTCCGTGTGCACTGTTTATTGCAATACGAGCAATTCAATCGCACCGTCGTTATGGAAGTTCGACGACCGCTGAAGCAACACCAGCACGTTGATGTGTTGCAGTCAGCGTGACTCGTTGACCTTTTTCTCCACGAACTAACCAACTGTGCAGTACGCGGTCAGGTGTTCCATCTGATTTTGCATCGCCGCTCACACGAAACTTCACACGCCCATCAAGTTGACCGAGTTTCACTCGTGGTGCGCCTTCAACCAGGGTTGCCCCAGAGATTTCAGCAGTCAGTGGGAGAACGATCTTGTTCTTCTGCGCCCACTCGCTGATTTCAGTACCTAACCAGCCGGTGTTAGCAATACCAATTTCTACTTTGTAGACACCACTGCCAAGTGATTCTGCTGTTGCTCGTTTGATTTCAAGTCGTGGCGAAGCAAGTGCCTGATAGATGGCGAAATGGACGTGTGGTGCTACTTCATCACGCAATTTTGATGCTGGAGCATTTGACCATGTTTTAATTGCGTCGCATCCGCCAATTTCAATTTCACCAAGTTGTGGGTGATTGAACTTCCTCCAGGCTGCATATGCGCCTGGAGCATGTGTATCAGTCCATTTGCAGACAGCAAGTTCTTGCTCTGGAGTTGGACCGACGTACCAAATGTCGGTTGGTGAGTGCTTTCCTGTTGCGTGGAAAATGATGTCCCAAAACTCTGTTGTCCAGCCGAACACACCAAGGTGTTCATATGCCCAGTCATCACCAGCGCCGCTCATCGTGTCGCTCTTGTCCCATGTGAGGTCTTCGTACACTGAATGAACGGGGTAGCCAGTGTGTTGCACCCCAATTTTTCCGAGTTCGTTGTACACCCAAATGTCAAACGGTGGCAGAGTCGAATCGGGGCGGGTGCTGCTTGGTCGCAACATGAAGCCACCTGCAGTATGGAATGCGTTGTATCCACAGACGTTGGTGCGCGATCGTGCGGCGCGAACGAGCGCATCAATTTCCGGCTCAGACATTGGGTGATCTCCCGAACCAAGCACGGTGGTGCCCCAGCCAGCTGGGAAGTTTCGGTTGAGATCAAGTCCTGCCGGATCACGTGGCATCGGAATAGTGAAGCCATCAAAGTTTTCAAGAACACCTTCATCAAGTAATCGATAACGCTGTGTTCCGGGAGCAACACCAAGCGGGCCAACAGGAACCATCACGCGGGAATCGTCATGGTGTTCAACCCATGAACCATCAGAGTCAGCAATGCGCATGGTTCGCACTGCGCCGTCGCCGTCAATATCTTCCACGCTGAGACCTGGCCAACGATGTCCGTCGCGCCAAGGCCATGAACGAACACTCGAGCGGTGGTAGAGCGGACTATCAAGCAGAGCGTCCTCAACGCCGTCAGGGTTTACACGCGGAACAATGTAAAAGGTGCGTGTGCGCAGAGCTTCTGTCGTGTGATGGTCTCGACCAAATTGGCTGGTGAGATATTCCAAAATGTATAACGCTGCAACTCCACCAGTTACCTCTGTGGCATGAATGTTGGCGTCAATCCAATGCGCCGGTTTCGTATCATGCGACCCGGTCGAGGAGTCGGTAATTGTTGCAATCCACAAATCTCGACCTTTGTGCGACTTGCCATATGTCTCCAATGTCACTAACTGAGGAAATCGTGCAGCCAATTCGTGAAGCCACGAAACCATTTCGTCGTATCGAAGAAAGCGATCAAAGTTGTAGGTCATGTCCACAGGTTACGCTGAGTCCAGGAGGTGCAATTCGTGCCACACATTCCCGTGTTTATGCATGCAACAGGCAACTGGAGACCTCGTTGGCGTGGTCGTATTCACGCCATTGCAGTTGCTGTCACCATCCCTGCTGGAATCATTCTCACCTTGTTTACACCTGCCGGAGTACCACGTTTGGCAGTAGGAATTTACGCACTGTCACTATTGGCTTTGTACTCCACCTCAGCCTCGTACCACCTGTTTACGAGGTCGATGCGCTCGCAAAAGACGATGCAACAAATTGATCATGCAATGGTGTACGTGCTTATTGCAGGTACGTACACACCTGTGTGTTTGTTGGCTCTGCCACGAACCGTTGGCTTACCGTTTTTACTGCTCATTTGGGCAGCCGCCGCAGTGGGAATGGGATTAAAAATCACCTGGAAGGCAAAACGTGTCGGCCATGCGATGTACATCATTATTGGTTGGGCGGCATTAATCATTTTGCCGTGGGCTTATGGTCGAGCAGGTTTCACCAGTCTGTTGTTGTATGCCTTGGGTGGCGTTGTGTACACCGTTGGTGCAGTGTTGTTCTATTTGAAAAAACCTGCTCTTGTGCCACACATTTTCGGCTATCACGAAATTTGGCATGTATTCACCGTTATCGCTGGTGTTTTGCAATTCATTGGTGTCGGCTTACTCGTCGCACGTCTTGCCTAGGCGAAGTTGGTCAAATAATGCAGTCGCCTGAAGATTTCGGCCTTGGGGGAACTAGCCTGTCGTGCACGAAGGAAGTGCAGTGTCGGGTCGCTAGCTCAGTTGGTAGAGCAACGGACTTTTAATCCGCAGGTCCAGGGTTCGAGCCCCTGGCGACCCACTATTGGTTATTCGCCGACAGCGATACCAGGTATCAAATATGGAGATACATTCGGCTTGTGTATCACAGTTCACGATATGTCTGGAATACTGGAGCCATGTTCATCCCCCTCCTTATTGCAGCAGGTGTTTTCACACTTGCACATCGCTTGGTCATGACTTCTGTTGACACGTTCAACGGATACGGCGACCAAGGCCCAGACTTTCGTCTTTAAATCGTCGATTCGTCAGATGTCACTTACATCTGGGTGAATGAAAGGCGAGACTGTACAGAGTGAGTACAGACGAGTCAGTAGTGAATCAGTTGGATCTTTCGATCACGGGCATGTCGTGCAATGCATGTGCCATGTCAATCGAAAAGGGTCTGAATGCACTTCCCGGCGTGGAAGCGACTGTGAACTTTGCAACTGAATCTGCCCGAGTGGCATTCGTTTCAACTTCATCAGACGTCGCTACTTTTATCTCAACAATCGAAGGGCTCGGTTACGGCGCTCGAACGCTGGCAGAAACCACTCCAGACATGTTGGACGCCGAAGTTCGTGAACGTGTGTCGATGCTGAAAACACGACTGCTGGTGTCGCTGGTCTTAGCAGTTCCTGTAGCCGTGGTGTCCATGTTTATGTCTCTGCAGTTCACTAACTGGCAGTGGTATGCATTGGCACTTTCTGCACCAGTGGTCACCTGGGGTGCGTGGCCGTTCCATCGTGCAGCACTGATGAATGCGCGCCATCGAAACACCACGATGGACAC
>Ga0208787_1000793_pt1 | contig 14514 bp, 8 predicted proteins | sample Wag4_2014_7_11_FD_187362 | JGI IMG/M metagenome (GOLD analysis project Ga0208787, IMG submission 187362) | Fresh water microbial communities from Ohio, USA - Utica-2 Time Series HT 2014_7_11 (SPAdes) (version 2) | ecosystem: Environmental > Aquatic > Freshwater > Water tank | place: USA: Ohio... | reverse complement strand
TTTCTTCCAACCAGAAACAAGATCAAATTTATCTTCAACAATCATTTTATACAAACCTGGAATTTCATCAGGACTATCTTGTAAATCTGCATCCATGGTGATAACAACCTTACCCACTACTTTTTGGAAAGCAGAATGTAACGCAGCAGATTTGCCATAATTCCGCCTAAATCTTATACCCTTTACCGAAGGAAATTGTTTGTTAAGTTGTTCCACGACCGACCATGAATTATCTGTACTTCCGTCATCTACTAAAATGACTTCATAAGAATAAGCATTTTCAACCATCACCTTATCGATCCAATGCACTAATTCAACCAAAGATTCATCCTCATTATAAAGAGGAACTACCACAGAAATATCTAATAAATAGGTCATATTAATCCTTTTTAAATATATAGGCAAAAAGCATAGATAGCAAAAAACCGGCAGGTAATCCTTGCACGTAACTGAATAATATAGTTTTCGCTTTCACATGGCTATAAAGTTCTTCTTTTGATATTTTCCATGCAGACTGCTGTTCCGACGAAGAAAGGACGGAATTTGAATTCAGACCATCTTGAATTACATCAAATTGTATATCAATTAACTGACTGTCAAAATAGTTAATCATCAAATAATAAAAGAAATTATAAAAGGCGGAATTGAGAAAAAAAATAAAAAAAAGACCTCTAAGACCTGAAATAAAAGGAAATGAGATGGCATTACGCCGCTCAAAATGAATGTAAAGGCCAAAAGCTAAAAATAAAATAGAAAAACTTCCCCAATAGATATTGGGATTAAAAAATTGTTTTTTATCGACCCAATAGAAAAGAAAGAAATAAATACAGGTAAAAATGCCAGCTGCCAATCCAAGATATGCTGGTTTAAAAAAATTGAATGTCAGACGCATATTTATCCAATATCAGGTAAATGATTTTTCTTTCTTCCAATCAAACCTCCAATCAAGCCAACGAAAAGAGCGTAAATAATTGGCCCTGTAATTAAGCCTTTAGCTAAATTCGCCAAAGAAAATCCTTCTTTGAGTTTCTCCAGCGCTTGTTCGACCTGTCCCTCATTCATACCCATTTTAAGATACATTTCCTCCATCTGTCTTATCATGATATCAATAAAACTGGCATCGACGTAGGTAAGGTAAACAAGATTAAATAATGAGGTCAAAAAACCACATACAGCACCAACCATGGCTGCTACCTGAAAAGAATCTTTAAAATGAATGAAACCATTTAACTCTTCATTTCTGTAAGATTTTACTGCCTGGACAGCGAGAATCATAACCAAAATGAATGATCCCATAGTGAAGAACCCTTGTTGTTGAAAAGAAACGGAATCTCCAGCAAACAGATAACCCATTAATGTTACGCCAACAGTTAACAAACCTGCCAATATTCCAAATCTACTAGCGTGAGACCATTTAACAGGAAATGATAAGGAATTTTCTTTAGTACTTTCCATTTTTATTAAAATTTAGGTCAAATATATTAAAAATCGCTATAAAGATGCTCATCGTTCAAAACTAGTTTTCCGTTATTAAACACGGCAATGACCTTTCCCGTCATCATTTCATCCCAAAGGGGTGAATTTTCAGAAAGTGATGTGTTAGCATCTTTTTGAATAACAGCCTTAGCATTAGGCAAAAAGAATGTAAGATTAGCTTTAGCTCCTTCTTGAATGACAGGTAATTCAATCTTAAATATTCGCCTGGGATGACAGGCTAAAATATCGACCATGTTAATTAATGGAAGTTCGGAAAAATGAGTTCTTAACAATTGAAAAACGTGTTGCAATGAAATTGAACCAAAGGAAGCATAAGGAAATTCCAATTTTTTATGTTCTGATTCCCAGGGCAAATGATTAGAACTAATTATTTGGATTGTTCCATCTAAAACAGCCGCCTTCAAAGCCATTTTATCATTTTCCGTTCTCAACGGGGGCATCATTTTAAAATTCACATCAAAAGATTCCAGTGCATTTTCTGAATAAACCAAATTAAAAATGGGTACGGCAGCAAAAAGCGATTGATTTAACTTTTCTGATTTTTGCAATCTATCAACCCCTACTTTTGAGCTCAACCCCCAAAGCAATAGTTTTCCATCGGCATAATCGAGAAGTGAAAGATCTCTTTGAATCATTAATTCTTCAGCAACGTCAGGTATACCTGGGAGACCCAACAGGGCACTTATTCTCCCTTCATTAATTTGTCCATCTACGGCCATATTAAAATCCATAGGAAAATGGATACCTATACCATCGAAACCGTTCATATATTTCAATGCCCTATAAAACAATCCAGCATTTTCAACAGGTTTCAGTCCATCAGAAAAACCAATGGCCCCTGCTTTATGTAAATCCATGAGTTCTGCCATTTCTTTTCCTTCTCCCTTTTCGCTTAATGAGGCAATAGGGAAAATTTCAACAGGCTCCTCCCGGTTTAACTGAGTTAAATAATGTAAAGCTGCTTTATTGTCCACCCTTGGATGAGTATCGGGCCATGGAGCTACTGCGGTAAATCCACCTGACGCTGCGGTTGCTCTCAATGATGATAAAGATTCGCGGTGCTCTTCTCCAGGATCACCATGACTAGCACCAATATCCATCCAACCAATAGAAACATGAAGGTCTTCCACATCCATAACCTTTGCGTCAGGTGCTAATAAATTAACACCTATTTTACGTATTATACCTTCACTGATTAATACATCAACTTTTCCCGATGTAGAGGGATAACTTCGGTCAACCAGGGTGACGTTTTTAAATAACCAAGTCATTGTCGAGAGAATTATTGAACTAATTTAGGGTATCGCCTATTATTTACCCATATAAAATCATTTTCTGTTTTGGTTAAAACAGAAGAAAAGGGTCTTAATAACATTTCATCTATAAAAACACTTGTTTTTTTAAGATCAGGATTATTCACAATAATCGTTATTTGACTTCCACTGCGATGGAGGACCCAGGGTATTTCAATCAAAGCCCAACCATTATCGTCAAAAACATGGATATTAGGGTGAGAAGGGAAGATCTCTTCGTATTTCTCCTTGTTTTTAGTTACCTCTCTGATGGTAAATTGCGAAGTAGTACGTTTGTCCTCGTCTATATACATCCAGACAGAAAATATCCATGCCCCCTCCTTTGCACTATCTGCTATTTTTCCTTGAAACAAAGCATCGCCCGAATTCAGCAAATATTTGAAGCCACTCTTACCTGCATACTTTAATTGGTTGACATTATTACCTTTATTCCAATCCTCAAATAAAAATTCAGCATCATTTTCAGATGAATAGGTCGTTGAATTTGCTTTCAGGTTAGATGACATCAAATTGTTTGCCTCTTTGACTTTATCCAACACTGATTTTTCAAAAGCAATATATGGTAGCAGATATAGAGACATTCTGTCCTCCTCATGTAAAATAGAGGCATATTTTAGCAGATGACCATATGGTTTACCTTTTTCATTGTCCAAATTACTTTTATCTACCATTAAAAGGAAAGGACGTTTGTCATTCAAGCCTTTTAAAAGCAAAGGATATTTATATGGTTCACTTACCCATTGTAACTGATTGATTGTTTGTTTACGTGAAGTTCTGGTTAGCATTGCACTATTAGTAGGCAAACCTGTTTTAGCCGACATCAATAGCGCTTTTTGCAAAATAAAACCTTCAGGTTCTCTCCAAAATTGATCAGAACCCAAATTAAAATAAGGAATGGTTATAATAGATTGGAATTTCTCTGCTTGAATACCTGTTAAAAAACTAATTTTTCTACCCATTTCAAGTTCGGAAATAGCCTCCATACCTACATTCAATCTTCTATGATAATGGATAAGATCTAAGGACATGAGAGCAAAATAAATACTCCAAACAAAAAAGGCAATTCCCTTTCCTTTAAAAAATCTAAATAATGAAACAGCCATCATTATATGAATGGCGTAATAAAAAACCCAGGCAAATCTACCCACAGATCTAAATTGTCTAAAAGGTCCACTGTAAGACAATAAGCCTTCAAAACCACTAATAATGAATGGAAATCCAAATGAAATGATTAATAGTATGATGGCTGATAACACTACAGCAAGTAATCCAACATCTTTTTCAGAAAAGAGCTTATAAAAATAATGCCTGTGCTTGGGTAAAAAATGAATGACCATCAAAAGCAGCAAGAAGAATGGAAAAGTAAGCCCTAGATATTGGTATCTTTCGATATCGGAAAACGACTCCCATTGAATTGAAAATATACGATTACTAACCCAACGCCAAAAGGGATTATCCTGAGAAAAAAATAATCCCCCAGGTGTGGCATTAAACTGAAAGAACCCCCATGGTTGAGGACTTCGGTCTAAAGGTTGATTTCCGCCATTTACCCACATAAACAAAAGGGAAAATGGAATAAGTACGGCACCTAATAAATGCACTATAAAAACAGGAATCGGCGGTTTTTTCTTTGAAAAAAAATACCAGAAAAAGGAGAAAAGTAAAGAAAAGGAAAAAATAAAAGCAACATAATAAAAGTGAATACCTGCTGCCAGAAATGTGAGTATTATGAGGGGAACGAGGGTTTTAAAATAGGGCTTTTTACTATACCTAAGCCAATAGTACAACAAGCAAGGAATAACTGCCAGATGAGCCAAACCCAAATGGGCTTCCATTCTCAATAATTGGGGCGATAAAAAAGCAATAGTTAAGGATGTCGCAGCAGCCAAATAAAAAGGTAAGCCGAGTAAAAGACCTATCTTATATATATATAAGACGCCTAAAAAAAAACTAAAAAGAAGAAGAAAATGAATAATTTTTGGCAAATAATCTGTGAGATCTACCCCATTTTTATAAAGCCATTTTAAAGGAAAAGAAACAGTTGCCAAACCATCAGCCGCCACAATATTTTCACCATAAGGAAAATTCATTCCATCGTAGTGATTGAACGTTTTATCAAATTTAATGTGAAAAAGTGGCACCAGATAGCTTTTAATACCATCTCCATAAGGCTCTACAACATAATGAGATGGAAGATTAATCCATTCGCTCCACCTGTAACTTATTAAATATAAGGTAAGGAGACTAAACAAAATGAACCAACTTGATTTTTTAAATTTATTCGGCATTCATGAACTACATTATTTCCACCATTTTAGAATAAAAGATTCCAAAAGTAAAAAGATTAAGGCAGCGATTAAAAAATAACGCCATAAAATTACCCCTTGATTTTGTTCTGAAACATTTGCCGATAAGACAGAGGCTTCTCCAGGGGTAAAAACTTTAAAAAAATCACCCAGATTTTCTTTAAGATCATTGAACGAGAAGTATGAAAGATCAGATTCCAATCTATTATAATTAAAGGAAAACTCATGAATGACATTATCACTTTCATCAACAACCTGGTATTGTCCGGCCTCCTTCAGTTGTCCATTTAGAGATAAACTTAAAGACTGCCCTAAAAACCTTTGCCCAGGAATAAATTCACCTTTTAATCCCTTGATTTTATATACTTTATCTGTTAAAATATTATTTAATGGAATACTTACCAATTCATTTTTTCCAGCAATGAATGAAATGGGCTGATTTCCTCCACCGGCAATGCCCAATTTATAGAGAAGTGGAATAAAGATATCGCTTTGATTAACCAAAGAATTAAACTCGTTCGAAAGCGGCGCTGACGACCTGTAAAAAGTACCTCCGCCTACATTAAAGGCACTCAAATAACTGGAACCATCCCGATAGGTAAGTAATTTTTGTTCTCCAAAAATGGATGAATTTTCAAAACTAAAATTTCCCTTGGTGACAGGTAATTTCATCATAACTTTAGATGGCTCATACACATCGCTGAAAACAAAAGAGGCAAGATCTATCTCACCAACCTGTCTTTCCACCATATTAAAATTAAGGATCCGAGGTATTTGAAGTTTACTGAAAAAGGTATTATAATCAGCTAATTGAGGATTTGCTTGCGGAAAAAATAAAACATTTTTCCCTGTTTCAAGGTATGAAAGCACGGTAGAAGCTAATCCTGAACTTACTTCAGGAATTTCATCCAATATAATTAAATCATATTTATCCCATTTTTCATAAGAAATTTTATTGGCGGATTGATAATCCACTTTAAAAGGCGTCATTCCTAAAAAGGCTGCCACAAAGGCCTCATTTGGTTTATCCTTAGATATAGTTAAGACTTCAATAGAAGGAATAACCTCGAAAGAAATATAGTATTTATCATCAAACTGTATCGGATAATCAGTAATAATTAGAGAAGCTTTTTGCCAGCCAACTTTATCAAGAGATAGGAAAACAGTATCTATTCTAGATTCGCCAGCAGCCATATTAAATGAACCTAGCGGTCTGTTTTGGCCATCAAACTGTAAGGAAAGTCTTATATTTTCTGCTATGGCCGTTCCTCTGTTTCTGGTTTGAACAATTAAGGGAACTTTTTCCTTCCACAATCTTACGGGAGAATCAAACCAGACGGAATCTATAGAAATATTATTTTGTTCAACGGCTTCAACAGGTACGAGAGCCAGAGAGAATGAACTATCGGCCCTTAAATTAAAGTCAGAAATACTCTTTTGAAAGTCAGAAATCTGGTAAATAAATGCATTTTGCGCTTTGTCATTTAAAAGCGCTTGTTTTTGTTTTTCAAGCATCAACTGTAACGGCTGAACTGACGGCGATACCTGTATTTCTTCAATCAGATCCAGGGCATCTTCCCTTGCTAAAAAACGGTTATTCCACGAACTTGAAGCGTTATTGATTAAATAGAATTTATCTTCCCGACCAAAACCGAGAATGATATCTCTTGCCCTTTCTTTAGCAATTTCCAACATAGGTGCGTCCCGAGTGATACCTTGCATGCTAAAGCTGTTATCAACAAAAATACTAATGTGTTTAATTCCTTTTTTTGATGTTTTTCCCGAAGGAAAAAAAGGTTGTGAAAACGCAAAAACGAGGGCTGAAAAAGCCAATAATCTTAAGGCTAAGATTAAGCGCTTTTTCACCTTCGACCGATTCTGTTTTTCCTCCTTAATAGATTGTAGCAAACGAACGTTACTAAAGTAAACCTTCTTGAAACGTCTAAAATGAAAAAGATGAATGATTATTGGAATTGAAAGTCCTAATAACCCCCATAAAAAAAAAGGAAATAAAAATTGCATGCCTTACAGTATAAAATTAGCACAATAATAAAGTTATATCCAAAGAATTAAAAATTATTCTTTTATTGTGCAAAAATAAACTAAAGTGGGATACCAAATCAAAGAAATATTTTATACACTGCAAGGCGAAGGTGCTATGGCAGGCAGACCAGCCGTATTTTGCCGATTTACAGGATGTAATTTATGGAGTGGGCGCGAAGAAGACAGGGCACAGGCCATCTGTACTTTTTGTGATACTGATTTCAGAGGAACTGACGGGTTAAATGGAGGAACCTATCCTGATGCTGAACATTTAGCCATGAAAATTGCTTCTTGCTGGCCTGATCTTTCAAAAGGAACTCCTTATGTGGTTTGTACCGGTGGTGAACCTCTTTTACAAATGGATGTGGCATTTACCCTTGCATTAAAAAAATATGGTTTTGAGATAGCGGTAGAAACGAATGGAACAAAACCCATAATTGATGGCATAGATTGGGTTTGCGTAAGTCCCAAATCGACGTCGGACCTGGTGGTTACTCAGGGTAATGAACTAAAACTTGTTTACCCACAAATGGATGCTGCCCCTGAACAATATGAAAAACTATCGTTCGACCATTTTTACTTACAACCAATGGATGGCGAAAATGCGAAAACAACGGAGCGTCAAACACTAGATTATTGTTTAAAAAATCCAAAGTGGAAAATGAGTGTTCAGGTTCATAAATGGCTAAACATCCCTTAATTTTTAAATAATAGTAATACTATTAAATAATAAGTTTTGATATTTTTTAATTCATTTAGAATAATTATTAAGATTTATAAAGTATTTTGCATTTCATATTTTAAATATTTTATTTATCAACACATTATTCTCTTATGAAAAAACATTTACTTACATTATTGCTTTTTCTTGGAGTGTTTAGCCTGGCACAGGCTCAGCGTTCCATAAGCGGAAAAGTAACAGACGCTAAGGGTGAGGCTCTTATCGGCGCAAGTGTTCTCGTTAAAGGTTCTACGGGAGGCACAGTTTCTGACATAGATGGAACTTATTCCATCAGTGTACCTACAGGATCTAACGTATTGGTTTTCAGTTATACTGGTTTCAATACAATGGAAATAACTTTAGGAACTTCAAACACTGTTGACGTAACTTTAGAGGAAGGAATTTTGCTTGAGGAAGCAGTAGTTACTGCTTTGGGAATCAAGCGTTCCGAGAAATCTTTAACTTATGCTGCACAACAAATTAATAATGAGCAATTGACGATTATTCGCCAGACGAACATTAATAATGCCTTAGCTGGTAAAATTGCCGGTGTACAGGTCCGCAGCCAATCTTCCATGAAGTTAAATTCAGGGGCTTCTATTCGTATTCGTGGTGCAGGATCATTATCTGACAAAGGCCCATTGTATGTTGTTGATGGAACGCCAGTTACAAACTCTTTTGACTTCAACATGGATGATGTTGAGAGTGTAACCGTTTTAAAAGGACCCAATGCAACAGCTATTTACGGTCAACGTGGAGATGCCGGTGTGATCGTTGTGACGACTAAAAAAGGTAATAAAGGTAAAGGTATTGGCGTAGAAGTAAACCAAAGTACTTTCTTTGATAAAGTATATATCCTACCTGAATATCAAAACACCCATGCAGGTGGTGGTGAATCAGAACTTATTAAATTTACATGGAACGCTGGTATGCCAGCTGATTGGAAAGCACTGGATGGTAAATTTTATCACGACTATGAGGATGACGCAAGCTGGGGTCCAAAAATGACAGGACAGGAGTATATTCCTTGGTACTCATGGTACAAAAGTGATAAGAATCCTTATTATATGCAAACAGCGAAGTTAGAAGGTCAACCAAACAACATCCGCGATTTCTATAATACAGGTATTACTACGTTGAATAACGTGAACTTCAAAACAGGTGGAGATAACTATAATCTTCGTGTATCTTTATCAAACCAAGGTGCAAAAGGTATGTTACCTAACTCTGGTTCAGACAAATATACTGTGGCTACCAATACCAATGTAGATTTAGGAAAATACATTACGATTGGAGCGAACATAAACTATGTTACCAACAGAATTACTGGTGAATTTTCTGATGGATATAGTAATAATTCAACAGGATCTTTTAATTCATGGTTTCACCGTGATTTAGATTTCACTAAAATGAAGGAACTTCAGGGAATGACTTCACCTGAAGGATATTTAGCTAGCTGGAACCATTACAACGTTCCAAAATATAACACCAGTCCAAGAAATTTCTATGCTGCAAATTACTGGTACAATCCTTATGATTATTTCAATAACAGAAATATTGTAACGAATACCAGAAGATTTTTTGGTGATGTTAACTTAACGGCAAAATTGAGTGATAAATTCAAAATAACTGGATTTATCCGTAGAAATGAGTACCAGACAGATTTTGAAGATAAACTAAATAACATTTTGCAATTATCTGGTTTACAAACAGGTTACTTTAATTCTTATTCAACGCAGTTAACTTATTTCAGAGAAGACAATTATGAAGCTATTGCTACTTATGCTGACAAATTTGGAGATATCAGCGTAGAGGCAAATGGTGGTGTGAATATGAGAATTGAAAAGGCTAAATCAATAGCTGGTTCAACTTCTCAGGGATTGAACGTACCTGATTTGTTTACCGTAGGTAATTCAAAAGTGGCTCAAGTCCCTTCAGAAAGTAGGTCTTTAAAGCAGGTAAATTCTGTATATGCAAGAGGTTCTTTTGGTTATAAGAGTTTATTATACCTTGACTGGTCTGCAAGAAATGACTGGAGTTCGGCTCTACCTGCAAACGCAAACAGCTATTTTTATCCAAGTTTAGGAACGAGTTTTGTATTCAGCGAATTAACAGCTGATGCCCTTCCATTCTTAAGTTTTGGTAAAGTTAGAGCATCGGTTGCTCAAGTAGGTTCTGATTTAGGAGCCTATCAATTAGATTTATTTTATGGATTAAATGCTAATCAATGGACGGCAGGTAACTTCCTTATGGCAACACCGGACGGTTTGATTGATGCAGGTATTAAACCATCATTATCATCTGCTTTGGAGGTAGGTACCGATTTGAAATTCTTTAATAACAGAGTTGGCCTAAGTGCTACATATTTCAAAGAAAAGAAAATCAATGAAATTTTAAGTATTCCTATTACCTCTGCGAGTGGATTTGGCAGTAAATTGATTAATGCGGGTAGAATTGACCGTTGGGGCGTGGAGCTTGCTGTAGATTTAAATCCTATCAAAACTAGAGATTTAAACTGGGATGTAACTTTAAATTTTGCCAGTATCGATAATGAGGTTAAAGAGTTAACAGCAGGTATTACTGAACAATTAGTGGGTGTAAATAGTGCTTTTACAGGATTTGGCGTACGTCAGGTGAATGTAGTTGGCGAGAAATGGGGACAATTACGTGGTGGTGCTATTAAGCGTGATGCGCAAGGAAGAGCTATCTTAGATAAAGATGGTCTATATACATCGGTACCAAACCAGTATTTAGGAAGTGTTTTACCTGATGTAACGGGAGGATTTGTAAGTCAGTTAACTTACAAAAATTTCTCTTTCAGCTTTAACATTGACTATTCATTCGGTGGAAAATACTATTCATTATCTGATGCATGGGGTAAATTCTCTGGATTATTTGCTGCAACAGGTGCATTAAATGACAAAGGTAACAACGTTCGTGACGATGTAAGTGCTGGTGGTGGTGTAAAAGTAGAAGGTGTAAATGCAGCGGGAGAACCTGTAACAATGTATGCTGATGGCTTCAATTATTTCCACCAGTTTGTAAATAGAGGTATCGCTGAAGATCATTTATTTGATTTATCTTTTGTGAAATTAAGAGAAGTAAGTTTTGGTTACAGTATTCCTGTGGCAAATACTTCTTTTGCTAAATTCGTACAGGGAGCAACAATCTCTTTAGTAGCAAGAAACCCTTGGTTGATTTATGCACAAAATCGCGATTTTGACCCAAGCGAACTTGCTGGTACTTTTGGTGAAAACGGACAATTTCCGGGCACAAGAAGTATTGGATTTAACCTTAAATTACAATTCTAATAAACAGAAATATGAAACGAAATAATAATTCTACATTTTTCCTTTTGATGCTTTTAGCATCTATAGGATTTTTTCCCGCTTGCGATAGTTTTACGGACTTTGGGGATACCAATGTTGACCCAAACAGAACAAACAAGCCGGTAACTGCCGCTTTAATAACCAATGCCATTGCAGGAATGGGTGCTGCCTTCATAACAGAAGGTCTATACTGCCAGTATTTTGCTCAATCTCAATATACAGATGGTTCTTTATACTCCAGAACAGAAGGTGGATTTGGCACCTACTCAGGGGTACTTTATGATCTTCAAAATGTAATCATAAACAATACTGATGCTGATTTAAAAACAGCCGCATTGGTTCAGGGTTCTAACGCCAATCAAATAGCCATTTCACGCATTTTGAAAGCTTATTACTTTGCAAGATTAACAGATTATTTTGGTGATATTCCTTACACTCAGGCACTTACTGGTGAAATAAAACCTGTTTATGATGCACAACAGACCATTTATAATGGCATTTTCAAGGAGTTAGACGAAGCAGTAAAACAATTTGACGGAGGTGTATCTGCCAGAGGTGATATCCTTTTCAGTGGAAATATCACTCGTTGGAAGAAATTTGCCAATTCTTTAAGATTAGTTTTGGCTATTCGTATTTCTAAAGCAGATGCTGCCACGGGTGCGACTCAAGCTAAAGCTGCTTTAGCAGCTGATGGAGGCGTTATAACGACAAATGCTGATAATGCGATGTTAAATTATCCTGGTGGGAACTTTAACAATCCTTGGTATGCTGCTTACCTGACTCGTCAAGATCAGGCCATTAGCGAAATAATGGTGAAAATGTTAAATGAAAGAACTGACCCAAGGGTAAATTCTTTTGCAACTGCTGACAAAACGGGAAAAATTACAGGAATTCCTTACGGACTACCAAGAGAACAAGCCATTCAGTTTACCAATGCCAATCCAACCTGGTCATTCGTTTTAGCTCCTTCTTTTAGAGCAGCTGCAACTCCACATGCAATTTTAACCTCAGCAGACGTTACTCTCGCTCGTGCGGAAGCAGCATCTATGGGCTGGACAACTGAAAATGCAGAACAACTTTACAAAGACGGTATTAAGTTATCTATGGAATACTGGAAAGTATTTACACAGGCATCTTTTGACGCTTATAATGCAAATACATTAGTAGCTCTAGTTGCTGGTGATAATGCAGGAAATTTAGAGAAAATCCGTTTACAAAGATGGTTTACCTTTTATCCTGATGGATTACAAGGTTGGTCTGAATGGAGAAGGACTGGTGTACCAGCTTTAAAACCTACTCCTTTTGCAATAAACTCATCTAAGCAAATTATTAGACGATTTATTTATCCAGCAACTGAGGCAACCTTAAATGGTGTAAATTATCAGGCAGCAGTTGGAAAGATATCGGGTGGTGATACAAACGATGGTAAAGTTTGGTGGGATAAATAATTAATTATCCTTTAAAAAAGGAGGCTGTCTAAAAAGATAGCCTCCTTTTTTTATACTTTATAAATTAGGCTAATAGGCTTTTGTGATGGCAAAGGATTTAAAATGGATAATTTTCCCAGGTTAGGTAATGTTGGTTAAAAGGTATATTAAGGAAATTGTACCGCCAAGTGCAAAATGGTCACCTTAAAGATATAACCCCAAAGGTGTCAGGGTGGGTTGAAAATAATAAAGATGACCAAAATCCAATCTGAAAAATTTTAAAAAAGCTTACAGATTTTATAATTCTTTAAAAATAATCCTTTTACAAATTTACGCTTTAATTCCAATCTACTAACAACCACTGCATCACTCTGGGGCATAGCGTTGCCATCATTGAATTATTATTTTAATGAATTCATGCTTTTTATAAAACCTCTTTTTTTATGCCATAGATGTTGAATAGGCAATCAAGTTAGCATAATCTGGGGATTTTTGAAGTAATTCAGCATTTCCAACCATTATAAAATGCTCCCTCGCTCTGGTAATGGCAACATTTAATTTCCTATCCACTCCGTCCGTATTCTTAGATACCAATGTACTTAATTGTCTTGGATAATTAAGGCACGGAGAATAAATGATTATTGAACGGGCACTACCCTGATACCTTTCGACAGTATCGATGGTAAATAAAGAGATATCCAGACCAATACTGATTAAATATTCTCTTATGCAAGCAATCTGAGCTCTGTATGGCGTTATAATCCCAATATCTGAAGCAGTCAAGCCTCTTTGCTGTTCTTTAAAATATTGCTGGAAAAACAGAATAATTTGTCCAATTTGCACGGCTTCAAAATGATTACTCTTTCCACTGGGATCTGACAAATCTACTTTTGTTGAAAAATAACAAACTCTGGAAGATTGAATATTCCTGGCCATGTCAGAATCGAAATTAAAAGAAGGGACAGGTAGAGGTTGTATCAATTTTTTTTGTTTATCTGCGTACTCAGGGAGTACCTTAAGCATATCACTATAAAAATGGAAACCTGGAAATGTCATAATTTCCTTATGCATTCTGCCTTGAAAACTAAGTTTACCAAGAGCCCAATGCCAATCCATTTTTTCAACTCTTTTTATCATTCTTTCAAAAACAGAATCTCGTAAATCTTGAAAGCCAATGGATAATAAATCCTGATCTTTCACTTCACTTTGATCTTGTGATTGTAAAACAACGGCAGGCAACTGTTTATGATCACCAATTAGAAGATAATGTGGAAAATGAACTAAAATGCCAGCCATTGCAGGGTCTGGCAGTTGAGAAGCCTCATCAACTATAATCCTATGAAACTTTTTAAGCTTAAGGAAATCCATATTTTTCTGGAGGGAAGTTAAGGTTGAAATAAAAATTCTTGAATCACCAATTAACTTCAATAATTCTTTCCTGGATTTTATTTTTTCACATTTATTTTTAAAAATATTGGCTCGAAACTTAATTGCTGACGACTGAGTTTGTCCAATGCGCAAATAATTATCTTTTATATCATCCCCTATAGATTCTACTGCTTCGCAAATTTCATCTACGGCTCTATTTGTAAAAGCAAGCAGCATAATATTTTCATCAGTGGCATAAAAATAATGTGCTACTAAATTTCTAATCATTATACTTGTTTTTCCCGTTCCTGGAGGCCCCCAAAGCAAGAAATAGTCTTTAGATTGAATAATAGCATGCAGTAATGACCGTTGCTCATCGGTCATTTTACAAAAATTATTATCTGGAATATTTATTACATTATCAACTTGGACACTTGGTGCGATTAATCCTAAGTATAAATTCCTCTTTAATTTTTCAGAGTTAAGGAATCGAAATAAAGATTTATCAAA
>Ga0208787_1000791_pt1 | contig 14529 bp, 13 predicted proteins | sample Wag4_2014_7_11_FD_187362 | JGI IMG/M metagenome (GOLD analysis project Ga0208787, IMG submission 187362) | Fresh water microbial communities from Ohio, USA - Utica-2 Time Series HT 2014_7_11 (SPAdes) (version 2) | ecosystem: Environmental > Aquatic > Freshwater > Water tank | place: USA: Ohio... | reverse complement strand
CACGCATGGTGTCACGGAAATGAACTTGCCAATTGTCATTGGAGTTCACATTTCCCATGGATGCTGCAATGCCACCTTCTGCCATAACAGTGTGAGCTTTTCCAAAAAGAGATTTACAAATGATTGCAGTTTTCAAACCACTGGCACGAGATTCAATTGCAGCACGCAACCCTGCGCCACCTGCTCCAACAATCACAACATCAAAGTCGTGACGTTCAATTTCTGTCATCATGCCCCTTTAGAAGAAATATAAATTTGTAATTGAACCACTTGCGACAAGGCGTACATAGAAATCACAAAGTGCAACACCGATTAATGAAATCCAAGCATATTTTGGATGGTGTGCATTTAGTTTAGAAATTATTGTCCAAGTCTTATAACGCAATGGATGTTTACTGAAATGCTTTAATCTTCCACCAAGAATGTGGCGACAGGAATGACAAGATAGTGAATATAGCCAAAGAAAAGTTGCGTTAGCCAACAAAACTAGTGTGCCCACACTCATGTGTCCCCATTGACCTTCAGCATTCTTGAAAGAAATAATTGCGTCATAGGTAAGTAAAACGTTGAACACTAATCCTGCAAGAAAAAAGTAACGGTGTGAGTTTTGTAAAATTAAAGGAGACTTAGTTTCTCCTGAGTAAGACTGATGAGGTTCTGCTACGGCACAAGCTGGAGGAGATAACCAGAATGCACGGTAATAAGTTTTTCGGTAGTAATAACAAGTCATTCTGAAACCTAAAGGAAAAATTAATATAAGTAGTGCAGGAGAAAAGATCCACCAGCTACCAAATGGTTGTCCTAAGTGAGAAGCGCCTTCAACACAACTTGTAGCAAGGCATGGGGAATAAAACGGTGAGATCAAAGGTTCTGCAAAATAATACTTATTTTCAAAAGCTCTGATTGTGGAATAAATAATGAAAGAAACTAAAACAAAAACTGAAATTGCTGGTTGAACCCACCACTTGTCTACTCTTAAATGACGTAGGCCAATCTTTGCGCGAGTATCTGTGCCAACTCCGCGGTCCATTGAGCTAATTGCCATGGCTCGAGTTTAGTGCTGGAGTGGGTGGTGACGCATAGTCAAAAGTTGTTCAATCTGATGTGAAATGTCACACAAGAATTGTTTAGGAAGGATCCCTAATTTCTAGCAATACAGCACCGTTAGCAACAGATGCACCAACTTCAACAGAAAGTTCGCCAACAACCCCTGCTTTGTGAGCAGAAATCGGCTGCTCCATTTTCATGGCTTCAATGACAAATAGCAGTTCGCCCTCAGTTACGGCTTGACCATTCTTAACCGCAATCTTTACAACAGTTCCTTGCATAGGACTTTGAACAGCATCAGAATCAAGGGCACCCAAAGTTGTTCTTTGGTGTCTTGCCACTGGAGGTTTCTTTTGTTTAACTCCACCAGAAGTTAAACCATTTGGCATGGAGATTTCAATTCGCTTGCCATTTAGTTCAAGAACTAATGATGATCTTTCTTCTTCAGAAGTGGAAGTTGAAGAATCTTTATATTGAGGAATTTCATTCTTGAATTCATTTTCAATCCAACTTGTGTAAATACTAAATTTCTGTAATTCATCAACTGGTGCAAAAGCTACATCGTTTAACACTGCTCGATGGAAAGGAAGTGCTGTAGCAATTCCTTCAGCTTCAAATTCACTTAAAGCTCTTTTTGCTCTTTCTATTGCTTCTTTTCTAGTAGCCCCTGTGACAATTAGTTTTGCAAGCAGAGAATCAAAGTTTCCACCTATGACATCTCCTTGTTTAAATCCTGCATCAACTCTGACACCTGTTCCACTTGGTTCTTTCCAAACTTTTAATTGACCTGGAGCAGGAAGAAAGTTTCTACCAGGATCTTCGCCGTTAATTCGAAATTCAATACTGTGTCCACTAATTATTGGATCGTGATAACCCAGTTTTTCACCACTTGCTATGCGGATTTGTTCACGCACCAAATCAATTCCAGTTACTTCTTCGCTTACCGGATGTTCAACTTGAAGTCTAGTATTTACTTCCAGAAACGAAATTGTTCCGTCTTGGCCAATAAGGAACTCACAAGTTCCAGCACCTTCGTAATTTGCTTCCTTTAAAATTGCTTTTGATGAATCATAAAGTTGTCTTCTTTGATCATCTGTTAAAAATGGAGCAGGAGCTTCTTCTACAAGTTTTTGGTGTCGACGTTGTAATGAACAATCTCTAGTTGAAACCACCACCACATTGCCAAATTTGTCAGCTAGACATTGTGTTTCCACATGTCGAGGACGATCTAGATATCTTTCAACAAAACATTCACCACGACCAAAAGCAGCAGTTGCTTCTCTAACAGCAGATTCATAAAGTTCTACTATTTCTTCTTGGTTGCGGGCTACTTTTAATCCTCGACCACCACCACCAAATGCTGCTTTGATGGCAATTGGTAAACCGTATTTATTTGCAAAGTCCACAACTTCACTTGCATCATTGACTGGATCTTTTGTTCCTGGAACTAAAGGTGCACCAACTTTTGCTGCAATATGGCGTGCTTGAACTTTGTCACCTAGAGATTTAATTGCTGCAGGTGGTGGACCAATCCAAATCAATCCTGCATCTATAACACGTTGTGCAAAATTTGCGTTCTCAGAAAGAAAACCATAACCAGGATGAATTGCATCAGATCCTGAGCGTTTGGCAATTTCTAAGATTTTAGGAATAGAAAGATAAGTTTCTGAAGCAATAGTTCCGTTTAAAGAATATGCTTCATCGGCATGCAATACATGGAGTGCATCTCTATCTGGATCTGCATATATAGCCACACTTGAAATTCCAGAATCTTTACAAGCTCTTGCTATACGAACAGCAATTTCACCACGATTGGCAATCAGTATTTTTGTAATTGAAAGTTTTTGTGAGCCAGATTTAGCCATGATTTATTACTTTATGCCATTTCCCACAAGGAAGTCCATGAGAGTCCAAGTTCACGAACAATTTCTCTAAGTGCCGGTAAAGATAAGCCGATTACATTACTGTGATCACCTTGGACCTCTTTCACAAATGCAGCGCCTAAAGAATCGATTGTGAATGCACCAGCAACATTTAATGGTTCTTTTGTTGCAACATAATCAATGATTTCTTTATCATCAACATTTGCAAATTCAACTTTAGTTGATACAACTCTTGTAATTGTTTGTTTATTATCTAAGCGAATTACCGTGTGACCGGTGTGCAAAATTCCTGATTTTCCGCGCATTTTTTGCCATCTGGCAATGGCATTTTCTGCATTAAGAGGTTTTCCTAAACTTTGTGATTCAAATTCAAGCATTGAGTCTGCTGCAATCAGAATTCCAGAGTTGAGAGAAACATTGTTTGTTAAAACATAATTTGCTTTAGCAATAGAAAGTTCTTTAACAACAATTTCTGTTGAAGAATCTTTGTATTGTTGTTCTATTTCTTTTTCATTAATTTCAGAGGCAATAACAATTGGCTGAATGTTTTGGCTTCGAAGAAGCATCAATCTGGCAGGGGAGGCAGAAGCCAGGATTACTGGAAAGCTCATGCTCCTGGAAGGTATGAATATTGCCAACCACTGTTTAGTTGGGGGGTATTTCTAAATCTAAATTGAGGACTATTCCAGTTACTAATTCTTTTCTTTTGCTTTCCTAATTCTTCTGAAGAATTCTTGGCAACTTGCAGTGCAACATGGATCGCAGCAATTTCATCTGCTGTTGGATTTCCTCTAATTATTTGAAATTCAAGTGGCTTGGTCACAGTGGGATATTTCCATGCTTCTTAGGAGGCATTGATTCACGCTTAGTGATTAGTTGGCGAAGGCCTCTAATAATTCTGATTCTGGTTTCACTTGGTGCAATAACTGCATCAATCCAGCCACGTTCTGCTGCAACGTATGGATTATCAAAAGCTTCTTCGTATTCATTAATTTTGTCAGCACGCTCACTTACTGGATCTTTTGCTCCAGTGATTTCTTTTCTAAATAAAATATTTACCGCACCTTGTGCACCCATTACCGCAACTTGAGCAGTTGGCCATGCAAGATTTAAATCTGCACCTAAATGCTTTGATCCCATAACAATGTAAGCACCACCATAAGCTTTTCTGGTGATAACTGTTATTAAAGGAACTGTTGCTTCAGCGTAGGCATAAATTAATTTGGCACCGCGTCTAATAATTCCACCGTATTCTTGGTCAACACCAGGTAAGAATCCTGGAACATCAACGAAGGTAATAATTGGAATATTAAAAGCATCGCAAGTTCGAACGAAGCGAGCTGCTTTTTCTGATGCTTCAATGTCTAAAGTTCCTGCAAATTGCATTGGTTGGTTTGCCACAATTCCCACACTTTGTCCTTCAATGCGACCAAAGCCAACCATTATGTTTGGTGCCCAACCGCCATGGATCTCAAAAAATTCATCATCATCTAAAACATGTTTCACTAACACGTGCATGTCATAAGGTTGGTTTGGTGAATCTGGAACCAAGGTATCCATTTCTAAATCATGTTGGTGGATTTGTAGATCAACTTTTGATTCAAAATGTTGGGAAGGTTCAGCATTATTAGAAGGTAAGAAACTAAGAAGAGTTCTTACATAATCCAAAGCATCATCTTCATCACTTGCCATGTAGTGAGCTACACCTGATTTTGTGGCATGAGCTCTTGCTCCGCCTAAATCTTCAAATGAAACTTCTTCGCCAGTTACTGTTTTTATTACATCTGGACCGGTAATAAACATGTGAGAGGTTTTATCAACCATGACAACAAAATCAGTTAAGGCAGGTGAATAAACAGCTCCTCCAGCACAAGGTCCCATGATGATGGAAATTTGCGGGATAACACCTGATGCTCTGGTATTTCTTAAAAAGATTTCTCCATACATTGCAAGTGATGCAACACCTTCTTGAATTCTTGCTCCACCTGAATCATTAATACCAATAATTGGTGCACCAGATTTAATTGCCAAATCCATTAACTTAACAATTTTTCCACCCATTGCTTCACCTAAAGATCCACCCATAGCTGTGAAGTCTTGCGAATAAACATAAACAGGTCGACCATCAATAGTTCCAAAACCAGTAATGACACCGTCTCCTGCAGGACGGTTTTTATCCATTCCAAAATTATTTTTTTGATGTCTTACAAGTTCATCTATTTCTTGAAATGATTCAGGATCAAGTAGGGAAGCTAATCTCTCCCGGGCACTTTGTTTGCCTTTGGCATGTTGTTTTTCCAAAGCAGTATTGGCTTGGTCAACATGGATTTCTTTTCTAACTTCAGCAAGATGAGCTAATTTTGACGCGGTAGTGCGAGGAGTTGCACCGTCACTCGACTTTTTACCCACGTGGTCCTCTCTAAGAAAAAGGCTCTTGTCGTACGGTAACAGTGTGACCGAAATTTTCAAGAATCGAGCGCCTCTTGATGCTCAATTACTGAAGCAGGAACTGCTTCTTCGCCAATGCTTATGGCAAAACGCCGTTATCAAAGATGAAGTTAAATCGACCAACGATATTGCACGTGAATTAGTCACTAGCAATATTGAAGAAGGAACTTTTGTATTAGCAAATTTCCAAACAAATGGCAGAGGCAGACAAAATAGAAGTTGGGAAGCTCCTAAAAACTCATCAATATTTATTTCAATTGTGCTAAAACCAAATAGTGAAAAGAATTTAGGTTGGATCCCACTATTAGTTGGACTAGCTTTACATAAAGCACTTGAGGCAGAGACAAGAAAAGATATAAAAATTAAGTGGCCAAACGATTTAGTTTTAGTTGAAAATAGTCAAGAATTTAAATTTACAGGAATTTTGGTAGAAAGAATTAAGAATCAAGTTATTGTCGGAGTGGGCATAAATTTTGATCAAGAAAAAGAAGAATTGCCTGTAAGTAATGCCACTTCGTTAAAGCAAATATTGCAGTCATCTATGACAAAAGAATCTGTGATAGCAGCTTTTCTAACAGAATTAAGCGCTAGATGGCTTGAAGAAAATAATACCAGTAAATGGCCAACACCTTCATTGGTCAGAGACTACAAAACAAATTGCATAACTTTAAATAAAAAAATTGCAGCCCAATTGCCAGGCGGGGAAGTAATAAATGCTCAAGTAGTAGATATTTCACAAACTGGCGAACTTGTGGTTAAGACCGATGATGGAACTAGATCTCTAAGTTCTGCCGATATTCATTTAATTAGTTAAGATTTTTTCATGACCAGTCGCTCACATTTTCCAACGGTAGGAATTCTTGGCGCAGGGCAAATGGCTCGAATGTTGATCGAGGCTGCGACGAGACTAAATATTGAAATTAAATTACTAAGCAAAAGTTCAGACGAAAGTGCTGCCTTGATTGCAAATAATGTCACTGTTGGAGATGTAAACAACTATTCAGATTTATCAGTTTTCGCATTAGATACAGATGTAATTACATTTGATTTGCATGAATTTTCATATGAAAACTTGAAAAGATTAGAAAAAGAGGGGCAAGTATTTAGACCACAAATTTCAGCAATTGAGCAATTAGAAAATTCTGACTTTATTAAGAAAACATTAATTGATGCAAACCTGCCCTTCCAAGACAATGTTGCTAATTTTGAAAGACTGCTATCAATTCAAGCAGCAAAATCTGAACATGGACAAACTGTTGTTTATTCAGTTGTTCAATCTAAAAAAATAGATGAGATTTTGGATGAAGTAATTGCCCCAGCCCCGAATTTAAGTGATGCGCATGCAAGTGAGCTTCAATTAATAACTCTAAAGATTTCAGAACTATTTGATATTCATGGTGTATTCACAGTTGAATTCCTTGACTTAGGAAACAATAAATTCTTGATTAGTCAGATAAAGCTAGGTCCAACAAACTCAGGCCTTTGGACTATTGATGGCGCAACAACTTCTCAATTTGAAAACCATTTACGAGCAATACTTAATTTGCCACTAGGAAGCCCAAAATTATTAGCCCCTATAACTGTCATGGTTAATGTTTTGGGTGGTCAATATTTAGATATGTATAAACCTTTCTTACATTGCATGGCGCACGATCCTGATTTACGAATACATCTTTATGGCAAAGAAGTTAAAGAGGGTCGAAAAGTAGGGCATGTGAATATCAGTGGAAATGATTTAAGTGATTTATTAGAAAGAGCCCACCATGCTGCTGATTATTTAACAGGCAGAATTACCGAGTAATTATTCCTTGCTCTCAAAGGAAGGAATTTTTGTTCCTTCTTGCAAAGCTTTAAACACTTCTTCAGCATCACTTGTTAATTTTCTAGTAGAACCTAAATCTCCGACATTTCCTCCAGCTTTATTTGGCAAAGTTGCAGAATCAATGCCTCCACTTCTTAAGGCAATAGCTAGCGGAACTAGATCAAGAGGTCCAACACCGTTATTTACAGTCACTGCATTTGCAAGGGCAGATACTGTGCGCGGAGCTCTTAATGGATTAAGCAAAGTAAATGGGGATAAGGATTTCTTCATGATTTGCTTTACTACTTCTTGTTGTCTTTCCCCTCTACCAATATCACCTTTTGGGTCTGCATAACGCATGCGCGAATATGCCAATGCGGTTAAACCATCAACTGTTTGACAACCCTCTTTTATTTCTAAGCCAGATTTCTTATCAGAAAAATCCTGGCTTGGACAAACTTTTATGCCACCAAAACTATTTACAACATTTACTAATCCGACAAACCCAATTTCAGCGTAATTATCCATCTGTACCCCTGCAAGTTTTTCCACAGTATTTAGTGAAAGACTTGGACCACCAAACGCATAAGCTGCGTTAATTTTATTTTTCTTTTCACCCGTGTCACCACGTGCAGGAATTGTCACCACAAGATCTCTTGGAATACTTGTAAGTTGTAGAGGAGTGCCAATCTTTGGAACACTCATAATAATTATTGTGTCACTTCGTTGACCTTCAAATTTTCCTAAAGGCGCACCTTCTAAGACAGGATTATCAATGTCATCTCTTGAATCACTTCCAATTAGCAGCCAAGTTTGTCCAGGTGATTTAGGAATTTCTGATTCAACTCTTTCAATAGGTATCTTGTTTAATTGCAATAAAGCAATAATTAGTAGGAAAACGAACCAGTAAGAAAATGCTCCTAGAAATACCCAGGCAATTTGTCTTTTGTTCAGACTCTTTGATTTTCGAGGCTTAGCACCAGGTGCTTTTGGATTAGTCGACTTTGAGTCTCTAAACCATTCGTTTGGTAAACCGTTTTTCTTCTCCACACGGACAATCGTATGATTTATTCAAGGATTTATCTCTTTATTCGACTAGCGTTGCTATTAAAGAATAGAAAAAGTGGGTGAATTAATGTCAGAACCAGCAGTTTCTGTGATCATCCCAGTTTTAAATGAAGAACGTTTTCTAAAACAATCTGTTCAAGCAATATTGAATCAGAATTATTCTGGCCAACTAGAGATCATTTTGGCCCTAGGCCCATCTAAAGATCAGACCAATGTTATTGCTCAAGATTTAGCCAAAGACCAGAGAATAAAACTCGTTGAAAATCCATCTGGCAGAACTGCAGCTGCTTTAAACAACGCAATCAAAAATTCAAATTTTGACATTATTGTCAGACTTGATGGACATGCAATTGTTGACAGTAACTACATAAAAAATGCAGTTAAAACTCTTGTTGAATCAGGTGCTGACAATGTTGGTGGCTTAATGAAAGCGGAAGGAACAAATGCTTTTGAGAAAAGTGTGGCAGCTGCTATGACTTCAAAGTTTGGTGTGGGAAATGCGCCATTTCATGTAGGTGGAAAATCTGGTGAAGTTGACACCGTTTATCTAGGAACATTTAGAAAATCTGCATTGGAAAGAGTTGGATATTTTGATGAATCATTTATCAGAGCCCAAGATTGGGAAATGAATTATCGAATTAGAAAAACAGGTGGAAAGATTTGGTTTAATCCAGATCTTGTTGTTTCATATAGACCTAGAAAAAACCTTTTGCAATTAGCTAAACAATATTTTGAATATGGTCAATGGAGAAAACAAGTTACAAAAACTTATCCAGAAACTGTTTCAATGAGATATCTTGCTCCTCCAATTACTGTTAGTGGATTAATTGCAGGATTTATTATGGTTTTGTTTTCTAAGATCTTGGAAATTGGTTGGTTACAAATTGGATGGCTTGCACCAATTGTTTATCTGACTGTTATCTTCTTAGCGTTTTTAACCATTGGTTCCAAAATAGGTCTACTAAGTCGCTTGAGTTTACTGCTGGTTCTTCCAACAATGCATTTATCTTGGGGCGTTGGTTTCTTAAAAGGAAGCAAGCGCCTGTAACCTTGTAGACAACGCGATCGCATCTGATGAGCGTGGAGGAGAACGAACCCTTTGGGTAAGTTTGGCGCCTTTCGCATTTTGGTTTATCGAGATTTGCAAATTAGATATGCCGGAACCTGGCTGGGTTATTTCTGGACTCTGCTAGATCCATTGGCAATGTCTGCAATTTATTGGTTTGTTTTTTCATACATCGTTGGAGCAAAATCAATAGGTGAGCAACCCTATATTTTGTTTTTGTTAACTGGAATACTTTCTTGGACTTGGTTTAATGGCGCAGTAACAGATTCAGCTAGATCTTTAGTGATTGAAAGCAAAATGGTTAGATCCATTGCCATTCCTAGATATTTATGGGTTATTAAAAGCATTGGCGCTAAAGGTATTGAATTTGTTTTAGCCCTGCCAATTTTAGTTGTGATTTCAATAATTGCGAATGCTGAAGTTTCTGCTGCCTTATTATTTATCCCACTTGCTTTCGTGGTTCAATTCTTATTACTTTCAGGCATTGGTTTAATTCTGGCACCTTTAACAGTGCTAGCAAGAGATACTACAAACATTTTAAGAATTCTATTAAGAATGATGTTTTATTTAACTCCCATAATTTATGGAGTTTCAGACATTCCTGAAAGATTCCAAACTATTGCATACCTAAATCCAATGACTGGAATCATTTCAATGTATCGAGCAGGATTTTGGAATGATCCAAACCTTGTCACACCTATAGTTTTCTCAGTTATTATTTCATTAATCATTTTTGTAACAGGTGTCATATTCTTCAAAAAAGTTGAACGTTCAGTTTTGAAGGAAGTATAAAATGAGCATCGTAATTGACGTTAAAGATATCGGTGTAAGTTTTAGACGAAACAGAAAAAGAAACTTTTCTATTCGCGAAATGTTGTTGCAACAGAAAAATACATCACCTAAGGGTGAATTCTGGGCATTAAGAAATATTAACTTTCAAGTAAATGCTGGTGAAGCAGTTGGCTTAATGGGTGCAAATGGTCAAGGTAAAAGTACTTTGCTTCGCATAATTGCCGGAGTGCTACTTCCAGATGAGGGAAGTGTGACAGTAAATGGTGGTGTTGCTCCATTAATTGAATTAACTGGCGGATTAAAGAGTGACTTAACTGCTCGAGACAACATTGGACTTGTGGCAGGACTTCATGGCGTAAGTAAAAGTGAATTAAAGAAAAGATTTGACAGCATTGTTGAATTTGCTGAAGTGGGAGATTTCCTTGACACCCCAGTCAGACATTTCTCAAGTGGAATGAAAGTAAGACTTGGATTTTCCATTGTTACTTCAATTGATGAGCCAATAATTTTGGTAGACGAAGCTTTAGCCGTGGGAGACGCAGCTTTCAAAGAAAAGTGTTACATCAGGATGAAAGATCTTTTGAATCAAGGAAAAACACTCTTTTTGGTTTCCCATAAAGAAAGGGACTTAAAAGAATTTTGCACCAGAGGTTTGTATCTGAAAGATGGATCACTTGCTGTCAATGGGACTTTGACTGAAGCGTTGAACGCCTATCAAAAAGATTCAGGGGGACTTCATGACTAATTATTCGATTGCGCAAATTAAGTCTCTTGGTCAACCACCAGAAGTATTAAATAGAAGAGTGGCTGAACATTGGTCTGGGCCTTTATATATGCGAAGAATTTCACCTTATTTGTCTAAAGTATTACTCTCACTTGGATTTAGTCCAACACTTGTTACTTGGTTAATGGTTTTGTCAGGCTGGTTAGCTGCCGCAAGTGTTATTAAAACAGGTTTAATCGGTGCAATTCTTGCGGTGCTTTTCGCACAGTTACAAATGCTTTTTGATTGCTCAGATGGTGAAATGGCACGAGTTTCTCAAAGGTTTAATCCAGCAGGTATCTTTATAGATCGTTTTGGGCACTATTCAACAGAGGCTTTAATTGCTATTGCTTTTGGAATTAGAGTTTTTCTAGAACAAGAAGAATTAATAGTTGCCATTATTTATGGATTAGTTTTAGCACTTTTAGTAACCTTCAATAAAGTTTTTAACGATATGGTTCACGTAGCCAGAAGCTTTGCTAATTTAGGCAAACTTTCTGAGGATAAAAATGTTGCAGTACCTCGTAATAGCTTTTTAGCAGGATTGCGATCACTATTCAGATTTTTCCCAATACATAAGATTTATCATTCAGTTGAATTAAGCATCATCATTTTAATATCTGCAATATTTGATGTTTCAGCACAAGTTTTGATGCTATTGACTCTGGCCGCCTTCATCACGGTGGTTGGACACTTAGTTGCAATTCTTACTTCCTCACGCTTACGTGCCTAAAAAGATGAACGAATTAACACCTACTTTTGGTTGCATTGTTTTAACGCAAGGCAATAGACCTACTCAACTAAAAGCTGCTATTTCATCAATCCTGGGACAAGTTGGTGTCACAACTGATGTTGTTGTGGTGGGAAATGGCTGGCAACCAAAATCTCTTCCCACAGGAGTTAAAAGTGTTTTTATTAAAGAAAATTTAGGAATACCAGCGGGAAGAAATGCTGGAGTAAATAGTGTTGCAGGAGATTTCCTTTTCTTTCTAGATGATGATGTGGTGCTAGAAGATATTGATACTTTGGCAAATATTTATAAGAAATTTATTACTAAACCTAAAATTGCCCTGATTCAACCGCAACCAAAAGATCCCAATGGTTTGCCAACTCCTAGACGCTGGATTCCTAGATTAAATACAAAAAATCCAGATAGATCATCACACATGTTTTCGTTGTGGGAAGGTGCCACAACTGTAAGACGAGATGTTTTTCAAAAAGTTGGACTTTGGCCATATGAATTTTTCTACGGTCATGAAGGTATTGACTTGGTGTGGAGAATTTGGGACTCAGGATTTAAATGCTGGTATGCAGGAGATGTTGTTGTGACTCATCCGGCGGTTGAACCAGAAACTAGACACAAAATCTACTACCAATATCAAGCAAGAAACAGAGTTTTACTAGCAAGAAGAAATCTACCTGGATTTATTTCATTTTGGTATCTATTAAATTGGAAGTTAATTTCATTAATTCGACTTCGAGGAAATAGAGAAGCTTTAAAAGAATTTAAACTTGGATGGGAAGACGGAAAATTAGTTGACTTATTAGCACATAAAAAAATGACTTGGCTAACAGTTATTAAAATGACTTTCTTTTTACGTCCACCAATTATTTAAGGCAGCGGACAGAACAAACCACTTTCAGGTGCAGCAATTGCACTTGGTGAAGGTGCTGGTGCCGGGGTTTCATTAACTGGAGTTTCCACTACAACAGGATTTGCTGGAGCAGTCCAAGTTGTTGGAGCGTTGTTACCCAAAATAATTGCCACATCTCCACCTGTTAATTCAGGATCTTCGGCAATATTAGTAATTCCTAATAGCTGCCCAATTAATTGTGCTTTTAGAGCATTGCCTGACGTATGAACGATTACAGATTCAGCCGTATTTTTATTTGGGGCGTTGCCAACTTCGGCAACATTTACACCTTGAGTTTTTAAGAAATCACCATTTAATGCTGCAAATCCTGCACGGTTAGTTCCATTCAAAATAACAACGCTGACATCACTTGGTTTGACCACAATGGTTTCAGTAGGTGGAGCTTCACTTGGAGCTGCCACAACTTCACTTGGTGGCCAACCTGTGTCATTAATAATGGCACTCCATAAATCATTTGCAGCTGCAGTCCATTGCACATGATTTCCATCAGGAGTTCCTTCATAAGGAACTGTTACGAATGAAACATTTTTTGAACCCATACTGGAAAGACTGGTAGAAAGAGTTACTAATGAATCAAGATCTGAAAGGCCTGCATCCATTCTCAAAGAAGAAGTTGCTGCATTTAAAACTTTATAAAGAGCAGGAAGATCAGTAATTAAATTCATTTTCGTAACTTGATCAATAGTTATTGATAAAAGTTCTTGTTGTCTTTCGATTCTTTTTAAGTCGCTACCATCTGCTAATGAATAGCGAGCACGCATTAAACCTAAAGCGCTTATGCCATCTAAGGTTTGTACTCCAGCTGGCAATTGAATACCTGCACCGTTTTCTACAGGTTCATCAATTGCTTCGGTTAAACAAACGTCGATCCCACCTAATGCATCAACCACATTTGAAAAGCCAACAAAATCAACAATCACTGCGTGATTAATAGTTATTCCAGTTAAGGTCTCGATTGTTTTAACTGTGCAGCCAGGACCAGCGGAAGAGAATGCTGAATTAAATAAATCAGTTCTCTCAGTTACTGAGGTGCCATCTTCTTTAGTGCAAGCAGGAATATTAACAACTGAATCTCTAGGGATACTTACTGCAATAGCACTTTTTCTGTCATTTGATAAATGAATAAGAATTGTGGTGTCACTTCGACCAGTACCGCCATATTCAGTTTCACTGCCAAAACCTCCACCTTGATCAGTTCTAGTGTCGGTTCCCATTAACAAAATATTTAAAGGACCAGTTTCAGCAACAGGTTTAGGAGAAGCAATAACTTCTAAAGCTTTAATGTTTCCAGCTAAATTTCTGGCAGCAAAACCAAAGATTCCGGCCACTGTGGCAACTATCAAAATGACCCCAGAAGCAATGGCCACCAATAACCTCAAACGGTTGGTGGGTGATTGGGCTTGCGGGCTATTTGTCATATCTCCACTTAGAGAATAGTGAGGAAAACCAGTTTTCCCAGATGTATTCCTCATGAACACTACCTATTGATAGGTGAGTCAGGGGTGTTGGACTTGAGCGTTTACGCCTATCGTTTGGAGTATGACAAAAATATTGAAACTCATCGCTCTAGCCTCAGTAGCAACATTTGCTCTTTCAGCCTGTGGTTCTTCTACGACAACCGAAACAGCTGCGCCAGAAGTAAGTGAAACTGCCAAAGTTGGCTTTAGTCCCATCTCTGGATTACCAGGTGGCAGTGGTGGACCAATTGCAGTTGTAAAAATTGACAACGTAAATCCTGCAAGACCTCAATGGGGACTCTCTGCTGCAGATATGGTTTTTGTGGAAGAAGTAGAAGCAGGCTTAACAAGAATTGCAGCAGTATTTAACTCTTCAATGCCTAATAAAGTAGGTCCAGTTAGATCTGCTCGTATTTCTGATTTAGAAATTATGGAACAGTTTGGAACCCCTGCATTTGCATTCAGTGGGGCACAAACAAAATTCTTACCATTAATTGATCAAGCAAACCTAATTAATGCCAGCCATGGTTTGAATGGAAAGTTCTACAC
>Ga0208787_1000790_pt1 | contig 14529 bp, 8 predicted proteins | sample Wag4_2014_7_11_FD_187362 | JGI IMG/M metagenome (GOLD analysis project Ga0208787, IMG submission 187362) | Fresh water microbial communities from Ohio, USA - Utica-2 Time Series HT 2014_7_11 (SPAdes) (version 2) | ecosystem: Environmental > Aquatic > Freshwater > Water tank | place: USA: Ohio... | reverse complement strand
ATTGACTTTTGAATTAATTCCTGTCTGGTAATTTGCCAGCATAGCGGTGGTATCCGCGTCTCTCAGATAAGGTAATAACATGCTTGTCGTGTCCGAAATATTCAATTTATCTATGTTACCCAAGCGATAATTTGCCAGCATGGCAGTAGTATCCGCATCTCGCAGATAAGGTAATAACATGCTCGTCGTGTCCGAAATATTCAATTTATCTATGTTACCCGCGCGGTAATTTGCCAACATGGCAGTAGTATCCGCGTCTCGCAGATAAGGTAATAACATGCTCGTCGTATCCGAAATATTCATTTTACCCATGTTACCCAAGCGGTAATTTGCCAACATGGCGGTGGTATCCGCGTCTCGCAGATAAGGTAATAACATACTCGTCGTGTCCGAAATATTCACTTTTGAATTAATTCCTGTCTTATAATTCACCAGCATAGCAGTGGTATCTGCATCTAGCAGATAAGGTAATAACATACTCGTCGTGTCCGAAATATTTACTTTATCATTGATTATCATCCTGTAATTCGCTAAACCAGTGGTGTCCCCATTTCGTAAATAGGGTAATAACATTCTCGCTGTGTCCGAAATATTCATTTTACCCATGTTACCCAAGCGGTAATTTGCCAACATGGCGGTGGTATCCGCGTCTCGCAGATAAGGTAATAACATACTCGTCGTGTCCGAAATATTCATTTTACCCATGTTACCCAAGCGGTAATTTGCCAACATGGCGGTGGTATCCGCGTCTCGCAGATAAGGTAATAACATACTCGTCGTGTCTGCATCTCTCAAGTATGGTGATAACATATTTGACATATCTGAAATATTTAATTTAGCGTTAATAAGCGTTCGGTAATTTGCCAACATGGCAGTGGTATCCGCATCACGTAAATAAGATAATAACATGTTCGTCGTGTCCGAAATATTCAATTTATCAATATTACTCACGCGGTAATTTGCCAGCATAGCGGTGGTATCCGCATCCCTCAGATAAGGTAATAACATTTTCGCCGTGTCAACGATATTGACCTTGGAAATAATGCCTGTCTGGTAATTTGCTAACATGGCAGTGGTATCCGCGATATTTACCTTAGCGTTGATGCCCGTTCGGTAATTCGCCAGCATCCTTGCGGTGTCCGCATTATTTATTTTTCCGTCCAACGTTAAGGTATTGGTGTTCAGTTGATTTAAATCGACCTTTTGATTTAATCGATTTGATAAAGATACTGTATCTGTTGCGCGCAAGTAGGGACGCAGCAGATTCATGGTTTCGCTGAGATTCAATTTATTGTTCCATGCCGCAGTATCTGGCGATCTTATTCCTTTAGCCACGCTAGCATTATACACAGGATCCATTTCTGTGAAGCTACTTAATTTTTTATTCCAGTAAGCAGTGTCAACTGCGGTAATTCCTTTGGAAATGCTGGCATTAAAAGAAGGATCCGTTTCTCCAAAGCTGCTTAATTTATTATTCCAATAGGATATGTCGCTTTCCGTGATTCCTTTTGAAATACTTTTAATGAAAATGGGATCTGTTTCTGTATTCCATAAGGCGGTATCTGCCGCTGTAATACATTTGGCTATACTCTTATTAAAAAGTGGGTCTAATTCCGTGACCGGGGTACTCAGTTTTTCTGCCGTTACGGCGTATATCGCATAGGGAACACTTAGCATTTGTGAAACGATGATCAGACTATAATTTTTACCCCCCGTCGGATCTGTTTCCGATTTTATGAAAAATGGACCTCGCGTCCAGTCTATTTTCGATATAGCACCCTTCAGAATGTTTCCCTTACCTATGGTAATATAAGCCAATCCGTTCAAATTGGTCTTTACCTTATGCTCCTCCTCATACCACACCGTGTCTGCCGCATTACCCCCTAACAGACCTATGCGTATGCCCACCGTTGTATTGGCCACTAATTCGTTATTTCCATTTCTGATGACCATCTGGTAGCTAAATGAGTTCGGTACTTGCGCCATACTCAAATAATTCAATGTCATGGTTAAAAGAAGGAATAGTCCCTTTTTCATATTCTTAATCATTTTTCTTCTGTTTGGAATGAGTAGTTGGCAGTCCTTTTTTTGTCTCCTTTTCCTGTTTTTTCTTCAGCTTTGGTTTTTCAGACAAGCTGTAGGCAACAATAAGGAGATGACCCATATTAGGAAGACTGTTTACCGCCGTTAAGGCAATATCAAACTGGTAACCTGCTGTGAACGGATATTTCGATATTATGGCATTCATGCCCACCGATCTACTTTTACTGAACACCGAATATTCATAATTCCTGTACACCGGAGCTACGCTGAAGTGGGCGCCTGAAGGCAGATTAAATTTGATATCGACCATCATATCTATTTGATAATCGGCACTTTGCTGCGTCCTCAATAAAAAACCCGGTGAAATCTCTATATTTTCACTCACTTTAAGCTTTACCCCAGAGGATATGAAAGTGAGAAAAGCATTTCGAATATCATTTTCATTCATAAAAAGGTCATTCACCTTAGGTATGAGGTTGTAAGCGGAGATACCCAGATGGAATCCGTGAGAATGAAAGTGGAAGCCTACATTGGCATTTGGATAGGCATTAAAAAACTTATGGTCATCGTTAAACAGATTATTGTCCACATTTCCCGACAACAGCCCCAATCTATCTATCCGATACTGATTGTACGTAACAGATATACCAAAAGACAGACCCGTCAAGGGCTTTTTTGAGCCTCTCTCAACGTTCTCTATGTGGTAGGCAAACGTAGATTCTAAGCCAACGAAAGAGACGGCCCCATTCTGATCTTTAAATCCATTGACCCCCAGTCCAATTTGATTTTTTGTTATAGGATAGTCGATGGATAACAATTGGGAGTTTGGTGAATTTTCAAAGCCAATCAAGCGCTTGCTGTACACCAGCATCGCATTTCCCGATCGGTTAGCCCCCGCCAGCGCAGGATTAATCAGATAGGGTTTAAAATAATGCTGGTTTTGGAAAATATAATTTTGACCAAAACATATTATTCCATTGAAGACAAGAAAAAGAGTCCAGATTTTCTTCATATCCCTATTTATCTCATCAAGGTGAAATTCCCCCTCAACGATTCGTTTTCATTTAATTTTACCAGATACCAGTATGAATCTACCGGAGCGGGTATATTGTTAATTAATCCATCCCAACGGAAGCCATTTCCAATGTTCTCCACCAACAAGCGCCCAAATCTGTCAAAAATAAACACCTTAGCATCCGGTAGCAGAGCCAGTTCAGGAATGGTCCAATGATCATTAACACCGTCGCCATTTGGAGAGAAGAAATCTCTCACTTTAAACATTTCACTATCCAGCACCTTCACGGATACATCACATGCTTTCCCACCAATCTGAAAAGAAAAAACGGCAGTACCTGCACTGCTAGGTTTTCCAAGCAGGGTATATTTTAGTACACCACCCGTTTGATTAAGGGACATGGCATCCGCTGTCAAAACGAGTCCGTTAACACCTTGCGATGACAGCGAAACAGGCGCTGTTTTTACATTATTTCCCCCTGAATAGGTAATACTTACCACTCCTGAATAATCCAGGTTTTTTCCCACTGCCGAAGGATTCAAGGAAAGGTTGTCACAACGCAAAACAGACAATTCAGGTTGGAGACTATACACCCGCAGGCTTATGGGGCAAGTTTTGGTTCCAAAAACAAGATTAAACAGGGCAATACCCGTATCGGCAGGAGCCCCTTTAAGCACCAGTTCAATGGAGCCATTTCCTTTGGCTAATTTACCTGACGGCAAGGTCATTGTCAAACCCTTAACCGGAGAAGAAGATAAATTTAGCCCCAGATAATTAGCGCCATTACCACCAAGATAGGGTAAAATGATTACGCCATTATATATTTCCCCCTTCCATAAAACAGGGTTGTCAATCATATAATTATTGCAGGAAAGGGAAGATACAGACGAAGCCAGTTCGTAGATAGCTGGCTGTTGGATACCTTGATTTACTTGATAGGAACCCGCTATTTCATTAGCATAAAGCAGTTGTCCGAAGGAAAATTCCACCGATCCATTTCCATTATTCTCCATACTTCCTCCTGATGAAGTAGCACTGACAATCGTGCTGTCCTGTTCCACGGCAGCCATAGCTGGTGAAACAAAAAACAGGATTATTGCAAAACCGATGTTAAAAAATATATCATTAATTTTCATGACAAAACAAATTAAAAATGAAAATTTAGCGATCGAATATGTATGATGAACGAAACAAAATTTATCAATAAATAAACTGTTCTATACATAAAAAGCTAATAATCAATATTAAGCCTTGATTTTGACATATTTTTAAAAGCAACACTACATAAATGTGTGGGAAATTATCCAGGCAAATTTTACCTTAGATAATTCAATGTATTTGTCGTGTCAACATGATGGGATGGCAGCGCTGCGAAAATGACGGTGTTTTAACCCTTAGTGATGTATAAGGTTAAAAAAGGAATCAATCAGGTATTCAAAATGAGTGATTACCCTAAAATTGGAGAGTAATAAAGAAAATATCAGAAAAGAGCAATAGCGATTAATTCCGCTTTGCTATTTATTTCTAATTTTCGGTATATGCGCTGTAGATAATATCTAACACCGTCTATAGATAAATCGGTGTCACTGGCAATCATTTTATAAGATTGCCCCTGGCATACTAGTTTAACGATGTGTTTTTCTTTTAGGCTCAATATATCATCTCCAACAAAATTTGATTTTGCCCTTAAGCTTTTTACCATAAAAGGCAATGCAGAACTCGAAATGTAATTCCCAAATTCCATCATATTATCCAAGCCTTTTTCTAAGTCAACCAACAAATCATTTTTCAGGCAAAATCCATCTGCACCCATTTTAATAGCCTCATAAACTTTAGAAGCAGATTCTTGATGCGTCAAAACCAATATTTTAGCTAAAGGAAATTCTTTTTTTAAGGATTTATAAGGATTAATTTTTTCCAAATAATTAGGCAGAAGATTGGTAATAATTATGTTCAAATCTAAAGGTGGATCTTTTAAAAAAGAATCTTCATCCAAATTTTTTGAAATCACGATATACTTTTCTTTGTACATTAAAAAGTTAGAAATTCTAGACATCAAAATAATGTCTTCATCTATTAAAGAAACTTTATTCATGTTCTATAAATTCCTGAATGTTACGGTTCAAAATTTTTTTGAAAATACTTTCCAGACTTTTCCTATTTGAAAACCCTGCAACTTCAGCCAATTCTGAAATGGAATGTTCTTTTAAGAAATGCTGCTGTATTTTACTTAACACGAATGAAATTCTTAAAAAATTAAGATAATCCTGGAAATTTATTTCCTTATATTCATTTAAATAATAAATGATTTCCAATTCATCCATCTCAATTTCTTTGGCAAATGTCGAGAGATTAAAATTTTTATTAAAATAGGAAGTGGAGGAATTTTCCCAATCGATTATTTTTTGATTAATAAGGTTAGAATCAAATAAATATGTTCTTGAGGTTATATCAATCTCATTACTCCCCGGTTTATAGATTTTTTTACTTATGGGAATACCAAGGGATATTAAAGGATACTTAAATATTTGGGAAGCGAAAAAAAGAAGTAAGAGTTGAGTGAAAATAAAGTAATAAAAATTAATTGGGGAAAAATCAATAGGTAAATACATAGACATAGCGAATAAAGCTATTCTTGACGATGAAAATATTAAAAGAAAAATCACCATATTAGTTAACCATCTATATAAATCCTTTTTCGATTTTTTATTCAAGCCAGAATTTTTAAATTTTTTAAGTATAAATAAAGCATAAATATATAATATCACAGAAAGCAAAATTCTAACTAAATAGCTAAATTTAGTAATAAAACTTAACTGCTCACCTTTTATAACCTGAAAAGGAAATATTTTTGTTTGTTCTGAAAATATGCCGCTTTGATAAATTTCAATAATGGAATAAATATTAAGAATAAAGACAAGCGAAAAAAAAGTTATAGAAAAATAAAAATTAAATTTTGAAATTTTATTTCCAACGACTGCATTTATATAATAATAAAACCAAAACATGTGCGTTTGTACGACCAAATATGGCAAAAAGAATGCTTCATGATAATTTATGTTATAGAAAACAAGTGATAAAGGAGAAAAACCAAGAGCTATAAAAAATAAACCCAAATAGGTACTTGATGATGAAATAATATTATTTTTAAAAATAAGATATATTCCCAAAATTAAATAAAAAAGGAAACCTAGTAATAAAAGATAATTTAATTCCATAATATTTCTTTCTGCTAAAATAATTCAAAAAATGAAAATGTTTTATTGCAAGAACTACATTTTAATGTATTAACCGCAATTTGTACCATTTTTTTTTATTTAATATCCCCTTATCATCTTTTTACAGAAATTAAAGTACCTGAGCTTTTCCAATTTGTGGTTTTCAATTCATATTTCCATTCCGATCCTAAAGATATGTTCTCAATGATAAATTTATTCATTCCTGGATTACCATCCTGGACGATAGTTCGCACCAATCTTCCCGAAAAATCATACAAATCTAATGTTACCTGAGCCTTTTGTGGCAAAGAATAAGGTATGTTTACAACATCAATAAATGGATTAGGAAAAGGGGGATATAAAGTGGGTGCATCTTATTTTTCTGTAAAAAAGATGCGTACAGGCATAGTTTTTTCCTCTATGTATGCTTCAGCACGAGTAATTCTATCACTTATTTGAATCATTTCTGACAATTCCCCAGCTTGTAAGGCTTTAAAGGGAAGGGATAAAACCTTTGAATCTGGTTTCATTTTTGATGCAAAGCTGAGTGTCAAGAGACCTTCCTGATCAAATATACCCAACATAGAAAGCAAGGTACTATCAACCAGGAAAGACTCGAAATGTAACTTTTTGGGGTCATATTGGAGCGTAAACTGCATACCTTCGGTTTTTAAGGTCTGATCGGCATGTAGGGTAAGAGGAAATATTTCACCCGACCTCAAGGACTTATTCACCGATTGTAAGGTATATTCACTCATTTCCCTTGTATCACCCAATCCAGTACTATTGGCAACAGCATTTCCATTTAAATCTCCAATTTTCACCCCATAAAAATAAGCTTCAGCTGAACCATTTAAATCATTAATATTTACAATTTCAGGAAAACGAAATGGGTTGGATTCTTTCTTAAAAGTATATTTGGCATCAACGAATCTCCAACTCTTATTTTCTTTAAATTCTTTATCTATTCCCAATATTAATTTTCGTAGTTGCAGTATATCTGCTATCGAAATACTACCTGACTTATTTACATCTGCAGCTATAAGTTCATAAGGACTCTCAATTACTCTTATATTTAAAATATGCTTTTGCATTAATAATAAATCATAGGTAGAAACACCGTTGAGGGGATTTTTATTAAACTCAGGATAAATGGAATAATCTCCCCCATTTTCCAAACCCGAAAATTTAAACAGACCATCATTTCTGGTATTGACTGTTTTGTCGCCAGACAAACCTGAAACCTGAACTTTTACGCCTTCTACAAATTGCTTGTTTATGGTTTTGATAATCCCTGCCAAAGTACCCGTGCATGGACCAAAACCTGCAGGCAGCACTTCAATATTAAAGGTTTCAATGGCACCATAACAAATCTTTAAACCGGGCAAGAAAGCTTGTAGCATATAGCTGACTATTACTGCAGTGTCTTCTTCATGATATAACCTCTCCTTAAAGACACTATTACCAAAAGAATTAAGCGCATTTCCATTAAATCCACCTTCAACCACTCCGTAACTGGCTTTCCAGCTAAATTTTGCAGAGGAATTATCTGGGGAAGCTAATACATTAAAAATTAACAGTTTATCAGAACAAATATCACTTGCATTTATAATAAGTTTTGGTGGTTCAGGTTGGATCTGTATTTTTATAAATTGGGTGGAAGTTTGATTACAAACTGAACTTGTTGAAACTATTTTTATGGAATCAGATAAGAAACCATTTGTTTTATTGTTCCATACCGCCTCAATTTTTCCATTTCCATTGCCATTTTTGTAGGACCAAATGTAAGATACATTTTTAGAGGAAAAGGTAGGTTCAAATGTAAATTTTTCACCGCTACAAAGAGAAGCCGAAGATATTGGATTTAATATTTGAGGCTGATAAGATTGAACTATAACGGGTAAAATAATCTTACAATCCCCAATTAATGGTTTCAGCCCAACTATATAGTTCCCTGGATTCACTTTATTCGGTGTTGAGATATCATCAAAAGAAACGGAGTAAGAGGAACTGAATAAATTAGTTAGTTTTGATTTCAAGTCTAAGGTAAGCGGTGGACAAGAAATAAAAGGGTCTATAGTTGGAACATCCAACTGATGATTAACTGTTATCGATTTTGTTGTTTTACAACCTTGAGCATTCGCACCCACCTCGCTATAAGTTCCTTGTATACCTTTTGTAAAATCAGAAACAAGGGTATCATTTAAAAAATAGGAAAAATTTAAATTAGAACCCGGCGATTTAATTAAGTTGTTCAGGTTAATATAGGCATCACAAATACTTGCAGAATCTAATAATTCAAAAGATGGTGCCTTTGTCACTTTCACCTTGAAAGTCCCCACGGTTGCTTCACAACCAGGAGCACCCACACTATAACCGTAGGACAATTCAACTTCTGGATCATTATTAGCAATGGTTAATAATTCACTGATTTCTCCCGTTCCAGCATTCCCTGCCAGACCCAGTGCACCATTTACATTTCTAAACCATTTAAAAGTTGACTCTTTCATTGTAGGTGAGAAGGTAAATACACTACCGCTACAGATAGTTAAATCAGTCGGAACAGTAATGGTTTCCGCCTGAAAAGATTTAACGATGATTGGTTTTACGATAGCACAAGAACTTGAGGCCCCTTGACCTTTTTTACATAATAGGTACCTGCTCCAACTAACTGCGGATTTACAAGCGGTATGGTCGCTTCTGCATTGGTCCAATAAGAAAAGGATAAATTAGGTGAACTTCTACCATTATCTATTAACTGAGATAAATCATTTTTTTTGTCCGGACAAATGGGCTCCGATTTAACCGTCAACCTTAACTTTAACTGGGAGCGTATAGTAATACTCGCCTTAGTACTACAACCTGCTAATTGACCCTTAATATAGTAAGTGCCTCGGCTTACATTTTTTGCATCAATAACTGGAACAGTTAAATTAGCATCCTGAAAATATGAAAGTTGAATACCTGCAGCCGAGCCGGAGGTAATTGAACTCTCAGTTAAATCAGTAAATGCGTTACATAAAACGGGTACCTGGTTAATGTTCAAAATGGGTTCTGGCAAAACCTTTAATCCTAAAGTTTTAGTTATTACATTTTTACATCCTCCCAATTCCATTTCATAATTAACTATTATGGATTGTCCGGATGTATTCTCGGCAATATCTACTATGTTTCCAGTTCCAGAAATCTGACTATTACTTCGTTTCCATTTTACAACACCTCCTCCAGATGATAAAACAGGCACATTGATAAGAGCGCCTCCGCAAATATCTGGAATATTAGAGGGTGTTAAAATCTGTGGTGCAGGATTAATAGTCACTGTAGAAATCACTGGATTTCCTGTGCAGCTTGGATTATTTAATATAGCAGGCGTCAATTCATAAGACACCTGAATAGGAGTGCTTCCTCTATTAATTAATTTTTCACTTAGAATACTCGAAGCTGTTCCCGTTCCTGTTCCTCCAGTCACCCCATTATACGTTGCCTTCCAATTGACAGAAATATTCGTTAAAGAGCCCAGCGGCATGTCAAAAAATTCATCACTGCAGGATTGTATATTATAGGTCGGAGAAAAAGTTGGTTTTTCGTCCACTTTGATAGCAAAGGTCAGAGGAGAATTATTCTGACATCCTGTCCGAAGCGATTTTATATTTGTTATGGTTAAATTGGAAGCAATGTTTACATTTTGGAGAGATATAACACCAGTTAACGCTGTTAAGGTATTTTGAATGGGTGATCCTGTCAATGTGTAATTATAGCTTAATTCCTCATTTATACTATAATTTAGCGCTACTACTTCACCGGCACAAGGCGTTTTTGTTTGGCTAAAGGTCATTGTGGGTATGGGAGAAACAGGAATTGAGAAAGATGCAATGGAACTGTTTACACATCCAGTAGCAACAGATTTAACAGAGGAAATAGAAATGGAAGAACCCACCTGAGCATTGTCTATAGGAATTGAAATAAAGCCATCTGTGATGCTTACCTGCTTTGTCGATCCGCTCAAAAGACTATAGTTTACCAATACTGATTCCGTTGAAGAAAGTTGAATGGAGGTATTTTGGCCGGAACAAATATTAATTGACGGAGAAACGATAGTGACCTGCGGAGATGGTTTCAAGGTAATTTGTTGTGGCATCTCCACAAAACAATTTTTCCCCGAAGACTTAGCTTTTACAGCATAAATTCCTGATTCGCTCGCACTTAACAAATTGATAGGGCTACCTGTTCCGATTATACTATCTCCTATAGCAATCCCATTTAAACTTAATTGATAGCGTACATTAGGTTCCGATCCACTTAAAACCAGATTAATTGCTCCACCTTCGGGAATACATAGATTATTTAGTTGTTGAAATGAAAAGCTATTTGGAAGGGGACAAACGGTAATGAATGATTGAATTACACCTGCTTTTAATGAAAATTCTGATGTTGTAAATAAATCATTTATGGTTTCCCCCATAGAAAAAGTTATAACATATTCCCCATGGGAAAAAATATCTCCTGATGAATTGGTTGTTTGTTGACCTTTTGCAAAAAAAGTAAACGAAAGAAATCCAATAATTAAAAATAGGTTCTTTTTCATCTTAAAAGTGGTAGTTTAACTCATAAGGAAATTTCCTTATTTTAAAAATAGGTTAGGACATTTTAAAGAAAAGATCTCGTTTTTTGTCCAAAATCACATACCGACAATCTAAAGCACAGTCAACAAAATGGTTAATCCTTTAGGCAACGGACGGAGATACCAACTGTAATATTACCATTGTAGCCATATGACCAGTTTGCTTGCACATACTCATAATTGTACTGTAGGACGCGGGTCCAGAGGTAGACGTCGGCAATATGCACGGTAGAACTCCAAAAGAAACCATAGTTATTAATATGTTTGAAAGTACCATCGAGATCACGAAAACCACCAGAAAGACCGGTAAATCCACTTGAGTTCGTTGCACCCGTAATATTAGGGTAAGTATTCCAAAAGGTAGTCCCCCCAGTCCCTGTCGATTTCAGCTTAGCATTTGCGCCACTTCCAAGATAATTTAACAAAGTGTTCCATTCAGCATCAGTTGGCACATGCCATCCTCTAGGACAGAGTCCTCTGGTATCTGTTATCACAAAAGCATTATATAGATTTCCATAAGGATTCTCATAAGTCGTGCTATCATTATTATACCAAGTTCGCGCACCGGTTTTTCCAGATCTTAAGTTACTCCATGTTCCGTTATCTGTTACGATGGGAATGAGGTCTCCATTATTATATCTGGAGGTTTTCAAGTTCTCGCTCGTCCAGCACTGGTTGCCTATACTAACTGTATGGTAGGTGTTAAAATCAATGTCAGAAACGGTATTTGTTGCGCAAGTGAAAGCCGTCACTGTAATAGTACCTGTCGCATTCACATTGCCACAGCCCCCTGTCAAGGGTATAGTATATGTAAAACTGCCTGTTGCCGTTGGTGTACCACTTATCGTTATCACATTGTTAGACCATGAGGCCGTTACGCCCGCCGGTAATCCTGTCGCAGTGCCTATGCCTGTCGCTCCCGTGGTTGATATCGTAATATTTGTCAAGGCATTATTCTCTAAAAGGGAAGGGGACGAGGATGAGCTACCGGCTGTATTAGTTATGATACAGCCCCATGTGGGAATTCCATTGGAGGAAATAATTAATGATTGACCCGGTGAGCCTGGAGCAAGATTGACCCAACTTGTGCCATTAAAAAACAATATATTACCTGTAGCAGTACCTCTGGGGAAATCAGTTGTATCAACCTTTGAGCTAATCCGATTAGACAAAGAGGCTGTGTCTGATTTATTTAATTTTTGATTCAGTGCTGTAAGGTAATTGGCTAGCATATTTAACGTATCCGTATACTGAAGATAAGTACTCAGCATCGTTGCCGTGTCAGAGGCGTTCAACTTCTGGGTAAGTTCTGTCCGGTAATTCGTTAGCATATTCGAGGTATCCCCTACACTTACTTTAGCCAAAAATCTATTCGCCAGATTCAATACCGAGGTATCCGTTTTATTGGCATACAATGCATAAGGTACGCTAATTAACTCTTGTGTCCCAATCACCACATAATTACTCCCACCATCGAAATCAACCTCCAACTGAATGAAATGTGAGGCACTACCCCATTCAATATCTCCAAATATTCCATTGATAACCGTACCAGAACCCAATTTTATACTGATTAATCCTGATACATCCGTCGTTTTAGTGTGCGTTTCAACATATACCGAAGTGCCGTTTATCGTGCCCCTTATAATGGACATTCTTATACTCACTGCCTTGTTAGAAACAATTTCCCCCGTCGTATTCCTTAAAATGGATTGGAAGTTAATCTTTCCCGGAGACTGGGAATAAACACTGAAGCTTGACAATAAAAAGACACCTATAAAAAATAAAAATAACAACTGTTTCATAAATTAAATTTGTTTTTACTAAAGGAGGCCAACCCAATGATAATATATCGTTCGTTGGAACAAAAGATTTATCATTGTGAAAACAAAATTAATTCTCAAGAATAAATTACAACATTGTTTAAACTACATATTCATGCACAATACATGAATATGTAGAGTACATGAATATGTAGGTACATAAATATGTAGTAGTTTACATATTCATGTAATAACTTCTTTTATACCATCGTTTTACTTGGAAAACATAATATCATAACTTTCTGGTATTCAATTTTGAGCTAAGAATCCTATCCCCAATATCTTATTTAGGTCTTGGAATTTTTATTCAACCTTTTTAACTATCTATTTTATTTTGTGAATCATTTATGAAACAGCAAATAAGCAACATTTATTTATATTTAAAATTAGAATTAAATAACAGACAATTTAAAGGTAAAACGACTGGATTACATGCATATTTTCGGAGATACCTTTATCAGTATCTGATAAAATGGATTTTCATAAACTCAAAGCATTGTTAAAATGTTGAAAATAAATAAACAAGAAGAATAACAGTTAAAACTGTTTCATGAAAGCAATTATGATATTATTAAATGATGAATTCCTATTTCAAAATTAATTAATTAGCTATTTCCACAACAATGTTTTGAATCACTAATCGACAGATATTAAATAAAGAAATTATTCAGGTCTTAAAAGAAATTATTAGAACAGAGCGATGGCAATTAATTCAGCCTTGCTGTTTATTTCTAATTTACGGTAGATACGCTGAAGGTGATATCTAACACCGTCTATAGATAAATTGGTGTTATTGGCAATCATTTTATATGATTGCCCCTGACATACCAGTTTAACGATTTGTTTCTCTCTTGTGCTCAAGATATCCTCTCCATCAAAATTTGATTTTGCCCTAAAACTTTTTATCATAAAAGGCATTACGGAATTCGAAACATAATTTCCAAATTCCACCATATTATCCAAGCCATTTTCAAAGTCTTTTAACGAATCACTTTTCAGACAAAATCCATCAGCTCCCATTTTTAAAGCCTCGTAGGCTCTAAAAGCAAATTCCTGATGTGTCAAAACCAATATTTTAGCTAAAGGAAATTCTTTTTTTAAGTATTTATAAGGATTAATTTTTTCCAGATAGTTTGGTAGAAGATTAGTTATAATAAGATTAATATCAAAAGGAGGGCTTTTGAAAAAGGAAGCCAAATCTGAATTTTTTGAGATTACAAAATACTTTTCTTTCTCCATCAAAAAGTCAGTAATTCTATCCATCAAAATACTGTCTTCATCTATTAAAGAAACTTTATTCATGGTTCAATATAATCACTAATGTTACTTTTTAAAACTTTTTCGAATTCCTTCTCCAAATTTTTACCGTTCTTAAAACCTGAAATAGATGCTAAATCTGATATAGAATGGTCATCCAAATATTTGCTTTCTATTTTTTTTAAAACAAATGAAATTCTTAAAAACTTTAAATAGTCCTCAAAACTAATTTCTTTGAATTCGTTAAGATAATATAATAATTCCAATTCATCTACTTGAATTTCCTTGCTAAATTGTGAAAGATTAAAGTTTTTATTTAAATACGAACCTGAATTATCCTCCCAATCTAATATTTTTTGTTCCATTATTTGAGAATCAAATAAATAGGTTCGAGAGCTTTGGTCTATTGCATTTTCTTTTGGCTTATACATTCTATTGCTAATAGGAATACCCAAAGAAATTAATGGATATTTAAATATTTGCAAAACAAAAACAAGAAGTAATAGTTGAGGAAAAATAAAGAAATAAGTGTTGGCAGAAGATAAATCAATG
>Ga0208787_1000787_pt1 | contig 14539 bp, 17 predicted proteins | sample Wag4_2014_7_11_FD_187362 | JGI IMG/M metagenome (GOLD analysis project Ga0208787, IMG submission 187362) | Fresh water microbial communities from Ohio, USA - Utica-2 Time Series HT 2014_7_11 (SPAdes) (version 2) | ecosystem: Environmental > Aquatic > Freshwater > Water tank | place: USA: Ohio... | reverse complement strand
TCGCCATAATTTCTACCTTGATCACTAGAAGCATAATTTATATAATCGCCTTCATCTAAATATGCATATTCTAATGTTCTATTATGATATCTATCAGTATAAGTAGTATATGGACTTTCAGTTCTAATGCTATTTATTTCTGCTTGAACAAATTCACTATCTTTTGAAGAAGGTCTTGAATGTATTGAAGAAAAAATATCTGTTCCATCTACTGTTGCTTTTATGCTTTGGCTAACAGAACCTAAAACACAATTGTTTTGATCAGTTCTAATTGTCATTTCGTAAGATCCATAATATGAGCCAGTCATATAATTTTGTAAATAAGTACCATAATCGCTTTGACCTGCTTCAGGTATTCTTAAATATGATTCTCCATCAAATTTAAATTGCCAAGTGTTTCCAGGTCCAGTATCTTCATAATTAAATGGTTTAGTTGCAAATCCACTACTTGGATATTGAATATAATCAGTATTTCCTCTATAAGATATGTTTCCAACTCTAAGTGGCACTTTTACTACTTGGCTGCCTGCTTGATCACCAGCAAAAACAGGTCCAACACCAAGATTAATAAAACTAGCATAATTTGCATTTGATTTAGCAAAAGAAAACCAATGTAAATATATTGGTTGTCTAATTGTTGATCCTGCGGGAGTTCTTTGTTGAATGTAACTAATGTTTCCTTCACTAGTATCTGGAACTGTTAACCAGTAAGAATCTGTTTCTTGATCAACGTGGTTTACTGTGTGAGAATTTAATGAATATAATACTCTATGATATACATTTGTATATCTTGAAACACCACTTGCAGTTCCAACACCTAGTGGAACTAATGGTAGATAATACATGTAGGCTTTTGCTGTTGCTGCTGGAGAAACTATAATTTCAGCAATGCCATTTGTAGGGGTAGGAAATTCAGAATTTGTTACTAACATTGGATCAGCAAAAACAAGAGCGTTAGGATTTGTTGTTGGCATCATTTCTGCATTTGCCAAAGCAGGGTCTACAAAAACTTGTTTATTTCCAAAAGTAACTTCTGCATTTGCCAAAGCAGGGTCTGCTGCAATTATTGCATTAACTGGTGGAGTGTTAAGATATAAATCTAATTGAAATTGATGACCAAAACTTTCTAAATCAAAGTATACTGGATTGCCACTTGAAAGCGATATATAAAAACCTGTATTAGAGTTAGATGATAAATTATTGTAAAGTTCAGTAACATCTATGTAATGAAAATCACCAGAAGTCCAACTAAATGAATAATCATTAGTTACTAAACTTGCTGCTGGTTGATTTGAATTAATTATTGTATTTAATGACCAAGCACCAGTTGTTCTGTACATGTCAAGAATGCTAGTTCCAGAAGTTGCACTAAAATTTTTAATTGGAAGTTTAATTAAAGCCTTAACAACAGATCCACTTGCAATGCCACTTAATTCTGGTTTAAAATATAAAGGAGTAGTGCTTGTTATTCTTGAATCATCATCAATTTGTGCTTGATAAAACCATAAATTTTGACTACTAAAAACATTTACTATGTCATAAATTGCATCTGTTCCGCTTGGAATTTTGTCTCTTCTATTAAAACGTCTAACATGATACCAAGAATATAAATGATTTCCAGAGTCAGCAGAGGCTAAAAATTCATCTGCAACAAAATTATTATCTTGAGATGCCACAACTTGTGGATCAATCATTTCTGCATTTGCAAGAGCAGGATCTGCTGCAACTATTAAAATTAAATTTGTTATGATTGTTGGATCTATAAATTCAGCACTTGCAGTCATTTCGTTTTCAGAATTATCTTCTTCTATAGAAATTAAAGGATCGTTAAATAAACAATCTGCTAAAAGAACATCGGCTGGATTAATTTCTGCAATTTCTGGAAATGGGTTTATAAAATCTGAACTAGCATCCATACTATCTGCTACATAAGTAACATCTGGGCTAGTAATAACAACAGTTGGATCAGCAAAAATTGCAGAACTTGTTGTCATTGCATCTACTGGAATTTCTCCTAATAAAAATAAATCCCACAAAGTTGCTAAATTAGTTGCAGTATATGTAGATGAAGAAGCAACACTTAATTGATCCATAAGAAAGTTAACACTTACGGAATCTGAGCCTATTCTAAAATTAGTAAAGGCTCCGCTTGGTGCTGTAAATGAAGTTGAAACATCTAAAGAACCATTTATATATAATTCTATATTGCCACCAGATTGTCTTAATGTAACCATCATAAATGCTGGACGCAATCCAGTCCATCCAGTAGGAGTGCTTAAAAATCCACCACTAACTACCGCACCACTTGCAGCATATGACCAATGCTGTTGAGTAGATGTTAAAAGAGTATTTCCACCACTTGTAACTCTTAATTTATAAGCATCAGCACCAGCACTAGTTCCTAATAATTGTAAAACTAAAGAATTGCTTGCAAAGTTTATTGCTAAAAGATTTTTTGTTCCACTAACACCATGTTTTGAAAATTCTATAAAAAAGTTAATTGCGTAATTGCCATTATCTAAATAGTCACCAAGTGTACTATTAGTACTTTGTACAAATCCAGTTGAATTGTTAAAGAAAGCATTGTCAGATGGCCACATGCCATAATATTGTTCTGATATATCAAATCTTGCTGGAGTATTTGTTTTTGTAAACGTTGGATCAGAAACAGACCCATCGCTTGTCATATTTTCTATTGTTGCGTCTTCAAAATCCCAAAAATAGTCTGGATTATATTCAGTTACAGTCCAATTTTTCATTAACATAATAAAAATAGCCGCAACGCTTATGCGTATACGGCTACTGTTTCACCTCTTAAAAATTTTGGGTTAATTGCTGAAATGCTATGTCCTGCAATTGAAAGAACTTTGTTAAGTAGAGGCAGGCTAATGGTTGCGTAATTAATTATATCCATAGGAAGATAATTTAATTTAATTACTACAAAAGGATTAATAGTTTTTGCTATTAATTCAATTGATTTAGCCTGCACTCTTATATTCATATAATTTACGCTACTGTAATAACAACAATACCTGTTGCATCCCATGTGATTGTAAAATTACCTGAAGATGATGATTGATCAGAACCAAAGTCAACATAACCAATTACTGGTCTTGTTGCATCGGATGCTGGTGAAGCATCATAAACTACTGCGTAACGTGCTGTGATAGTACTTGCTGACCAAGTAGTATCTGCTGCGTCAAGAACAACCTTGTTTGTTGCACCATCATAAGTGATAGTTTTTGAAGCCAAGGTATTTCCACCTGCAGTATATCCTGTGCCAGATACTTCATTTGCGACTACATCATCGAAATAGTCGTGAGTATCTTGGTTTGGTGTATAAGAACTTGTTAGAAGTGCTACCTTAATGGTATCAGTGTCCCAATCAATTTCCTTATTTAATGCTTTTAGTAAGAAGGAACCATATAACTTTGAAGCCATGTGTTATTCCCCCCCCTTATGCCGTTTTCTCTACGATTGCGAACGCACCAGCATCTGCTACTGCAAAGCCTCTGCGAATGCGAGTCTTAAGAAGAACGCCATCCTTTGCGAATTCTGCATCACGAGAAACAACTGATTCTACGCCACCACGAACGCCATTAATTAACATTTGGCGGTTACCAACGATTAATAATTCGTTTCCTGTTGGAGCATCTGTTGCTGCTGAAGATTTTGCTGCACCGTAAGAAACAACTAATGGATAACCAAATAATTGTCCTGGTGTTGCTGCAATTGGATTTGGAAGAACCAAATCGTTGTTGCTGTCAATCATTCCACGAAGGTGACCTAGCATTTTTGGATGTGCCATAAATACTGTGTTTGCTGCATCAAATTTTTCGCTTGATTCAACTGCTGATAAAGCATTGTTAATGTCTGCAAAAGATAGTGCACCACCTGTTGTGATTAGATTTGCACTTGCTGATGGAGAGGTTGTAATTGCTCTGTATAGTGATGTAAATGGTGCAGTGTCTGTACCATCTGTTGCCACTGTAACTGCAAGTGTTGCGTTGTCAAATTTACGTGCCCAACGTGATGCCCATTCTCTTTTGTATGTTGCAAGTACGTCTACGATTGAATCGTTTACGTCTTCCTCAGAGATGTACATAATTTGTGCATATTTCTTTGCTGTTAATACTACTTCGTCTAGTGTTGCTACTGCTGATGGAATTTCATCGCCTTCTGCGACTACATCTGCTGCATCTGAAACAAAACGAGGTACTGATTTAGTACGTGAAGCCATTGCTTCTCTACGTGCAAATGATTCAACTGCAGAGTTAACTAAGGTTGCTTGAACTGCTTGGCTACCTTGTTCCTCTAAGATGTAACCATTGGCTTCGGTAAAGTCTGTACGTGTTAATGCCATGATATTACTCCTTTTATAATTTTAGTTTAGTTTGTGAATAATGAATCGTCTAATTCAAAATATAGCAATCCTAAACGTCCATTTAGAGTATTGCGTTTTGATATATTCATTATACCACACATATTAAATTTTGCCTAATATGTATTTTGCTTGTTTTTCAGTTGCAGATAAAGAAGTGTTTGCAGGATTGTCTGCCGCAGCATTTACCCTACCCCCAACTCTTATTTTTGGATCAAAAAGTTCTGGAAAATCACCTTTAAGGACTTCCATTTGTTCATCTAATCCAACTATATCTTTATCAGGATCAAAACCAATTTTTCCAAAATCAAGATATTTAAATAATCTATCTGCATTAGGTAATCCATCTTTTTCTAATTTTCTAGATACCCTTTCTTTTAATAATTCTGCAGACCAATCATTTAATTCAACAACTGCTTTTTCATATTGTTTTTTTAGTTCTTCTTTTTCTTCTCTGAACTTTTTAGCATCAGATTTGGCTCTATCTAAAGCATCAAGAACCTTTTTAGGATCTTTAATCTCCGTAGAAACCATATTTTCTATATTTACTTCTTCTTCCATATTTTCCTCTTATTCTATTCTTTGCCCTGCTTGTTGAGCAGCAATATTACTAGCATTCATGCCTTGAGACATTAATCCAGCATCTGCTTCTTCAACAATTCTATTTGCTACTTCTAAATCATAGCCCATCTCTAATAAAACTTGTTGCAAAGATACTCCAACAACACGTTTTTTAACTGCTACTTCCCATGAGTCTAAAGTATCTAAACTTTCTGGTTGAACCCATTTAATTTGAACATCTAAATTACCTGTCATAATTTCAGATTCTAGATTTTCAATTTTTAATATAAATCTAAACAAATCTCTCCATGTACTACCAAAAGATATTTGTCTATCTTGTATTTTTTTAATTAAAGGTGCTTCTGCTGTTCTTAAAGATTCACCACTAGATTGTCCTGCTGTTTTATCAAAATAGTGAATAGGTGTTGATGTTAATGAAGCCATTGCCTTAATGTATTCTGTAACTGGCTCAGTAAACACTTTGTGATCTGCTGGAGCAAATTCTCCAACTCTTGTTATACCTTTAAGGTACCAAAGTTCTCCTGGTCCATTTTTTAATGTTCCAACATTAACCGCTTCTTCTGTTTCGTCAAAATCAACAATTTCTGATTCATTTGTTCCCCCACCAGCAAGTGCGTACCTTTGAGGTGCACCTTGATAATCAACTGTATTCATATGTGTAATGATTAACTTGTTGATAGCATCTTGTGGTCCATAAGCATCGTAATGTTCTGGTCTTCCATATTGTTTTGATGTTCTAAAATGAAATACTGGAACTTCGTTCCATGGATTTTCAACAATTTCTAATAAAGTAAATGCTGTTGATGAAACTATTGTATCTACTTCTCCATATGCTTCATATTTTTCAATACGATCTGGATAATACATATTTAATCTAATTACTTTATTATTAAAAGCATCATATGGATCTGAATGTTGCCACATCTTTGCACCAAATCTTTTTATTCTTGGATTTTCTGTATCGTATACGACTACGGTTGTTAATGGAGAATTGTAATTTATTTGAATTTCTCCATTTTCATCTGTCCATACAATTGCATAAGCATCTCCATAAACTAATGCTCTTTTGTGAATTTCATTAGCGTCTAACACTAAATCATTTGATTCCCAAACTCTATTAATAATTTGATCTGCTTCTTCGGTTGTTGCTAAAACTGAAGCAATTTCTAACCTATTTAAAACTGAATCAACCACTGTTCTAGTAAAATTAAATCTAAAATGATTAGCGGTTGTTCTAAAAATAGTTGCCCATTTTTGGTTTGGAAACAATTCTTTTTGATTTCCATCATAGTAAACGTGAGCAAGATTATATTCGTTTCTACGATCTATAAGTCTTTCTAACGCATTTTTTATATCTGTCATATTAACTCCTTAAATAGTTAAATTGTCTTGCTATTACTTTTACTGCTTTATTGTCTAGGAAATACAATACTCCTGTGACTACAGCGTCAAGTACGTCATCATGTGACACTTTTGGAAAAGACCACATTTGCTCTTCTAATGCAGGAAAATGAGCATTATGTCGTATTTTCTTTTGTTGATAAAAGTTTAAGGCTTTTCCAGCCCTAATCTGTTTAGACAACTTTTGATGTTTTGATCTATATTTAATAGGAATAGTTTTAAACACATCCTGCCAAAGATCTCCACCTTGGTTAGTTTCAACATATAATAATCCTGCATCATATGTTTTTGCCAAGTCTTTTATTTTTTCACATAAATCAGATGGTGACAATTTAACTTGTTGAGCATCTCTTATGTAAATGTTTTCATTACCTAAAGCATCTATGCCTCTTGACAATACGGCTATACCTGTATAATCAGAAACTTTGTTTTTAGTTACTGCTGGATCTACTGAAATAATAGTATTTCCATACTCTTCTGCTTCTTCTATAATTATATCTTCATTAGCCCAAAAGTTACCATCTAAGTTAACTGGTTTATTCATATAGTTTTTAGCAAAGTCTCTTAAATGTCTTTGGCTTTGTAGCCATTCTAAAGTCCACTTTTCTTCCCAAACAGACCTTTCAGAACCGTCTTCATTTTGCATAATTGCTGGATAATAATGAACTTTTACATTTTGATCAGTTATCCATCCTAATTCTGCTTCTTTAAAACCTTCAGCCTTTTTTCTAAATTGATCCATAATAGAATTAGGCATAGTTGTAGTTCCAACAAAAATCATCCTAGAATATATGTTCATAGGAGCAATATCATCAAAGACTGTATTTAACTGTTGTCCAGCCTGATACTCAGAATAGTTCTTTTCGCCTTTTTCAATATCATCTAAAATAATAAGATCTGGTCTTTGACCAAATACCTTTTTACCTAATGAGTTAGTATCAATACCATTAGCATCAAAAATAAAATCATTTGATTGGACAATTCTCCATGAGTTGTTAGCCAACGCCCTACCTGTTGTAGATACCATCTTAGGCTTACACATCTCTGGATAATCGCTTTGTAAATATTCATTAGTGTCCAATTCATTCTTAAATGTTAGCAGATGAGTTTCGGCTTGGGAAGCAGCATCTGAAAAGGCTGCAATAAACTTTACGTGATTATGAGCAGCAGCCCACAAAGGAAGAATTAGAAAGACCCATGTACTCTTTCCAGATTCCCTAGGGGCAATAAACGCATCCCTATGTTGCTTCGGATAAGTCGGCGGGACTATCCAAGATTTCCCAAACTCCGCTAAATCAACATGGAACTCGGAAAGGGTAATCTCATTCTTAGAATTTTTTAAATGATGAGGCAAATAAACTAAAGCAAATAATAAAGGATCATACTTAGTTAATTCTATTCTGCCTTCTTTGACAGTTAATAGTTCAACTGGAACCTTTGATATTATATCTTCTGCTCTCATTTTCTCCTAGTTTTCTTTTCAATTAATATAATATATATATCATCAATTCTTTTTTCTAATCTATCTACTTTATCAACTAAACTAGAACCACCATTAGGTTTTAACTCTGATAAGAACTTGGTCACCAGATACCTCATAAAGGCCCAAAAACCACCTAAAATGCCAAGAACTATTGCCCCTATAGCAGTTATCATGTCTGGAGTCATAAAACCCCTAGGATTTCATTTTTATTAAAAATATTTGTCTGGGGAAGCGAAAATTTTGTTTTTAAAATTAATAATACGTTTGGGTACCCCTGCCCTATCATATATTATTTACCTTGTCAATAGATTTATTTATAATTCTTTCTTTCATTTCATTATTTTTAATCTTTGCTTCATTAATCATATCAACTAATGCTAGATCTGTACCATCTTTAGATCTATTTTCATTAATATTAGTAGATTTTCCTTCTATTAGATTAATAGTTTGTATTGCTTTATGAACAGCATTTGATAATTTATTTAATTCTTCACTATTAAGACTATCTTCCATTAGTTTTTCAAAGCATCTATCTAATACTGCTTGTGCTGCTACTATCTTTTCTTTATCAGTATAAAATATACCTAAATTTCTTGCCAGTACCGCCAAACTATCGGGGGTAGGAAGATCTAATCCTCTTTGTGTATAAAACTTCTTGGCTGTATGATAAGAGCCTGGATAGCCTAAATAGCGGATTGCTGGCCCAAGGCCCATTTCATCGGCGGTAGAAATAAATTCTTCTATTTGATCTTCATTATATTTACTATATCCCATATATCTCCTTATAAACTTATCCTTGATTTATTCATATAATAATCATATTTACTATTATTAACAAAATTACATATATCTTTACATTTATATACCCTCAAATTTAAGCATGAACCAGGGTTTTTAGGATTAAGACACACACTTGCGGCGGTCCCTACATATTTACTCATTTTATTCTTCCAATACCATTTATTTACCATTATTTAACCAACAAATCTTCTATTACTTCTTGAAGAGCGGTATCAGCCTTAAATGTTATAACTATATTAGTTTTATTTGTTTCATCAAAGAATATCATTGAAAAGGATATATGTTTCTTTTCTATATCATAGGATACATCATTAGCAGTAGGAAATAATATCATTATTCTTCTGTATACCCCGAAATTTGTGCACCAACGATTGGTGGATTTAAATTTAATGCTTGAAGTTGTTCTAAAGTTAATTCTTCTGTAAAGCCAGAACTCATTTAATCCTCCCATTTATACTAGTTACTGCAACATTGCAATCTACCTCTTTAAAAGAAGGAGAGGCGTAGTATGACTGTGACCCCACAGATCCCGCCCCTCCCTCGAGAGGTGATTATATCAATATGGCTACTAATATAATTAATAAGTCAGAAGACTTATAGGTTTATTATAGCACATAGTTACCAATCAAGCAATTCTTCTAATGTTGTGTTAACACTTTTGTTGTAACAATCGGTGTGAAGCATACCGTATTGTTTACCTCTCCATATTCCTAAATCAAGCATCTTCATTTTTTGATTACAGATCTGACAAATATCTGGATATTTAAGTATGATTTCAATAGGGTTTAAAGGACTTACTACGCTTTCCACGTTTCTTCTTCCCAACCTATAACTTGCATAAAATGATTGCATTCACAAGAAGAGCACTTAACTTGGGGATTTTTATCAAAGGCTTCTGTTTTGTATGAAATTATTTCAGCACGATTTTCATTGTTACAATATAAAATTGTATATTGATATGTTGTTTTTGTTTCTTTTATTTTGATTCTAGGAGTTCCCATTATAATACCCAATCTAGTTCTAGTAGGTCACATTCAGTTTTACATGTTGGATGAAAATATGATCCAATAGGTTTGTCTAATTCTTCAGTATATACTATATCAATTTCTCCATCTTTTGGACAAACAAATACATAATAATTTCTAGTTTCATCAATAAATAATTTAGTCATTATATCTTTCCAAAGGTAAAGTAACTATTCATCATATCTTCTAATTCTTTATTCTTTTCTACCCCCGAATTTTGGTAGTCTTCTTGAAAGACTTTATCTAATTCCTCATCTGGGTAGTCTAAATTGGACAACTGGTCATCTTCGGATTCATCATCCCAATCTATTAATTCATAATCAAGGGTATTTAAATTATTAATCAAAGAATAATCTACCCCTTGATTTTTTTCTTCTTTTAAATCTTCTTTAATAATATAATTAATACTATCTATAGTAGTATCTATAATACTATTGTGTCCATCAATACTGGACAACTGATTTGGTAAAGTGGACAACTGCATGTCTAAAGTGGACAACTTATTCATCATAATGGACAACTCATCTGATGGATCAGAGAATTTATATTCTGATACATTCTTTAATCTTTTACCTATAGGAGTTAAAATATTGTATTTAAGCAAAAAATCTCTTACTTTCATACCAGTTTTTCTATCAACACCAGCCTCTTTAGCCACAGTAAGCCAAGATGGAAATACGCTTGTGCCTGTTTCGTAACTGCCATACATAGACAAAATAAAGCAAACTGCTTTAAAATGTGCTGGATTTATATTATTATTTTTTAATATATTGCTAGGAATGTCTTTAATTAACATTCTAAATGAATGATGATTCATATTACACCTCTCTACTTGTGTACTACTATTATACCATACGGTGGACAACTGTCAAGGTCTAATCGTCTTCACCATCAAAGTCTTCTCCTCCACCTATTCCTTCACCTATGCCTTGATTTGACATACCAGCACCTACTTTTACGCCAGAAAGAGAAGCAAATTCTGCTATTTCTAAGGCTTCTTCTTTTGCGGCTTCAACTATAGAAACCCCTTCTGACACCATATCAGACATAAATTCTAAATATTCTGCAGGTATATCGTTATAAACTTGTTCTGGATCACAATCTTCTGGACTAATTTCTATGCCTTCAAAGGCTGGAACTACATAATCTTCAAAAATTGATTCCATACCAGCGTTAACTACCATAGTAGACATTACACCTATTGCTTCTACAATAGAAGCGGCAATAATAGCCTGACCAAATTCTTCAGCACTTTCAGATGCTAAAAAATCATCTACGTAAGAACCTAAAGAACCTCTAATTCTTCTAAAAAAATCTCTAGATATATATCTTGCTAATCTTCTAGCAGTAGTTCTTCCTATAAATCGAACCAAGTAAGATGCACCAAACATTTATCCTACTCCAATATTCTTATGGCTCTATATTTATATCCTGATATATTATTAAATACATTTACTATAGGCTGTGCATTAGTAATACTATAGTATCCTTCTGGAAAAATATTAATTCCTCTAGAATCTTTAACATTTCTAATTTCAGCACCAACTCTTAAACTATGTTCAGAATAAAAAGAAAGCCTTTCAGCACTTCCTTCTGTTCCCATAGTAAAATTAATCTTTTTATCAAAGAAAAATTCTTGTATTGTTTGATTGCCTTGTTTTTTATTTATATAATTGTGGTAATCTCCAATATATTTATTTCTAAATACCGATGATAATTTCATTAGATTGTTGTCCAATCAGAATCTATATCATCAGACAAAAGTGTTACTGGATCTATTTTTCCTGTTCTTATATAACGAGTTTTTAAGAAAGATAATCTTTTACAAGCCATAATAGCCAAAGGTGCTATCCATGGTGCATTTTGATCTCCTGGCTTAAAAGTTACTACTGAATCATTTTGACTTATAGTACTTGCTGCTATTTGTTCAAAAACAATATCTTCATTGTTTAACATGTAGGCAGCCTGATAAGACACTGCTCTTTTTAAATATTCTAAATCAGTAGTATTTGTAACAGATGCTTCTAATCTTCCAATATAAACTTCAATTATAGATTGAGCACGAGAAATTAATGATTCGTTAACATTAACTGCTGTTAAATTAAATACTTGTGTTGTTGTTGCAAACATTTTAACCCCCTAACCATTTTAATCCCATGTAAGACATACTTAAACACGGAACTTTTATTGTGGTATATAATTCATTTTCAACATTATTATATTCTGTTGAATAAGCATTACCATTTTCTATATCATAATTATTCCTAATAGTTCCATCGGTAATGTTTGTTGGCATTTGAACTATAGGACCTCCACCAGAATTGCTTGGAAGTCTTTGAATGTTGTAGGCTTCTTCTTCAAGAACATATTTTTTATTTTTTCTTAAACGACTGGTTGAATATTGCCAAAGTCTTTTAGCAGCAGTTTCTTGAGTATTTGGAACGTCTTGTAAAATTGCATAATTATAATCTTCTCTGCCAGCAGTTAATCCATCTTCTACTAAATTAACAAATATTTTACCAGTTATAGTAATACCTTTTACTACAGATCCAGAATTTACAGCAATAGTTGTTACATAATTTTTATATGGATTTGAAGTTAATGTATTATTAACCCAATAATTTTGACCAAAAGTTGTTATTGGTGTTCCAACTATTATGTTTGAACCTAAAACTCCAAATATATCTTTTGATCCAATTTGATTGTTAGATTTTATTAAATTAAGTTGTGCAGACCTAACTGGCAAAGTTGGAATTATATATTCATCATTTATTGATAAACCGCTTGTTTTATTTGTATATTTTATGTGATATTGATCATTTAACCAAGATTGTTCTGGTATATAGTTAACAAAATCTGTCATAATATATGTTGATTGATTTGTTAAACCAGACAATGTGTTTACAACTTGATATTTATTATTTCTGTAATTATCAAAATGAATAGATCCAGAAGTTGTTAAATCAAATAAGTTTTCAGATTGACTTTTTGTATCGTTTGTGTCAAAAGTTTGAGGAACATTTACTACATTTGTTGCTATTCCTAAATCTTGTGTAAGCATTGGACTGTTTACAAATATATTTTTTCCATTTGCAGCAGCAGTAATTAAATTATTAATAAAGTCTTTATAAAGATTGCTTACATATTGTTTGTCATAACCAGGAATTGATTCTAACAACTCATTACTATTTGTTGGATAGTTAATAAATGTAATAATGTCATAATCAAATTCAATATCATTATTTACATCTATAAATCTAGGAGTTTTTGCAATTCCATTTCTATAATAATCATCATATATTGGAGAAGATTCTGTTATCTCTGTATCATATATTTGTTTAAATATTAAAGGAGAATTTTTTCCTCTTAAGTTTCCAAATCCAGCCTCTATTCTTTTTGTTATATTTTCAGAAACGCATGTCCAATAAGTATTTTTATTTGTATTACCATTTCTTACATAAAAATAACAATTAGTTAATTTAGATGCAGTATTTGAATCAGTTGTTCTTAATGCTGGTTTTCCTCTTCCATTGTATACATATAAACCATTTTGCCTAGGATCTGTTTGACCAGTTACAGCAAATCTATCGCCAGTGTTTATAATAACTCCATCTACTAAAAATTCTTGATGATATTTCCTTGGTCTTGTAGTTGTAACTAATTCACTGCCTAATGCAAATTGATTTGCAACATTGCCTGGATCAATTAAAAATACAGAAGGGTCGCTTAGGTATACATAATCATTAGTTATTGCACTTACCTCTTCTAATTCTTGCAATTTATTTTTAAAGTTTTGATCTAAATTAAATAACTCTGATGGTTTATTGTATGTAGTTTTTAAAACATTGTAAGTATAAATGTTGTAATTGTTATTTGTAAAACTTAAACCATTTTGTCTAGTTTCATCTATATCCCAATATAGTCTTAATATAGTTTTTGCATTTGTTGTAACTGTAGCGTTAGGCATAGATGATGAAGCAATTATTGGATCTGTTTTTTTAGCAATTATTTCAAATCTAGCACGAGCCAATCTTTGAATTTCAATTTCTGTTAATGGTCTATTACTTCTGCAAATGTAATCTTGCATATAGCCAGTAAATACTTGGCTTTCATCAAACACTGGTCTAAATGTAACTACTTCACCATTTTCAGCATTTCCGCTTTTTTCTAATGACCAACCAGTTCCTAAAAATGAAAATCTATTTAACCAAATTTTGTCATTAATTTCATAAGAAATTGCTTCTAAATTACCATCTACCCACAATTCTAATCTTGATTTTTTATTTTTATCTGCTTGATTCATATTGCCAAATCCATCAACAGTTCTATTTACAATAATATGATGATTGTTTAAATCATTTATTAAAGTAGTTCCTAAAACTAAAGTTTCTACACCACTAAGTCTATCTTTGTGATAAAATGCTATTTTTCCATCTACAATTCTAATGTCGCCATAATTTCTACCTTGATCACTAGAAGCATAATTTATATAATCGCCTTCATCTAAATATGCATATTCTAATGTTCTATTATGATATCTATCAGTATAAGTAGTATATGGACTTTCAGTTCTAACGCTATTTATTTCTGCTTGAACAAATTCACTATCTTTTGAAGAAGGTCTTGAATGTATTGAAGAAAAAATATCTGAACCGTCTACTGTTGCTTTTATGCTTTGGCTAACAGAACCTAAAACACAATTGTTTTGATCAGTTCTAATTGTCATTTCATAAGATCCATAATATGAACCAGTCATATAATTTTGTAAAAAAGAACCATAGTCAGTTTGACCTGATTCAGGTATTCTTAAATATGATTCTCCATCAAATTTAAATTGCCAAGTGTTTCCAGGTCCAGTATCTTCAT
>Ga0208787_1000786_pt1 | contig 14550 bp, 23 predicted proteins | sample Wag4_2014_7_11_FD_187362 | JGI IMG/M metagenome (GOLD analysis project Ga0208787, IMG submission 187362) | Fresh water microbial communities from Ohio, USA - Utica-2 Time Series HT 2014_7_11 (SPAdes) (version 2) | ecosystem: Environmental > Aquatic > Freshwater > Water tank | place: USA: Ohio... | reverse complement strand
CTTGAATAGTAAAGGAAGAAGACGCTAAACAACCCAAGCTATCAGTCACTGTTAAAGTATACGAACCAGCGATTAATTGAATGGCACTTTCTCCCATCGCACCATTGCTATATTGAAATTGATACGGCGGCACCCCACCTGTTACTTGGGCTGTGGCCACTCCATCCGTACCGCCATAACATCGCACATCGTCTGTTTGAATCGATAACTGGAGGAGTTCAGAGGCATCGACAAAGATAGAATCCAGTTGGGAACAGCCTTTACTATCTGTCACAGTTAAACGATACCAACCTGCAGAAAGCGCTTCATTTAATGCCGTATTAACTCCATTTTCCCATAAAAACGCAAAGGGACTACCGGGTCCTCCCACCTCCACCCAAGCGAATCCATCTTGACTTTGCGCGCAGGAGGCGGGCATGGAAGAAAGGCTGATTTCAAATCCTGGTAAAGTCTCCACCCATACCGACCCATTCATTGTACACCCATCCTGATTGGTCACCGTTAACTGGTATACCCCTTCCACTAAAGAATCTAAGGTAGAGCCTGTCTGCCCAGAACTCCACTGATAACTAAGACCAGCCGACCAGCCCAATACAGTTGCCACGACTCCACCGTCGGCCCCTCCTGGGCAAGTTACACTTTGTGGCAGGAAAGATAAGTCAGCAAGAGGAGCACCTGGCAAATAAACACTTGATGAACCAGTACAACCATTTAAATCGCTAACGGTAACACTATACGCCCCCTCTTCTAAATCAAGAGCCATAAAACCACTAGTACCATTCGACCAAGAGTATGTATAAGGAGCGGTTCCACCACTCGGTACTGCCCATGCAGCACCTACTTCTCCCACACAATAAATAGAATCCAACACTAATTCTACAGGTAGTGAATAGGAATAGGCCAACACTATAGGCGTAGAGGCAACTCTGCAATTGGGAAGCTCAAGATTACCGGCTGCACTTGCCACCAAAAGCCGAAACTGCTGACCCGCCATCGCCTGTGGAAGCTCTAGTACAGGAGACTCCGCCCCAGAGAGATTCACCCAGCTACTATCCCCCCACATCTGCCATTGGTAAGTTGGATTACTGTACGGAAAATTAAAAAATGACGGACTTAGGGTTACCAACGTACCTGGACAAAAAAACACCGTATCTGGTAAGCTTATCCCTGGTCCACAAGCCCGAAAAGAAATATTATCAATGGCAAGGTCGTTGCCGTTTCCTCCAGGGGCATTATTCCTAAGTGAAAGAATCAAGGAAGTCTGACCAGCAGCCGTTGTGAAAGAAAATCGAGACGTATGCCACTGTTCATCAGAAGGGATATTACCTGTCTCACAAACTTCCACCCCATCAATTAAAAAGGATAGATTGGGCTTTATAGCACTAGGAAAAGCACTTTTGAAAAGATTAATAACATCAATAGAAAATTCATAGGTCGTCAACTCACAAACCTCCACGGCTTTTTGATAAAACAAACCCGGCTGGTAAGAAGCATTTACCACCATCATGTATCCATTAGGTTCAGGACCATTATCTTCAATCTTAATCCATCGAGAGGCAGCAAAAGAGCCCCAACTAGTGGTATTATTGGTGATGCAGTACCAACCGTCATTAGGAGGTGGGTTGAATTGGTAATTGTATCCAGGAGCAATGCCAGGATTGGATGGATAAATATTGGGAACCCCACTACCGAAATCTCCATTTGGAAAAATATTTACCCCTAAGGTACCCGCACAATAACTTTCACAAGTCAATTGGCTCTGGGAGCTAAGAGAATCAATTGGAGAGGCTGCTAGTGACAGGCCTACTCCTACCCAACTACAAGCTAGTACCATAAAAAACCGAAAAAACCCAAATGGAAAGATGCTAGATATCATTATAAGTATATTTTCCAACTACTTTTTATGTAAAAAACAGACAAATATACTATAATTCGATTAAGTCAGGAAAGAAAACGATGATTGGAATGATTCATAGGATGACCATGATTTTTTTTGTTCTCTTTAATTTTCTTTGATTCATATTGATTCTCTCCTAGTTGCTTCTGGTAATTGTATTCAAAAACGAACATTTAACGTGGTGGACACCAAGTCTTTTGAATTACTAATAAGCAACGGAATAAATAGTAGTACAATAAGAAAATGTATAGAAAACAAAGAATTGGTTATCAACATGTTAATAGCGTATCGGATACGATAATTGGAATGATTCTTGGATCGACTAAGCCATTAGTGGTAATGGAGGTTTAGAACGCTACCGTAAATAAAATAGGATATGATCAAAGAGGAATTTAGGTATTCAGAGAAAACAGGAAAAATAATTGGTTGTGCAATGGCCGTACATAGAGCATTAGGGAACGGATTTCCTGAAGTATTTTACCAACGTGCATTGGCGATTGAAATGCAACTAGCAGGAATAACTTTTAACAGAGAATTTGAAATGCCAGTATTTTACAGGCAACAAAAAATAGGAACTAGAAGAGTAGACTTTTTGGTGGAAGAAGTAATTTCGGTTGAATTGAAAGCAAGAACCGAACTAGAAGATATACACTTTGCCCAGGCAATTAATTATCTGGAGGCATACAACTTGGAGGTAGGACTACTAATAAACTTTGGTGGACGCAGTTTAGAATATAAAAGACTTGCAAATAAAAAATTCAAAAATGAGAAACGACAATAGAATAGGAGGATAAAAAAGAAACCAACGAATACAAAACATAACTGGTAGACAAACGAAAATCAAAAACACACAAAATCAAACAAATCACAAAATCAAATAAATCACAAAAATCATAGTCCTTGGTGGAGGATAACGGATTCGAACCGATGACCTCTTGCATGCCATGCAAGCGCTCTACCAACTGAGCTAATCCCCCAAGGTGCTCCCCGATTCAGGGAGCTAACTCTTATTCAGCAGGTGTAGCATCACCAGATGTAGTATCAGCAGCAGGTGCCTCTTCTACAGCAGGTGTTTCTTCTACAACATCGGCAACAACTGCTGTTGCTGCAGCTACAGGAGCCGCTACAGCGGTGACAGTGCTACCTGTACGACGACCGCGACGAGTCTTCTTCTTAGCAGAATCATTAGTTGATTTCACATTGTACACCTCATTGAAGTCTACCAATTCAATCATAGCCATGTCAGTACCATCACTACGGCGGAAGCCTAATTTAATGATACGAACATAACCACCTGGACGATCTGCAACCTTTTCAGCGACGGTACCAAAAAGTTCTTTAATGGCCTCCTTATTCTGCAAATAGCTAAATACAACACGACGAGAGTGTGTCGTATTCGCTTTTGCCTTGGTAACCAATGGCTCAAAGAATACACGCAACGCTTTAGCTTTCGCCAATGTAGTAGTAATACGTTTGTGCAAAATAAGAGATGCTGCCATATTAGAAAGCATCGCTTTACGGTGAGAAGCAGTACGACCGAGGTTGTTAATTTTATCTCCGTGTCTCATTATATAACCTTAATTTAGGTGGTAGCACCGGTTCGCTAAATAAGCGCTCAACAGTTACTACGCTTGTGAAAAAATAAACTAATCTTCTTCTAATTTGTACTTGGTAAGATCCATACCAAACGTTAAGCCTTTATCTTGCAAAAGCTCTTCGATTTCCACCAATGACTTCTTACCAAAGTTGCGGAACTTCAATAATTCATGCGTGTCATACCGAACCATATCAGCCAATGAGTTAATTTTGGCTGCTTTTAAGCAGTTGTAGGCACGAACACTTAAATCAAGATCCTCCAACGACGTTTTCAACAACTTGCGCATGTGCAGGATGTGCTCATCCACAACGTTCTCTTCACGATTAGACGGAGTGTCAAAAGTGATATTTTCGTCGGTAATCAACATCAAATGCTGAATCAAAATACGACTAGCTTCCCGAATGGCGTCTTCAGGATGGATCGTACCATCCGTCTTAACATCAATAACTAGTTTTTCGTAGTCAGTGCGTTGACCTACACGCGTATTTTCGACCTTGTAAGCTACATTTTTTATGGGTGTGTAAATGGCATCAATTGGAATAACCCCCAAAGGAGCATCCTTGGGAGCACCATCATCTGCAGGCTGATATCCGCGGCCTTTGGTAATTGTTAGCTCCAGTTCCAACGTAACGGAAGGCTCCATACGACAAATCAACAAATCCGGATTCATTACTTTGAACACGTTGTTGGAACTGTCAATGTCACCAGCACGGAACTCATCCTTACCATAAACAGTCATAAAGATGCGCTCAGTGTGACCTAAAGGTAAATCAGCACTATTGACTAATGACTTTAAGCGAATCTGTTTTAGGTTTAAAACGATATCGACAACATCTTCCACAACACCTTTTATGGTAGCGAATTCATGATCAACGCCACCAATGCGAATAGCACTAATAGCAAAGCCCTCCAAAGAAGAGAGCAGAACACGACGAAGGGAGTTGCCAACCGTTTGGCCGAAACCAGGTTCGAGGGGTTTGAATTCAAAAGTGCCTTCAAAATCAGTTGCTTTTTGAAGCAGGATCTTTTCAGGCTTTTGAAAATAGAGAATACTCATATCTTGGAACGCTCCTAATTTAAAGGGTTATTTGGTAAGTGGGATCAATATACAAGATAAAGCAAAAACGGAGTGCGGAGGAACGAGGTTCTTCCGCACTCTTTATCTTTACTTAGAGTACAATTCGACGATTAACTGCTCGTTAATCTTCTCTGGAATCTGATCTCTCTGAGGATAAGCTAGGAAAACACCCTCCATCTTGTCAGGATTCCATTCCAACCAACCAAAACGACGAGCATCATTGGTTTTTGAGCTAGCGTGCGTCACCACAACCTCCATACCCTTGGAACGACCACGGACGCCAATGACATCACCTGGCTTCAATGAGTAGGAAGGAATATTTACCAAATGACCATTAACGGTAATGTGGCAGTGTGATACAAGCTGACGAGCCCCACGGCGAGTAGGAGAAATGCCAAGACGGAAAACCGTATTATCTAAACGAGCCTCAAGCAACTGTAACAGGACCTCACCTGTTACACCGTGACGACGGGTAGCATTGACAAATGTGAGCCAGAATTGCTTTTCAAGAATACCATAGGTATACTTAGCTTTCTGCTTTTCAGCCAATTGGCGTCCATAATCAGAACCAGCCTTGCGCTTGCGCGACTGACCATGTTGTCCTGGTGGGTATTTACGTTTCTCAAAGTATTTATCGTACCCAAAGAGCGATTCACCAAAGGAACGCGATTTCTTGGTAGTTGGTCCGGTATAACGAGCCATTCTTTTTAGTATTCGTTGTTAAATGGATAACTAGTTCCCAATCATTATTACACGCGGCGACGCTTGGGAGGGCGGCAACCGTTGTGGGGCATCGGAGTAACGTCATTGATGATCTGCACTTTCAAACCAGCTCCATCAAGAGCGCGGATAGCCGCCTCACGACCAGAACCAGGTCCTTTTACAAAAACATCTACGGTACGCATACCAGCATCGAAAGCAACTTTTGCTGCATCCGTGGCAGCTACCTGAGCCGCATAAGGAGTATTCTTCTTAGATCCGCGGAAACCAGCTTTGCCGGCGCTCGCCCAAGAAACTACTTCTCCTTGTTTGTTCGTTACTGAGATAATCAGATTGTTGAAACTAGCTTGGATAAAAGCCAATCCATCGGGAGTAACCTTCACCTTGCGCTTAACAACTTTTTTTGCTGAGCCTTTTGCCATTGTAGTAAATATGCCTTAAAAAGAAAAGAAGATAAATACCCTCCTTATCCAATGATACTTTATTTAGTAGCCTTTTTCTTGTTCGCTACTGTCTTACGCTTGCCCTTGCGAGTACGAGCATTCGTACGAGTCCGTTGTCCACGAAGTGGGAGACCTTTACGATGGCGCAAACCACGGTAACAAGCAATATCCATTAAACGCTTGATGTTCATTTGAACCTCAGAACGCAATTGACCTTCCGTTTTAAACTCATCAGCGATAATACGCGTGATGGCTTTGATATTTTCATCGGTCCAGTTATCAACCTTGGTGTTCTCGTCCATTCCTGCTTTTTCAAGAATGAGCTTTGCCGTCGGAAGACCGATACCATAAATGTAAGTTAGTCCGATGACGCCCCGCTTATTTTTAGGCAAATCAACGCCTGCAATACGTGCCATATTGTACAGATAAATTTGTTGTTCGACAGATAAGTTTATCCCTGACGTTGCTTGAACTTGGGATTTTTCTTGTTAATTACATAAAGTTTGCCATTACGACGCACAATCTTGCAATCAGCAGAACGCTTTTTAATGGACGGTCTGACTTTCATTGTATAGCTGTTTTTTATTTATAACGATAAATAATTCGACCCCGGGTTAAATCATAGGGCGACATTTCAATAGACACCTTATCGCCAGGCAAAATTCGAATGTAGTGCATACGCATCTTACCTGAAATAGTGGCGAGAATTATGTGACCATTTTCCAAACGAACTTTAAAATTCGCGTTAGAAAGCGCCTCATCCACTACGCCGTCTTGTTTAATCAAATCTTCTTTTGCCATAAAATGCCTTAAAAACGTTAAATTTGGTCGCTTTTGATTCGGGGTGCAAAGGTCTACATTTTTGGCAAAATAATTTGCATTTCGGGATTATTTTTTATTTCATCCAGAATAAAGCTGTGATCAGATAGAATATCAGCAGCTCCCTTCTTGACCGCAACAGTATGTTCATAGTGCGCACTTGGCAGATGGTCTTTCGTACGGATGGTCCAACCGTCATTTCCTTGATAAACATCTCGAAGCCGTTGATTCACCATTGGTTCGATTGCAATAACGAGACCCTCCCGCATCACAACTCCCCTACCCCGCTTGCCAAAATTAGGAACTTCAGGTTCCTCGTGCAACGATCTACCAAGACCATGTCCAACTAATTCGCGCACCACACCGTACTTATGCTTTCTTTCACAATAATCTTGAACCGCAAAAGAAATATCTTCTATTCGATTCCCAACCACCGCTTGTTTGATTCCTAAATAAAGAGATCCATAGGTCACCTCTAGAAGATCAAGCGTATCTTGTTCAACAGCATTCATTGCAAAAGTATACGCAGCATCACCGTAGAATCCATTCATCAAAACACCACAATCAACAGAAACCACATCAGTCTCTTTAAACTCCCTATTACTTGGCACACCGTGAACAACGATGTCGTTATAGGAAATGCATAAAGTACCAGGGAAAGGATTAGAAGGGCCACCATAACCTTTGAAAGCTGGAATGGCGTTATGATCCCTTATGAATGTTTCAGCAGCTTTGTCAATTTGAGCACCAGTAACACCCGGCTTAAGAATGGAGGCAACATGAGCCAATGCTTTGCAGTTCAAAATACAAGACTGACGTATCAACTCAACTTCCTCACCCGTCTTGTAAATTATGTTACGACCCTGACCTTGCGTGAACACCCCCATGATTGCTTATTGCCTTATTATTGCGGTTGACCAAGTTGAACACCCTGAGAAGAGCGGCCCTGAATACGACCTGACTTGATCAATCCATCATATTTAGAAGTCAATAAATAACTCTCAATCACCTGTAACGTATCCAAAGCAACACCCACCATGATCAACAAGGTTGTTCCACCGAAGAACAGAGCAAACTGCTGATTGACGCCAAAAGAAGCGGCGAGGGAAGGCAAAATGCCTAAGAGACCCAAGAAAACAGCACCAGGCAATGTAATACGCGTCATGATATTGTCGATATACTCTGAAGTAGGTTCACCTGGCTTAACACCTGGGATAAACGCATTACTACGCTTTAAGTAGTCTGCATAGTTACCCGGATTGATCATAAGCGCTGTATATACATAAGTAAACACAACGATCAAGGTAAAGAAAGCAGCATTATAACCGAAAGAGTAAATATCACTAAACATAGAAGTACCGGCAGCAGACCCAGAACCATTCAAATACGTCATTGCCGTTGCTGGAAGGAACATTAACGCTTGTGCAAAAATGATGGGCATAACACCAGCAGAATTCACCTTCAAAGGTAGATAGTCACGAGCGCTAGATTGAGGCATACTGGCACCAGAACGACCAACCATTCGCTTAGCAAACTGGAGAGGAATCTTACGGACACCTTGAACTACCAGAACCGTTGCCATGACTATCAAGAAGAAGAGAATCATTTCCACGAAGAATAACAACAACCGGTTGTCACCAAATAAATTCTGAAACTCGAAAATGAATGCCTGAGGCAAACGAGCGATGATACCCGCTTGGATAATTAACGAAATACCATTACCTATCCCTTTATCAGTGATACGCTCACCCAACCACATACAAAAAATAGTACCTGCAGTTAGTACAATCAAGTTACCAAACCAGAAAAGAGAAGGTGCAATATTTGGAGAAACGGCACCTTGCATACCGCGAACCATTTGAAGGTAACCACCCGCTTGAACCAACGCGATCGCGATAGTCAGAACACGTGTGATTTGATTCAAACGCTTTCTACCACTCTCCCCTTCTTTTGTTTGGAGTCGCTGAAAGTATGGAACAGCAAAACCAAGTAATTGAACGATAATGGAAGCAGTGATGTAAGGCATAACGCCTAAAGCAAAAATAGCGGCATTATCAAAGGCACCCCCAGTAAAGGTATTCACCAGACCCAAAAGGTCACCGGAAGTATTGTCCCCACCGTAGTTTTTAAGCGCCTTAGGAACGACACCAGGAAGTACCACCCATGTACCGACACGGTAGATGAGCAACAGGAGCAACGTGAAAACAATGCGCTCACGCAATTCTTTAATGCTCCAAATATTCTTTATGACCGTAAGAAATTTCATTACGTCAGCTGTGGATTTTAAGCGATAGTAACAGAGCCACCGAGAGATTCGATAGCGGTGCGAGCAGATTGAGAAACAGCATGAGCAGTAATATCTACTTTGGCTGTCAATTTACCAGTTCCGAGGATCTTGATACGCTGAGTTGCTTTTGCAACACCAGAATCAATTAAAGCCTCGATGGTAAAGTTAGAAGTTCCAGACTTCTTAACCAAGACCTCCAAAGCGGCGAGGTTAAGAGGAACGTATTCAACACGATTGATATTTTTGAAACCGCGTTTTGGAAGACGACGTTGCATAGGCGTCTGGCCACCTTCGTGCGCACGTTTTGCTTTAAAACCGCTACGTGCTTTGTCACCCTTGTGACCACGGGTAGACGTACCACCACGACCAGAACCAGTACCGCGACCGATACGTTTACGGGTTTTTACAGAGCCTTCTGCAGGACGGAGATTACCGAGTTCCATTATACTTAATGTTAAATTTTAACAAATACGAAGAAGAGCAGGCTTAGGCTTCTACCACCTGCACCAAATGTGCTACAACACGAATCATACCTTGTGTTTGGGGGTTGTCTTCCCGTTCCACGGTTTGATTTACTTTATTAAAGCCCAGCGATTTAAGCGTGTCTTTTTGACGTTTGCTTTTATCAATTGGACTTTTAACGAGGGTAATTTTAATTTTGCTCATGGTATTAGCCATTAAAGAGTTTTTCCATTGAAATGCCACGCATCCGAGCGATTTCGGAAGGGCTTCTCAAACTTTTGAGTGCTTCGATAGTAGCTTTTACAACGTTGTGTGGGTTAGAAGAACCCTGTGATTTAGCAAGAACGTCATGTACACCTACCATTTCAAGAACAGCGCGCATCGCACCACCAGCAATTACACCCGTACCATGGGCTGCAGGCTTAATAAAGACACGACCAGAATCGAACTTACCGTGTGCTTCGTGCGGGATGGTACCATTGATAATTGGTACTTTAACCAAATTCTTTTCTGCGTCTTTTTGTGCTTTAGCGATCGCTTCGGAAACCTCACGAGCCTTGCCTAGGCCCTGACCGATGGTACCCTTGCCATCACCAATAACAACGACAGCTGCGAAAGTAAAGGTACGACCTCCTTTGGTAACTTTAGACACACGATTAAGTGCAACTAATTTTTCCTTGAGTTCGGGTGCTTCACTGGAAGAAGCATTTGATTTATCAAAATTTTGCTTTGCCATTTGCAAAAGTTAAATTGCTGAGTGGTGATAAGGGATTCGGTTAAAATTGAAGGCCACCCTCACGAGCGCCATCTGCTAGAGCTTTCACGCGACCATGGTAAAGATAACCACCGCGATCAAACACTACGCTTTTAATACCTGCAGCTACAGCGCGCTCAGCAACCAATTTACCGACTGCTCCAGCTTGTTCCACGCCAGGCACTTTTGAGTCAAGGTTATGAGAAGATGCAGCGGCAAGCGTGAGTCCTTTCGTATCGTCAATAAGTTGACAATAGATAGACTTATTGGAGCGGAATACTGCCAAACGTGGACGTTCAGCAGTTCCCTTTATCTTGCTGCGAACCCGAAGGTGGATTCGTTGGCGACTTTCTTTTTTTGTACGTTTCATTGTAAAACGAAAAATTATTGGACCGATACCGACCGGTACCAACGTTATTCAGTTAAGATTACTTCTTACCGCCAGCTGTCTTACCAGCCTTGCGACGAATTTGTTCACCTTTGAACATGATACCCTTGCCTTTGTAAGGCTCTGGCTTGCGGAAAGACCGCACCTTTGCACAAACTTGGCCAAGAAGTTCTTTATCGATACCTTCCATACGGATCAGCGGAGCTGAGCCCTTTTCCATAGCCGTCGTCAATTTGATTTCGGATGGAATGGAGAAGATAACCGGGTGAGAGTAGCCAATGGTTAGCGTCAACAAGTTGCCTTGGTTCTCAACGCGGTAACCGACACCGATTACCTCCATTTCACGTACATAACCATCGCTTACACCCACCACCATATTACTGATGAGCGCTCTATACAAGCCATGAAGCGACCGATGGCGCTTCTGGTCTGTTGGGCGAGTTACATTAATTTTACCATCTTCAACAGCGACACTGATGTCGGGATCAACCTTCTGAGAGAGGCTACCTTTAGGGCCCTTCACAGTAACTGTATTATCAGAGGCAACAATAACTTCCACTTTTGCGGGAAGTTCAATCGGGAGTTTACCTATACGAGACATATTCTAACTCAAGTATGAATAAAGAATGATGTGTAGAAAAGAGGATTGCTGATTCAATTTAGATTGAGGGTATGAAGAACCCGGAAAACTCCCAGATTAATATACGTAACAGAGCAATTCGCCGCCTACATTGTGTTCTTTGGCTTGCTTATCGGTCATGACGCCTTTTGATGTAGAGACAATCATGGTACCGAGACCATTGATTACACGTGGGATGCTGGATGAATTTGAGAAGCGACGCAGACCTGGGCGACTAACGCGAGCCAACTTTTGGATGACAGGCTTTTTCGTAACCGGATCGTATTTCAAGGCGATTTTGATTAAGCCTTGTTTGTGAGCGCCTTCGCTATCAAAGGTATATTTAAGAATATAACCTTGCTCATACAAAATCTCCGTGATACGCTTCTTTAGATTGGAAGCGGGGATCTCCACGATACGATGGCCCGCCATCTGAGCGTTGCGGATGCGGGTCAAGTAATCTGCTATCGGATCGGTGACTTGCATTATATTATATGATTGAGTGATTTAATAATTGAGCGGAATGAAGTAGCACTTACATCCCAGTTTAATTACAACTGCGTGCCTTACCAAGAGGATTTTGTAACTCCTGGAATTTTGCCATCAAGCGCCATTTGACGAAACTTAACGCGACAGATTCCGAATTTACGCATGTAGCCTTTTGGACGACCGGTAAGTTTGCAGCGATTGTGCAAGCGAACAGGGCTAGCATTACGCGGGAGTTTATCGAGCGCATCATAGTCGCCCTCTTCTTTTAGTTTCTTGCGAAGATCAGCGTACTTAGCCACCAGGCGTTCGCGCTTATGTTCGCGGGCGATGATAGATTTTCTTGCCATTGCTTTATAGAAGCGTTTGAGTGGTTTGCAGTTGAAATTAACGTTTAACGAATGGAACACCGAGTTCCTTAAGTAAGGCGTAGGCTTCGGCATCCGTTTTAGCGGAAGTGACGAAGGTGATATCCATACCCATGATTTTGTTTACCTTATCGATATCAATCTCAGGGTAGATAATTTGTTCGGTGATACCCATGGAGTAATTACCACGACCATCGAAGGATTTATCATTCAAGCCCCGGAAGTCACGTACACGTGGCATGGAGATAGAGATGAAACGATCGAGGAATTCGTACATACGTTCTCCGCGAAGAGTTACGCGCACACCAATCGGCATACCCTCCCGCAGCTTAAAGTTAGAGACTGATTTCTTAGCCTTGGTAGGCACAGCCTTTTGACCCGTTACTGTGGTTAGATCTTGAGCGGCGATATCGATGAGTTTTTTATCACCGGTCGCGTCACCTATCCCTTGATTGATACAAATTTTCTCCAACTTTGGAACCTGCATCACAGAGGAATAATTGAACTGCGCCATAAGAGCTGGAACAGTTTCTTTTTTGTATTTTGTCTTAAGACGAGCTTCGTATTTCATCGTTAGATGATATTTCCAGTTTTCTTAGAATAGCGGACACTTTTACCGTCCACGAGTTTACGACCTACCCGAGTAGCGGATCCAGTCTTGGGGTCAACCAGTGCAAGATTAGACAAGTGCACGGGAGCAGCCATTTCTTGGATACCGCCCTCAGCATCTTGAGTAGCTTTTACGTGTTTTTTAACGATGTTGACACCTTCAACGATTGCACGCTGTTTGTCGAGTTGTACGGCAAGCACCACACCGGTTTTGCCTTTGTCATCTCCTGCGATAACGACGACGTTATCACCAGAGCGAATATTTTGTTTGAGCTTAAAGCGCTTTACCTTTTGCTGAGTGGCCATTGTAAAACCTTGCTAAAGTGAAAAATTATAGTACTTCTGGTGCCAGAGAGACGATACGCATGTAGTCTTTATCGCGCAATTCACGCGCTACTGGACCAAAGATACGAGATCCGCGTGGTTCATCGGAATTGTTCAGGAGAACAACTGCATTATCATCGAAGCGGATATAAGAACCATCGCGGCGACGGATTTCTTTTTTAGTCCGCACGATAACCGCTTTGGAAACCGTTCCTTTTTTTACACCGCCAGGAGAAGCATCCTTAACAGTCACCACGATTTTGTCACCGATAGAGGCATAGCGTTGTCTGGTACTACCCAAAACACGGATGCAAAGCACTTCTTTAGCGCCGGAATTATCGGCTACGTTTAAGCGAGATTCTTGCTGAATCATGACTTATGATTTTTTCTTTTGACAATTAAACTGAGAAAGACCAGGAAAGAGTGCACTACTTAGCACGCTCGATGATCTCGATCAAGCGCCAGCATTTATTTTTGCTAAGCGGACGCGTTTCCATGATGCGTACTTTATCGCCTACCTTGCAGGTATTCTCCTCATCGTGGGCGAAGAATTTTTTAGTCCGCTTCACGAATTTCCCGTAGATTGGGTGCATCAGACGGCGCTCGACCATCACGGCAATGGTTTTATCCATTTTATCGGAGACGACCGTACCGATTTTCTGTTTGCGAAGGTTACGTACTTCCATTGTGATCGTATTAATTATTTTTGGCGGCGGCGACGCGCGCGGATTTTAGAACGCATTTCAAGAGAATCAGCCGGCATGGACTTTAATTCGCGTTGGCGAAGTTCAGTCATTATGCGGGCGATGTTGCGGCGCATTTGACGAAGCTCCATTGGGTTCGCCAAACCTTTTACGGCATGGTCAAACTTCATGGTGGTCAATTCACCTTGTAGGCTCCCTAATTCTGCCTGCAATTCTTCCGCGCTTTTGTCAGCAAGTACCAAGTTTTGCTTAGCCATTACTTATGTGTTGTTTAATCGGGTACCAGCAGATTTACCTTCACCCGGGTTATTTTTTATCCTTCGAAGTCGTAACGTGTTACCATTTTGCAAAGAATCGGCAACTTCTGAGCAGCGAGGCGGAGTGATTCCGCAGCGATTTCAGGACTTACCCCTTCAATTTCAAAAATGATACGTCCAGGCTGGACAAGTGCTACATAATGATCCACGGCACCTTTACCCTTACCCATACGTACTTCGGCTGGCTTAGAGGTAATTGGCTTATCAGGGAAAATTCGAATCCAGACCTTACCCTCACGTTTCATATTACGTGTAAGAGCAATACGGGCAGCTTCAATTTGCCGGCCAGTGATACGGCTATGCTCTAGGGCTTTCAATCCAAAGGAACCGAAAGAAATAGAGCTTCCTTTATAGGCAAGCCCGGTATTGCGGCCTTTATGTTGCTTCCGATATTTCGTGCGTCTTGGCTGTAACATTTTAAATATTTTTTTAAATGCTTGTCAATCAATGACTTATTTTAATAGTAGCCATGCATAGAGAGGGCTGAAAGAACCGACAACAGACAAGACGTAGAGCGTCTAGATTCTATTTATCGAAAGGAGTAAGAGTCAATTAGGAGCGATTACCACCGCCACCACGGCGTTCTCCGCCACCACCACCACCGCGGCGTTCTCCACCTCCACCTCCGCGACGATCACCGCTACCGCGACGATCACCACCTCCACGGCGTTCTCCACC
>Ga0208787_1000783_pt1 | contig 14565 bp, 16 predicted proteins | sample Wag4_2014_7_11_FD_187362 | JGI IMG/M metagenome (GOLD analysis project Ga0208787, IMG submission 187362) | Fresh water microbial communities from Ohio, USA - Utica-2 Time Series HT 2014_7_11 (SPAdes) (version 2) | ecosystem: Environmental > Aquatic > Freshwater > Water tank | place: USA: Ohio... | reverse complement strand
TCGTTTTCACCAAAGTACAATTTGTTACCCACACGAATTTTTCTTGCGGGATCAACAATCACATCCCATAAACGGTTAGGCTTATTTAATTCTCTTAATAAAAAAACTTCGATTTTTGCACCTGTTTTTTCTTTACGACCATACATTCTGGCAGGGAATACTTTGGTATTATTTACTACAAATACATCCTTGTCATCATAGTACTCTAATAAGTCAGAGAAATGACGATTCTCCATGTGGCCGTTTTTACGGTTTACCACCATCAGTCTACTGTCTTCTCTTCTTTTTGTGGGGTACTGGGCAATCAGGTTTAAAGGTAGGTCATACCTAAATTGGGAAAGTTTCATTTGTGTCTATTTTTTGGTGATAGCCACATTAAGTTTACTACAGCCTTACGGGGCAGTTCGCTTCATGTTACGGCATGAAAATTATGGACGCAAATGTACAAAATCGCCGTAAATTTGCCAATATAAGATTTGCTCTAAAATTAGGAGGTTCATTTAAAAGCTGTAATTTTGCCAAACAGCCGTTAGTTTTAGAGCTAATCGATTAAATTTTAATAAGGTATGCTGCATAAAAAATGGTGGAAATTGTTGTCTTTTATTTTGCTTTTGTACACTTGTACCTATGGTTTTTTAGTGAAAGTGCCTAAGTTAGATGACCGTATGCAGGAGTCCATTCGTAATTTCTTTTTTCATGTACCTATGTGGTTTGGCATGATGATTTTATTGTTTGTTTCATTGGTCTATTCCATTAAATATTTAAGGTCATCCAATTTAGTACACGATGTTTATGCGCAAGCTTATGCGGCCATGGGTTTAATTTTTGGTGTCTTAGGTATCATAACAGGGGCATTATGGGCCAATTATCAATGGGGTAGTCCTTGGGTAGGTGATCCAAAACAGAATGGGGCTGCAATCGCATTACTCATATACTTTGCCTATTTTGTTTTAAGAGGAAGTTTAGTGGATGCTGAAAAAAAAGCAAGACTTTCTGCAGTCTATAATATCTTTTCATTTTTCATGTTGTTTCCAACGCTTTGGATTTTGCCAAGATTAACAGAGTCCTTGCATCCTGGTGGACAGGGAAGTGATGGGAATCCTGGTTTGAATGGTAAGGATATGTCCGCCAATATGCGCACTGTATTCTATCCAGCAGTGATTGGTTGGACTTTATTAGGTGTTTGGATAACCACCTTGAAAATTCGTGTACAAATGATTCAATTAAAAAAAGAAGGCATCTTATAACCATACAATCTTTAAATATATGTTAACCTTACTACAAGCACAACAAGCAGCGCCACAAAGTATTATGTTGCAGAACGGAAAAATTTTCTTAGTCATGGCAGTCGTTTGTATAGTGCTTATTGGTCTTTTTTTATATGTCAATTCAATCGATAAAAAAATTAAACAACTAGAAAAATAAAAGGATATGTCAACAACATCAGAGTACAGTTTTTTTCAGAGTGTAGAAAAAAGTTTCGACAAAGCATCTAAGTATACCCAATGGGAGACAGGATTGCTTGAGCAAATTAAAGCTTGTAATAGTATTTACAGTATGCGTTTTCCAGTTAAAATGGATGATGGCAGAATTGAAGTAATTGAAGCTTATAGAGTGCAACACTCTCAACATAAATCACCATGTAAAGGGGGTATCCGATTTAGCCTTGCTGTAAATCAAGACGAAGTGATGGCATTGGCTGCTTTGATGACTTACAAATGTGCCATTGTGAATGTACCATTTGGTGGAGGTAAAGGAGGGATTAAAATTAGTCCAAGATCTTTAAGTACCTATGAATTAGAAAAAATCACAAGAAGGTATACTGCAGAATTAGTAAAGAAAAATTTTATTGGTCCTGGTATCGATGTGCCTGCACCAGATTACGGAACAGGCGAGCGAGAAATGGCTTGGATTGTGGATACCTATCAATCATTAAAGCCAGGGGAGATTGATGCAGCTGGTTGTGTGACTGGTAAACCGGTATCATTGGGTGGTGTGAGAGGACGTAAAGAAGCGACTGGATTGGGTGTATTTTTTGGTGTAAGAGAAGTTTGTTTGATGGAAGATGTGATGAAGAAATTAGGATTAACTATAGGCATTGAAAATAAGCGTGTCATTGTTCAAGGATTGGGCAATGTGGGTTATTTCTCTGCAAAATTCTTTAGATCTCATGGTGCTAAAGTGGTCGCTATTGCAGAATTTGAAGGTGCAATTTATTGTGCAGACGGTTTAGATGAGGAAGCCGTTTTCCAACACAGAAAAACAACAGGTAGTATCTTGAATTTCCCTGGAGCGACAAATATTGAAAAGAGTTCAGATGCATTGGAAATGGAATGTGATATTTTAATTCCAGCAGCTTTAGAAAATGTGATTGATAAAAACAATGCTCCAAATATCAAAGCTAAAATTATTGGTGAAGCAGCAAATGGTCCATTAACACCAGAAGCGGATGAAATTTTGTCAAAGAAAGGTGTGTTAGTTATTCCTGATATGTATTTAAATGCAGGTGGAGTAACAGTATCTTATTTTGAATGGTTGAAAAACTTAAGTCATGTAAGATATGGTCGTTTAGAAAAGCGTTTTACAGAAAATGCAAATATCAATATCATCAATCAAATTGAAGAGTTAACAGGTAAGAAGGTAAGTGCGACCGAAAGAGCTGTGATTGCACATGGTCCAGATGAAATTGATTTAGTGCATAGTGGATTGGAAGAAACGATGATTACTGCAACAAGAGAAATTATGGATATATGGAATGCCAATCCAGCTATACCAGATATGAGAACTGCTGCATATGTTTGTGCAATTAATAAGGTAGCGCATTCTTATACGGAACTAGGAATTTTCCCTTAATCTTTTTCAAGGTTAGGGTCGTCATAATAATTGGGGAACTGTTGCAACATATGCAGGTTCCCCAATTTTATTTCAGCCCCAATTGTTGTAGGTCCATTAGATGCAATTAAATAAGTTGCATCCAATACTTGTTGGTATTGCAATAATTGAAGAATGGTTTTTTCATTCAGTGGGGTATTTGCTTCCTTACATTCAATGATCATCCATGGAATTGTTCCACGATATACAAGGATGTCAAATCTTTTATTGAGTGTTCCCAATTGAATTGTTTTTTCAATTGCGATAAGTTCAATGGGATATTTACAAACTTGAATCAGGTATTGTAATAGGTTTTGCCTAACCCATTCTTCTGGGGTCAATACCACCCATTTTTTCCTACAAGGATCAAAGATTTGGTCTTTTCCGCCAACTGATTGGACTTTAAAGTCATATGCAGGGAAATCAACTAAAATCATGAATTGGAAAAAATAAGTTAATTTTATAAAGTATCAGATCAAAGATAAGCTTATGAAAACAAAAGAAGAAATCGTAGAAAACTGGTTACCAAGGTACACTGGAGCGAGTTTAGATCAGTTTGGTAAATATATCCTTTTGACTAATTTCAGTAATTATGTCAAAATGTTTGCTGAAAGACATCAAGTAGAAATCATAGGTCAAGATCGTCCAATGCAGTGTGCCACAGCAGAAGGGATTACTATTATTAATTTTGGGATGGGTAGCCCAGGTGCTGCAACCGTGATGGATCTTTTGACTGCAATACAACCTGAAGCTGTTTTGTTCTTAGGAAAGTGTGGAGGATTGAAGAAAAGAAATAAAGTAGGTGATTTGATATTACCAATTGCAGCATTAAGAGGAGAGGGTACCTCTAATGATTATTTTCCACCAGAAGTGCCAGCCTTACCTGCCTTCGCTTTACAAAAAGCAATCTCAACAACCATTAGAGATAATAATGTAGATTATTGGACAGGCACAGTTTACACGACCAACCGAAGAGTATGGGAGCATGACGAAGAGTTTAAAAACTACTTAACCAAAGTAAGGGCTTATGCCATTGATATGGAAACTGCTACCATTTTCACAGTAGGATTTTACAATAAGATTCCAACCGGTGCATTATTATTAGTGAGTGATTCTCCAATGGTGCCAGAGGGCGTCAAAACAGAAGCGAGTGATAGTAAAGTCACTGCTGAATTTGTAGATCGCCATTTGTCAATTGGTATTGAATCATTGAAACAATTGATCAACGACGGATTGACTGTGAGACATTTACAATTCTAGTTACGATTTGCAATTTGAATTAGTCTTTCCATAAGAAAGGAAAAAGAATGTATGCAAGTGCAATAATCATGATGTCAAATCCAACCAATAAACCAATAAGTTGAGGTAATCCATTTTGCACAATATCAGAGAATGCAATATTTGCAATTTTCATCAACACCAGTAGTTGAGGGATAATTAAAGGAAATCCAAGAATGGCCATGATGGCGGAAGGTTGTTGCGCTTTTGCAGCAATCGCCGCTAAAAAGCTAAATACCAAACTCAAACTTATTCCACCCAAGCAACTTATTCCAAAGAATAATACAATATGTGTTAATGGGTTGCCTAGTAAAACCATAAATAGCATCAAACTCAATGCACTCATAATGCACATGAGTAAACTATTGAAAATAAGTTTTGATAATATAAAATTAACTGGACTCACAATCGAATAAAAATAGAGCATCCTTCCTTTCCCTTCTTGCAAAAAACTTCTTGCCACAGCATTGATGCAAATAAAAAGTAAAGTGATCCAATAAAGTCCATTCCATACTTTATCTTCTGGAAGGCCCATGGTTAAGTAAATGACAAAAGTGGTGGATGCTAAATAAATCAAGATCCCAAAAAAAGTATACTGCTGTCTCCATTCAAGTAGTAAGTCTTTTTTTAGAAGCGAACTGATATTTTTAAGCGATTCTTTCATTCAGTGGATAGGCTTATTTTGCTGCGCAAATTCTACATCTTGGTTCATAATTATTTTTTTCACCCAACACAACGGTACCTTCTTCGGCACTTGTTCTGTATGATACATTCGCTAAATGACCGCATTGCACACAAATAGCATGAAGTTTGGTGATGAAATCGGCAATGGATAAAAGTTGCGGTATAGGCCCAAATGGTTTACCTAAATAATCCATATCCAAACCTGCGACAATGACTCTCTTACCTTGCATGACTAGTGTTTCACAAACTTGAATAATCCCATCATCAAAAAACTGTGCTTCGTCAATACCTATCACATCTGCATCTTCTGCAAGTAATAAAATATTCTTTGCCAAGTCAATTGGGATAGAAGGGATGGAATTGGCATCATGACTCACCACTTTCTCTTTATCAAATCTGGTATCCGTGGCAGGTTTATAGATTGCTACTTTTAAATTTGCGATTTGAGCTCTTTTAAGTCTTCTAATTAACTCTTCGGTTTTACCACTAAACATGCTACCGCAAACGACTTCTAACCAGCCTCTTTTTTCTTTTGAAAAGTTTTGTTCAATAAACATAGACAATATTGCAATTTCTTTTTCGTTCTTAAATAAATCCTATTTCTTTAATTCCTTCAAAAGTAGACATTCCTATGGAAAGAGTTGCCGCTTTGGTTGAAAAATTAACCACACAATTGGCCGAAAAGGCAGACAAAAGCCAATTAAAACAAACGGCAGTCCAATTGCTAGCAGCATTATCGGAAACAGATCATTTTAACAATTTACCAAATAATGTGTCAGTGATGATTCCAGGAGGCGATGAAGTTGCTGAAGTAATTGATAATCCTATCCCTGAAATCCAACCTGTTGATGTAAGGATTCTAAATACAGAACTACAAGAAGTATTAGCATTAGAACCAATCAAAGACTTGAAAGCTGCCATTGGGATCAACGATAAATTTCAGTTTACAGCAACCCTATTTAATGGGGATGAAAAAGCATTTGAAATTGCGGTTAAAACTATCAATGGATTTAAAATTTATGCAGAGGCACAATTTTGGATTAAATCTAATTTAAGGGAGCAAAACAAATGGGACGAAACAGCTATTGAGGTTAAAGCTTTTGATTTGTTGGTGAGACGTAGATTTGCTTAATACAATCAATCGTTTTTTGGGTAGCACCTGCATGGTCTTGTACGTACTTAACAGCGGCATCTCCTGTAGTAGTAGAAAAAGCTGCATCATTAAAAAGCTTTTCTAAGATATTGTTTAATCCTTTTGCATTCTTTATTTTGATTCCTCCATGTGCGATGCGTAATCCAATCGCTTCTTGGTATTTTGAGTCGTTCGGTCCCCAAATTACTGGTTTGCCAAACACGGCAGCCTCAAGTACATTGTGGATACCATCCTTCGTAAACCCTCCACCTATATAGGCTATATTGGCGTATTGATATAAATGACTTAATAAACCAATCTGATCAATAATTAACACCATTGGCTTTTCCATTTGGTTAGATTGTGTTAACCATTCAGATAAACAAATTGAATTAGGAAAATGAGATTGACAAGTTTTGATGGCTGCCGCATCTACATGATGTGGAACAATGATCCAATTGCATCGATCCCAACTACCTAAAATGGATCCAATCATCACATGGTCTTGTTCCCATGTACTTCCCGCGACAATAGTTTCAACTTTAGCTAATCTTGATATCCAATCAATGGTTTCTTTTGCTGCTACAATATCTAAAACACGATCAAAACGCGTATCTCCACTGATGGCTAAATGCGTATGCTTTAAAAGAGGACTGATTAATGTTTTTGAGGTGAAATCTTGTACTAAAATGCCAGTGAATAATGGCAACATAGTACGATAAAATCCACCATAGAATTTGAAAAAAATTTGATCTGGTCTAAAAATTGCGGATACTAAAAAAGTTGGAATTTTTTGATCTGATGCTTGTTTTAAATAATAGTACCAAAATTCATACTTTATAAAAAGGATACATTTGGGTTGAACCATTTGCATCCATCTGTTTGCAGAAGTAGGACCATCTAAAGGCAGATAAGAAACAAAGTCAACAGCTGGATGATGCTTTTGATGTAAGTATCCTGAAGGTGAAAAAAAGGTTACCCATATTTGATGTGTTGGATAAGTTTTTTTTAAAGCACTGATGATTGGAAGACCTTGTTCAAATTCACCATATGAGGCACAATGTACCCAAATAATGGGGCCCTTAATTTGACTGCATAATATGCTAATTTCTTCCCAAACCTTTTCTTGCCCCTCTACCCAATGCTTAGCCTTCTCATTAAAGGAACTAATAAGCTTTGCTAGAATTGGGTAAAACAATAAAAACAGTCGATATAGTATCATAAAAAAGGGCTAATGCAAAGATGGGATACAATGGGGGTATTTCCACCTTTTTGCCCATTTTATTGTAATTTTGGCAAAATTCATTGGATGCGAAAAATACAAATGGTAGATACAAAAAATCAGTATCTAGCCATCAAAGAAGAAGTCGATCAGGCCATACAAAATGTATTGGATAGTGCTGCCTATATCAATGGCAAAGCGGTACAGGATTTTTCAAAAAATTTAGGGGCATATTTAGGGGTGCAACATGTGGTACCTTGTGCCAATGGAACCGATGCGCTTCAGATAGCGATGATGGCATTGGACTTGCAACCTGGAGATGAAGTCATCACGCCTTCATTTACTTATATCGCTACTACAGAAGTAGTGGCATTGTTAAAATTAACTCCTGTTTTTGTAGATGTAGATCCTGTGACTTATTGTATGGATATTGAAAGTTTGAAAAAAGCAATCACACCAAAAACAAAAGCGATTGTACCTGTGCATTTATATGGACATGCTGCACCAATGGAGGAGATTTTGGACATTGCAAAGCAACATCATTTATATGTCATTGAGGACAATGCACAAGCGATAGGTGCAGATTATACTTTCTCTGATGGGACGGTAAAAAAAACAGGCACCATGGGTCATATTGGTGCCACTTCATTTTATCCTAGTAAAAATTTAGGGGCATTTGGAGATGGAGGTGCTATTTTTTCCAATGATAAAGTCTTAGCAGATAAAATGGCTATGATTGCTAATCATGGACAATCTGCACGTTATTATCATGATGTGGTAGGATGTAATTCAAGATTGGATTCGATACAAGCTGCTATCCTAAATATTAAATTGGCAAAACTAGATGCATACAATAAGGCGAGACAAGCTGTCGCAGCTTATTACACGCAAGCATTTACTGGCATTGATGCGATTGTGACTCCAGCTATTGCAAATTATAGTACGCATGTGTTTCATCAATATACCATTCAGTTGAAAGGAGTAGATAGGGAAAAATTCATTGCACATTTAGCAGCAAAAGAAATTCCATGTATGATATATTATCCAGTTCCTGGGCATCTTCAAAAGATGTTTGCTTCAGAACAGCATCATCAATGGGATTTAAAAATAACGGATCAATTAACACCATGTGTTTGTTCATTACCAATTCACACAGAAATGGAAGAGGCGCAATTAAAATATATTACAGAAGGGGTACAATCTTTCTTTAATTAAAAAAATAAATAGATGAAAATAGCAGTAGTAGGCACAGGATACGTAGGATTGGTTACAGGAACCTGTTTCGCAGAAACGGGTAACAAGGTAACCTGTGTGGACATTGATAAAGCGAAAGTAGAAAAACTAAGTGCTGGTCAAATCACGATTTACGAACCAGGCTTAGAGAAAATCTTTTTAAGAAATATTAAGGAAGCGCGTTTAAAATTCACAACACAGCTAGAAGAAGCGGTGGAGGATGCGGAGATTATCTTTTTAGCATTACCTACACCTCCGGGTGCGGATGGTAGTGCGGATTTAAAATATGTGTTGGGTGTGGCGGATCATTTAGGGAAGATATTAAAGGGTTATAAAGTCATTGTTAATAAAAGCACCGTGCCAGTTGGTACTGCGGATAAAGTAAGTGCAGCGGTTGCGAAAAACTATAGTGGAGAATACGATGTAGTGAGCAACCCCGAGTTTTTAAGAGAGGGTGTGGCGGTGGATGATTTCATGAAACCAGACAGGGTAGTGGTGGGTACAAAATCAGATAGAGCGAAAAAATTAATGAGTGATTTATACGCGCCATTTGTGAGACAGGGTAACCCTGTGATTTTTATGGATGAGCGAAGTTCAGAGTTAACAAAGTACGCAGCAAATTCATTCCTTGCTACCAAGATTTCTTTCATGAATGAAATTGCACAGTTATGTGAGCGCATGGGCGCGGATGTGGACATGGTGAGAAGAGGGATAGGTAGTGACGATAGAATCGGGAAACGTTTTTTATTCCCAGGCATTGGTTATGGAGGATCATGTTTTCCAAAAGATGTGCAGGCTTTGATCATGTCATCGGATGAAGTAAAATATGATTTTGAGATTCTAAAAGCAGTAGAGAAAGTCAACGCCAATCAAAAATTACACTTAGTAGAAAAGATCAAGGCTTATTATAACGGCAACTTAGCAGGCAAACATTTTGCACTATGGGGCTTGGCGTTTAAGCCAAATACAGATGATATTAGAGAAGCACCAGCTTTGAGTATCATTGATGCATTAACAAGTGCAGGCGCTACTGTAACGGCCTATGATCCAGAAGCCATGCCAAATGTAAAAGGACAAATAGGAGACAAGATACAATACGCAGCGAACCAATATGAGGCATTACAAAATGCAGCAGCTTTAATTATTGCGACAGAGTGGAGTGAGTTTAGAACCCCTGATTTTGAGCGTATGGAAAAAGAAATCAAACACAAGATCATCTTTGATGGCAGAAACTTATTTGATGTTTACAAGATGAGGGACTTAGGCTATCATTATGAAAGTATTGGAAGAGCAGACTCTAACAAATCAAACATATAAGACTCAAAAAACAAAAGATTAATTATGAGTCAAAAAAGAATATTAATAACAGGTGCTGCTGGATTTTTAGGATCGCATTTATGTGATCGTTTTATCAAAGAAGGCTACTATGTGATTGCGATGGATAATTTGATTACAGGGGACTTGATGAATATCGAGCACCTTAAATCCAATCCAAATTTTGAATTCATCCACCATGATATCACCACTTTTATTGATATCAAAGGAGGCTTAGATTATATTTTACATTTTGCATCACCAGCAAGTCCGATTGATTATTTAAAGATCCCTATTCAAACCTTGAAAGTGGGTGCGATGGGCACACATAATTGTTTAGGCCTAGCTAAAGCAAAGGGTGCAAGAATATTGGTGGCAAGTACAAGCGAGGTTTATGGAGATCCACTCGTGCATCCTCAAACAGAGGAATATTGGGGCAATGTGAATCCAGTGGGTCCAAGAGGGGTGTATGATGAAGCAAAACGTTATATGGAATCCATCACCATGGCTTACCATACCTTCCACCATGTAGAAACAAGAATCATCCGCATTTTCAATACCTATGGCCCTAGAATGCGCCTAAATGATGGCCGTGCATTACCTGCATTCATTGGGCAAGCCTTAAGAGGTGAGGACATGACGGTGTTTGGAGATGGTTCACAAACAAGAAGCTTCTGTTATGTGGATGATTTAGTGGAAGGCATTTATAGATTATTATTAAGTGACTACTCAAGTCCCGTGAATATTGGTAACCCGAATGAAATTAGCTTAAAGGATTTTGCCGAAGAAGTATTGAAATTAACAGGCAACACGGTGAAAATTGTTTACAAGGAATTACCTATAGATGATCCAAAACAAAGACAGCCCGATATCACAAAAGCAAGAACGATTTTAGGATGGGAACCAAAAGTAGATAGAGCAGAAGGTTTACAAAAAACCTACGATTACTTTAAAGCATTGCCACCATCAGAGTGGACGAAGTTGCCTAAAGAATTTATTTCAAAATAGTCCCACCATATTTAACAATTCAAAATGGCTATACATACAATTTTAGTAACAGGTGCCAATGGCCAATTGGGTTGGGAATTAGGTCAGCTAGCAAAATTATTTCCTGCATTTAAATTTGTATTTGTAGATAGAAGTCAATTGGATTTATCTTTTCCAGAAACATTTGAAAAAATAATTCAAGCTATTACACCTGATTGTATTATCAATACTGCTGCCTATACTGCTGTCGATAAATCTGAAACAGAAAAGGCATTGGCATATACTGTTAATGCAACTGCTGTTCAAGAATTAGCCCGAATAAGTAAAGTATTATCAATACCATTTATCACCTATTCAACAGATTATGTATTTGATGGGGAATCAAATCAGCCTTATGCAACTTCAACAAAAGTAGACCCTGTAAATTATTATGGATCTACAAAAGCGGCTGGTGAAACCCTAGCTATGGAAGCTAATGAAAATACAATTGTAATTAGAACATCCTGGGTTTTTAGTAGTCATGGAAATAATTTTGTGAAAACAATGATGCGCTTAATGAAGGAAAAACCAAGTTTAAATATTGTCGCAGACCAAAAGGGTAGACCAACTTATGCAAAGGATTTAGCGATTACGACAATGAATATGATTGAGACTATTAATACTGGTAAAGTCATCAAAGGGGTGTATCATTTTGCAAATCAGGGAGAGACAACTTGGTATGATTTTGCAGCTAAAATAAAAGCCATTGCAGGACTAGATTGTGCATTGAATCCAATTGAGACCAAAGACTTTCCGACGCCTGCTAAAAGACCCGCTTATTCAGTATTAGATACTTCCAAAATCGAAGAAGCACTTTCATTGTCTATTCCAACTTGGGAGACTGCATTAATGAGTTGTATGAAGGAAATAAATGCTATTTAATTTTTGATTAATACGCTTATATCAATCAAAACGGGCTTCTAAATTTAACTTATGGAAATAATTGAAGATGTGGTTTTTGAAAATATAGATTTCAGAACGGGGGCATTAAAAAAAGGAGAGTATGAAAATTGCACCTTTAAAAAATGTATTTTATCTGATTGCGATTTAAATATATTTAAATTCATAGGTTGTATTTTTGAAAATTGCGATTTAAGTTTAGCGAAAATCAATAAAGTAGTATTAAGGGACGTACAATTTAAGGATTGTAAAATGGTTGGATTGAAGTTTGATACAACTGATAGCTTTAGTATATCCATTGCGATGGATCATTGCATTTTAACCTATGCTTCCTTTTATAAATTAAAATTAAAGAACACCATTTTTATTCATTCTAAATTGAATGAAGTGGATTTTACAGAAGCAGATTTAACCAATGCTGTTTTTGATCATTGTGATTTAACCAATTCAATTTTTAGTGCCACTAATTTAGAAAAAGCCGATTTCACAACGGCATTTAATTATTCCATTGATATGGATGCGAATAAGATTAAGAAGTCAAAGCATTCCAAAGATAAGTTGGGTGGATTATTGGAGAAGTATAATTTGACTATTGAGTAGGGCTCCATTCAAGCGAGCTTGTTTTTGCCTTGTCGACACATTGTGCTCGTTTCACTCGCTGCTCCATACTTACAGTATCGGGCATAAAAAAACCACAACTTTCGTTGCGGCTTCTTTTTTGTTTGGTTGCCTGACCTGGATTCGAACCAAGACAAACTGCACCAAAAACAGTTGTGCTACCGTTACACCATCAGGCAATCCTCTAGCCATTCTAAGAATGGACTGCAAAAATAGGGGTAGACACAAAAACTTCCAAATTTTTGTTGGCTTAACTCAACAATATCTCTGATTTGGCTTAACTTAAACCTAGATTTTTAAATTAAAAATTAAACAACAGACCAATGCGTTTTAAAATTGCCTCAGCTCTATTCATCATTACATGTATTTGCTGCTTGTCTTTTGTACAAGATGGAAAGAAGAAGATTGTTTTTTTTGGAGATTCAATAACCGAATTAGGGGTTAAAAAAGGAGGGTATATCGACCTTTTGAACAACCGTATAGCAAGTAACGGACAAACCAATCAGTTTGAATTGTTAGGAGCTGGCATAGGCGGAAATAAGATCTATGATTTGTACTTGAGACTAGAGCGTGACGTATTGGATAAAACACCAAATGTAGTGGTGATTTGGGTGGGTGTAAATGATGTATGGCATAAGTCCATGATGGGCACAGGCACCGATTATGATAAATTTGGATTATTCTATGATGCAGTGGTACAAAAAATTCAATCAAAAGGAGCCAAGGTTATTTTAGTTACACCTGCAGTCATAGGAGAGCGTAATGACCAATCCAATCCTCAGGATGGTGAACTCAATTTATATGCCAAATGGATACGTCAATATGCTGCCCAAAAGAATATTGCATTGGTAGATTGCAGAAAATTATTTTTGGAATACAGTGTTAAAAATAATCCTAAGCAATTAGACAAGGGTTTCCTAACTTATGACAGGGTGCATTTAAATGATGCAGGTAATCAATTGGTCGCAGACGCCATTTGGGAAGCAATAAAGTAAATTATAAAGTAATCTTTCAATTTAATTAAGAAGCAATTACTAAATAATATTGCTTCTTACCTTTTTGAATTAACATATATTTTCCTTGCAATAAATGTGCAGAGTTGATATGCGTTGTCTCAGTACTTATTTTTTCTTTATTGATGCTAATCCCTCCACCTTGCCACATTTTACGCGCTTCGCCTTTGCTAGGAAAGATAGCCGTATCAGCTAATAAATTAATCAATTCATAGCCTTGGTTGAGAGAAGCTAGTGGCACAGTTACTTGAGGCACACCTTCCATTACTTGCAATAATTGAACTTCATTTAAGGATTGTAAAACTGCAGTGGTCGCATTACCAAATAAAATCTCAGTGGCTTCAATCGCAAATTTTAAATCAGCTTCACTGTGTACAAATTTTGTTAATTCAGCAGCCAATGCTTTTTGTAAAATTCTTTGTTGAGGTGCAATGGCATGCTCAGCGATCAATGCATCAATTGCTGCGGGATCTAATAATGTGAAAATCTTGATCCAAGCATTGGCATCTTCATCACTTGCGTTCAACCAGAATTGATAAAATTGATAAGGAGAAGTTTTTGAGGCGTCTAGCCAAATATTACCTTTCTCTGTTTTACCAAATTTACCGCCATCTGCTTTTTTTATGAGAGGACAGGTAAATGCAAAAGCATCTCCTCCTAATTTTCTGCGGATCAATTCAGTTCCAGTGGTGATATTGCCCCACTGATCACTTCCACCCATCTGCACTTTACAATTTTTATTTTTGTAAAGCCAATAAAAATCATATCCTTGAATAAGCTGATAAGTAAACTCAGTAAAGCTCATACCAGTGTCACCTTCGATTCTTTTTTTTACACTGTCCTTCGCCATCATGTAATTCACAGTGATATGTTTTCCAACTTCTCTGATAAAAGAAAGGAAATTAAAATCTTTGAACCAGTCATAATTATTTACCATTTCGGCAGCATTGGATTGTTGGCTATCGAAATTTAAAAAATGCGATAATTGTTTTTGAACACCAGCAATATTATGTGCTAAAGTTTCCTCACTTAATAAATTACGCTCTTCACTTTTTCCACTAGGATCGCCCACCATACCTGTTGCACCGCCCACTAAAGCGTAAGGTTTATGTCCTGCTTTTTGTAAATGCACCAATAACAAAATAGGGACAAGGCTACCAATATGCAAGCTATCAGAAGTAGGATCAAAACCAATATAGCCGGATACCTGTTCTTTTTCGAACAGTTCTTCTGTACCTGGCATAATATCTTGAATCATACCTCTCCATCTTAAT
>Ga0208787_1000781_pt1 | contig 14593 bp, 12 predicted proteins | sample Wag4_2014_7_11_FD_187362 | JGI IMG/M metagenome (GOLD analysis project Ga0208787, IMG submission 187362) | Fresh water microbial communities from Ohio, USA - Utica-2 Time Series HT 2014_7_11 (SPAdes) (version 2) | ecosystem: Environmental > Aquatic > Freshwater > Water tank | place: USA: Ohio... | reverse complement strand
AAAGAGGGCGATCGTGTAATTGTAATTGCTAATTTGAGCAAATTTTCCCACACCGCCACGGTTCAAATTCCATCTGGGTATGATGGGAATTACGCGGATGTTTTTGGAGCCAATACAATGCAAATAACAGGGGAAATGCGGCTTAGTCTTAAGCCTTGGGAATACTTAGTTTTGACAAATAAATAATGGGATTACAACACGCAGAAATTTATTTTGGTCCTTCAGAGTTGCATGGCAGAGGGGTGTTTGCTGCAAGGGATATAGAGCCAGGAGAAATTATTGAAATTTGTCCGGTACTCGTTTTCTCCAAGGAGGAATTGGTACACGTCCGTCAGACGTTTTTGGACGATTACTACTTTGACTGGGGGACGGAGGGTGACTATTTTGCGTTGTGTTTGGGGTATGGGTCTTTGTACAACCATGAATATGAGCCAAATGCAGAGTATGGTATGGACTTTGATGCACTCACCATCGATTTTTACGCTATCAAAGCCATCAAAGCTGGAGAGGAAATTACCGTCAATTACAATGGGGAAGCAGGTAACCGAGAAAAAGTTTGGTTCGAAAATAACTAGTTGTAAACCTTTAACTTACATTTGCGCCCCTTATGACGCAAGAAGAATACCTGAATCAGATTGAACATCGACTACGACAATTACTGGAGGAAGTCAGACAAGAGTTTGCAGGGCTTCCAATGGAAAGCCTCACTCGACGTTTATCAAGTCCCAAGCAATGGAATTTGTTAGAGTGTTTTGAGCACATCAACAGGAAGTTTGCAGTAGATATACCTAAGTTGGAATATGCGATTCACAAAGCAAAAGCCAGAAAGTTGGTGCATCATCCTGAAGCGGTCCAGCAGTTTACTTGGTTTGCTAGAAAGAAGCTACGACAATACGCATTAACCAACGCAAGACGCACCAAAACGGCCAAAAAATGGAACCCGCTTGGTGCGGATCTTTCCCCTGCTGTGGTGAAGTCACTTATTATTCAAATGGAAAAAATGCTCCGGGTGGTGCAGCAGTCTAGAGAAGTAGATCTCAATAAAACCGTGCTCAAGGCCGGATGTTGTTCCTTATTCTCCATTAATTTGGGGAACTTTGTGGAGGTGATTACGGTCCACACAGAGCGACATATTCAACAGGCGCATCAAATTTTAGTAGGAATTAAATAATATTTAGTTTCTTTGCCAAATAATATTGTTAAATAAACGTTTTTTAGATGGTCAATACAGCTGGATTCCATTATTTAACACGTTTTATTTAGCAGGTGATTGAGCCAACCCAATTTTTAATTAATAAATTCCATACCATGAACAGCCAGAAAAGTACGCAACTTCTCCTAGCATTTTTATTGTTACTTGCTTTTGCCTTTCCCTCTTTTGCAGGGTCCACGTTGGAGTTCGGAAAAGCAGCCTATTACCACGATAAATTTCAAGGTAGAAAAACGGCTAGTGGAGAGCTATACAATAAAGATGCCTTGACCGCTGCCCATAAAACCCTTCCATTCGGTACAATTATTAAGGTTACACGCTTAGATAATGGTATGTCTGTGGAAGTGAGAGTAAATGACCGAGGGCCTTATGGTAAGAAGGGTTTAATCATTGATTTGTCCAGAAAGGCAGCGCAGCAAGTGGATATGATCAAGGCAGGCGTTGCAGATGTAAAACTTGAAATTGTTGAAACAGAGGTAGTAGCTCCTAAGGCTGAACTTACTGATACAGGAAGTAATAAATCATCTATGGGTACTAAAGACGTTACCTTTCCTGAGTTGATGCGTCCGGCATCTTATACGCCAGCCGCTGAAGTCTCAAAAGGAACGAGTGCAAAAAGTGTACAACCCGTGGAAGACAAAGTTTCTCCCCTAAGCATTGCTTCCAAACAAGAAGAGAAAATTGCATTATATCAGATTGCTCTTCAAAAGTTACCCATGACAGGATTTGGGATCCAAATAGGCGGTTTCGCCACCTTGGAAACAGCGCTTGATGAATTAGCAAAGGTGCAAAGAGCAACCAACGGGGCGGGTTTGCTTAAACTGGATACTGGAAGTAATGGACAGACTCTCTACAAAGTACTTCTTGGCCCGTATACGGATAAGGCAAAGGCGGATAAGGAGCGAAAAGCAGCACTGAAAAAACATCCAGGATGTTATGTGGTAGACTTGGCAGAATAAAAAAATGGGCATTGAGGGATAAGTTACCTTTGTGCCCACTTTTTTTATTGTAAGTCGCGGTGTACTTTTGTTGCCGATTATGAAGCACCCAGGAACAATTTCCATCACAGATTACAGCTACGAGCTTCCAACCGATCGAATTGCTAAATATCCATTGGAGGAGCGCGATGCCTCCAAGTTACTGGTTTACAAGGATGGGCAACTAATCGAAGACCAATATAAAGCGCTCCACCAGTTTCTTCCCGAGCGCTCCCTGTTAATAGTCAACAATACGAAAGTAGTTCAGGCACGTTTATGGTTTCAAAATCAAAACGGTGGTAAAATTGAACTTTTTTGTCTGGAACCACCAGAGGGAGTGGAGGTTGCAAGCGGTATGGCTTCCGCAGGAGCTGTGGAGTGGATGTGTATGGTGGGAGGACTGAGTAAATGGAAGGAAGAAGAACTTCAACTCCGAGTGGGGGCGTATATCCTTCGTGCTCGTCTAAAAGAGCGAAAGAACGATATTTTTCTAGTTCGATTTGAATGGGAGCCGGTGTCCAGCAGCTTTGCGGAGCTGTTGGATGGGGTAGGGGTTTTGCCCATTCCTCCCTATTTAAAGCGAGGCACCGAATCGATTGATTTGGAGAGGTACCAAACCATCTTTGCTGTTGAAAAGGGTTCAGTTGCAGCTCCAACTGCAGGACTTCATTTTACGGATCGTGTTTTTGAGCAGTTGGCAGCCAAGTCTATTTTTCCAGCGCCCATTACGCTTCATGTTGGGGCGGGTACATTCAAGCCGGTGAAAGCGGAGCGGATGGAGGATCACTCTATGCATGCAGAATATATTGATGTGGAGCGCAACGTCTTGGAATTGCTACTAAAAGCAGAAGATCGTACGAGAGTAGTGGTTGGTACAACCTCGATGCGCACAATTGAAAGTCTTTATTGGTTGGGTGTAAAGGTGCATCAGCAGCCAATGGTTCCACCAGGAAAATTACATTTGGAGCAATGGGAGCCCTATGAACTTGTCCACTTGGGCGTCTCGGCGGAAGATGCTTTGCAAGCGCTGGTGAATTGGTTGGAACAATTCCAATTGGATCGATTGGTAACCACCACGGGTATCTTAATTGCACCGGGTTATCGGTTTCAGCTGGTAGATGCCCTAGTTACCAACTTTCACCAGCCCCAGAGTACGTTGATTCTACTGATTGCCGCCCTCATTGGAGACGATTGGAAGAAGGTGTATCAATATGCGATGGATAACGATTTTAGGTTTTTGAGTTACGGTGATGGAAGTTTATTGTTTCGAGATACTCAGTAAATCAAAAATGGCCACTTTTCGAACGAAAAGTGGCCATTTTTATACTTATTTAGGCAAAGGATTTAGCGGCGAACAGCATCCACGATAGACTTGAACGTCGATGGATTGTTTAAGGCTAAGTCTGCCAATGCTTTACGGTTTAGACCGATATTTTTTTGCGCCAGTGCGTGGATAAAGCGGCTGTAGCTAAGACCTTCTGGGCGAACAGCAGCGTTAATACGAGCAATCCAAAGGCGGCGATAAACACGCTTTTTGAATTTACGGTCGCGGAAAGCATACTGCCAACCTTTTTCAAGGGTATTTTTGGCGACGGTGTATACTTTTGAGCGGGCGCCGAAGTAACCGCGTGCGGCCTTCATGATTTTTTTCCTGCGGGCGCGACTGGCAGGATTGTTGGTAGCTCTAGGCATGTTTAAAGTTTTTAGTGCGATACAGAGGTGACTACTTCACGCTTCGGGTCTGTATCCTCGTTAAAAAGAAAGGTTTAGATCGCGAGCAGGCGCTCAATACGAGCATGTTCCGCTGGATGCACGATTAAGCTGCCACGTCCATGACGCTTCGCTTTCTTCGTTTTTTTACGCATCAAGTGGCGCTGATTCGCTTGCGAACGCTTCACTTTCCCCGAGCCGGTCACTCGGAAACGCTTCTTCGCGCCGGAGTGGGTTTTTACTTTTGGCATAACGCAAAAATGATTGTGTTTTAAAAAGAGCCGCGAAGGTAGGCTATTTTTAAAACACTACCAAAAATATGGTGATTATTTTTGGTAGTCTGGTTTAAAAATAGTGACAGTCAGGGCCGCCAAACCGAAACCAAGCACATTCCATAAGGCTAAATACAGGATATACGGTCCCATCGGTTGTGGTTGTGGGTGGTCCAACTCAGTTTGTATACCGTTTATTTGTTGTCGGAGTTGGTTCATCGCTTGAGGATCTCCCACACCCGTTTCTAACTGTTGTTGTGCATCTTGAAGTTGCATGCTTAATTCAAGTTTACTCAACTCTGGATCATAGAGATGGAGCGCGTAAAGCGTTAACCAAAAGAAAACATTTGCTACGGTAAATGTGAGGAATGGAGCGCGCACTCGTTCGCGAAACGAACCACCCCCTGTGTTTCGATCGGAGGCTTTTAGTGCAATGTACATTGCCACCGGGTGAATGACCAAAGTGGGGAACCAATAGGCAATATTCGCATTGGTAAGGTAGTGAATGGATAATCCGTACGCAACGATTAGGTAAATCATTAGTACGAGGCCACTAAATATTCCAAGTTTCATAGTTAGTGAGTAGTTGTAGCAGTTAGGAGAGCGCCTTCAGGGTATTGCATCGTCACACAGTGGAGGGATCCGTGTTGTTCAATCAAGACCCTACAATTAATTCCGATTACTTCTCGATCAGGAAATATGCTCTTTATGACTTGAATTGCAGGTCCATCTTGTGGCACACCATAGGTTGGCACCAGCACGGCACCATTGATAATTAAGAAATTAGCATAAGTGGCTGGCAATCGGTTTCCTTCCTCATCCAAGCAAGCCTCAGGCCAGGGTAGGGGAACCAAATTATAGGGTTGACCATTCAGTTGCTGGAAAGACATCAGTTCTTTCTCCATTAGACTTAATTCGGAAAAATGTTCATCATCGGGCTTGTCGCATCGCACATACGCGATGGTGTCCGGGCTGCAGAACCGCGCAAGCGTGTCGATGTGTGAATCGGTATCATCACCGGCTAAGAAACCGTGGTGCAGCCAAAGTAGGCGCTTGGATCCAAATTTTTGATGGAGGAGTAGCTCTATCTCTTCTTTACTTAGATGTGGATTTCGATTGGGAGAAAGCAAGCATTCGGCTGTTGTTAAAATAGTTCCTTCTCCGTCCGATTCGATTCCCCCACCTTCTAGCACCATACCGCCTTTTTCGTAAGAAGGCCCGATGTGCTTCATTTGTACCAGCTGCTGCGTAATTAGGTTGTCTTTATCAGCCGGAAACTTTAATCCCCAGCCGTTGAAAACAAAATCCAAGATGACTGGCTGCTGGTTTTCAATAATAGTAATTCCACCGTGGTCTCTTGCCCAGGTATCGTTGGAGGGTAGTTCCACCCAATGGATGGGGAAACGAGCTTCAGAAGTGAAGTAAGGCTTCACCTCGTCTATCTCTCTGCATACCAGCAGCACTGGTTCAAAACGAGTTATTTGATTTACTATCTCAACAAAACAGGGTATCACCTCGTCTAGGATCGAGGCCCAATCGCTGTGCTCATGTGGGAAAGTAAGTTGAACGGCGCTTTGTTTTTCCCATTCCGCTGGTAATCTTTTCATAGTCTGAAATTTCAGAGGCAAAGGTACAACAGGCAGAAGGAACCTTACTCTACCCGTCCTAAATAAAACGTAGGTAGAATCAATAGGCAATAATTGGGAGGTCAACGTAGTAGGTCAGTGGTTAATGCCAGAAATTGTCCGGATAAAAATTTGGTTCTTTTTGGATCCGTTTCGCAGTATCAGAATATTGTTTTGTTGAATCTATGATAAAAAAATTTGAAAAAAGTATTGTCAGATATACCAAACGATTATATACCTTCGCCCTGTCTTAGTGAACAGGATACACCACATCTATCTACATCAAGTCCTGCTTTTTTACCGATAAAACCCTGCCGACGCTCCAAAAACTTGAAACGAACAAACAGACACATTCAAAACGTGAAGTATACTTTATCACTAAACTTAACTCAAATTCGTATGAAGTTTTCAAACACCTTGTTTAAGGGTAGCATTTTGGTTGCCCTTCTGGTGATGCTGACTGCGGCTGTTTCCGCTCAGCGCACCGTGAAAGGTAAGGTTACGGATGCCGAGAATGGCGAAGGCCTTGTCGGTGCGACCGTAACCGTTGTGGGTACTACCCGCGGAGCTACCACAGATGTAGACGGTAATTACTCTGTAGAAGTTCCAAGCGGATCTACCCAGTTGCGTTTTTCTTACACCGGTTACACGGAGCAGGTAGTAGCATTGGCCGCATCAAATGTAGTAAATGTTTCTATGGCTCCGGGTTCTGTACTGGATGAGGTTGTAGTAGTTGGTTACTCTGCTGCTAAAAAATCTGACCTAACAGGTGCGGTAACTTCGGTTGGCGAGAAAGACTTCAACCAAGGTTTGGTGACGGCGCCAGATCAATTGATTCAAGGTAAAGCGGCTGGTGTCCAGATCGTAAACAACAGTGGTCAGCCAGGTGGTGCAACTACGGTTCGTATCCGTGGTACATCTTCTATCCGTGCTGGAAACAATCCGTTGTTTGTGGTAGATGGAATCCAGTTGTCTGGTGGATCAACGAAGCCAGGTGTTAACTCTGGTGACTTGGGTGCTACTGCTGGTTCTAACCCATTGAACTACCTTAACCCTTCTGATATCGAGTCAATCCAGGTATTGAAGGACGCGTCTGCAACGGCTATTTATGGTTCTCGCGGTGCAAATGGTGTCATCATCATCACTACAAAGCGCGGAAAGGCGGGTACTCCAACAGTGCAGTTCAACACCTCTGTAGGTGGAAGCTCTATCCTAAAGAACTACGATGTACTTACTGGTGATGAGTACCGTTCTGCGTTGAGTTCTTACGGTCTTACTAATGGAGACTACGGTTCAAGTGTAGACGCTATGGGCGAAATCCTTCAGACAGGTATCGTTCAAAACCACAGCATTGCTGTTTCTGGCGGTAGCGACGGCGGCACTTACCGTATCGGTTTGAGCTACCTTGACCAAGAGGGTATCATTAAAACCAATGGTCTTCGCCGTATCAACGCAAACATCAATGGTTCTTACAAGTTCCTCGAAAGCAAGCGCTTGGGTTTGAATTTCAACTTGATCACGTCACAGTCTCGCGATAATGGACCAGCGATTTCAACTAACGCTGGTTTCCAAGGTAGCTTGATTGGTAACGCGCTTCAGTGGAACCCAACACACCCATTGTATGAAGCGGACGGTAGCCCAGTGATTGTTCCTCAGTTTGGTAACACCTCTATCAACCCAGTTGCTTTGTTGGACGCTTACCGCGACCAAACCAACACGGTAGACGTGCTTGCTCGTATTGAGCCATACTACCAGATTTCTGATAATTTGACGTACCGGATGGCATTCAACGTAACACATGGTAACGGTGATCGCCGCTCCCAGTTGGCGCGTTGGATTAATTTCCAAAATATCCAAGGTCGTGGTTTGGCTAGTTACTCTGCCAACAAGCAGACCTACCAAGTACTTACACACACGTTGGAGTACAAAAAATCATTGGAGTCTGGTATTAATTTGACAGCATTGGCAGGTTATGAGTACCAGAACCGCCGTTCTAGCGGTTTAGGTTTCTCTGCTCTAGGATTTGAATTGGATGATTTCGATTACACGAACATTTTCCAAGCTTCTCAGCCAAACACACGTACAGTAGGTTCTGGAGCTGCTCCAGTTACAGAATTGCAGTCGTATTTCGCACAAGCTAACTTTAACTTCAGCGAGCGTTTCTTGTTGACAGCTACGGTACGTGCGGACGGATCTAGCAAATTTGGTGCTAACAACAAGTACGGTTACTTCCCATCTGCAGCTGCAGCTTGGAACTTGCACAACGAATCTTTCATTAAAGGAAGCGCCTTCGATCAGTTGAAACTGCGCGTTGGTTACGGTTTGACAGGTAACTCTGAGTTTGATGCTGGTGCAGCACAAGAGAGCTACTTCATCTCTAACAACAACAACAAAACCGTTGTTGGTTTGAGCAACGTTGCTAACCCAGATTTGAAGTGGGAGACTACTACTACAGCAAACATTGGTATTGATTTTGCATTGTGGAACTACAAATTGAGTGGCTCTTTGGAATACTTCAACCGCAATACTAGCGACTTGTTGTTCCAATTCCCAACCATTCAGCCAGCTCCTGCAGCTTTGTACTGGATTAACCTTCCAGGTAATTTGATCAACTCTGGTGTGGAATTGGCATTGAACTCTTTGGTAGTAGACCGTGAGAATTTCAATGTTAGCGTAGGTGCAAACGTTACCTTCCTTCAGAATGAGTTGACAAACTATAATGGACCACGTATCCCATACGGTGAAGTTTTCGGACAAGGTAGCTCTGGCGCAGTTAGCCAGTTGATCGCTGACGGTCAGCCATTGAACTCATTCTACACTCGTCAGTTCCTGGGAATTAACCCAGAAACTGGTCAAAGCGAGTATGTTGGTGGTTCTTCTGAAACTCCTGATTTTGTTGGTGATCCAAACCCAGATGTATTGGCTGGTTTCTACGGTACCATGAATGCTGGTAAATTCAGCTTGAATCTTGCGTTTAACGGCGCTTATGGCCACGTTATTTACAATAACACCAAGATGACTGTTATTCCAATCGGTAACCTTGGAACACGTAACATCGACGCTAATTTGATCGGTACTGGTATTCAGGAGGCAACATCTAATGCGATCAAGCCATCTAGCCGCTACTTGGAGAAAGGTGATTACACGAAGCTTGCTAACGCAACACTTTCTTACAACTTCGGTAACATCGGTAACTCCATCCGCAACGCACGCGTTTACTTGACAGGTCAAAACTTGTTGGTATTCACCGACTATTCTGGTTTCGATCCAGAGGTGAACACCATCAACACCCGCAATAACTTGCCTTCTTTCGGTATCGAGTATATCCCGTACCCATCTGCAAGAACTATCATTGTTGGTGCTAACTTCTCATTTTAAATAAACACTATACTTAATATGAAACTCGCAAAACATTTGCTTTTGTTCCCGCTCGTAGGCTTATTGAGCTGCACGAACTTGGAAGAGACGCTGAATGACAGTCTCACAAAGGAGCAGGCAACTGATCTTGTTAGCGTTCAGGCGCTGATCGATGCCTCTTACTCTGGACTTCGCACTCCATTCCAGGATCAGTCTCGTTTCTGGGCTGCTCAGCAGCATACAACGGATGAAACACTTGGACCAACCCGTGGACCAGACTGGGACGATAATGGTATTTGGCGTGTATTACACGATCATACTTGGACTCCTGAGCACGCATTCTTGGGTGATACCTACAATGAATTGTTGCAAGTGGTGTTTTCAACTACCAACGCTTTGGACTTCAATCCATCTGCAGAGCAGGCAGCAGAAGCGCGCTACTTGCGTGCTTTCGTAATGTTCTGTTTGGCGGACGGCTGGAACCAAGTTCCTTTCCGTCAGCCAGGGGAGAACTTGCTGAATGCACCAAATGTACTTTCTGGTGGTGAAGCAATGGATTTCGTTATCAGCGAGCTGAACGATGTAATTGCTGACCTTCCTGAAGGTCCAACCAACCGTGCTAACAAAGACGCGGCACGTGTATTGTTGATGAAGGCGTATTTGAATAAAGGAACGTTTGCAGATCGCAAAAATCCTTCTTTCCCTGCAGCCGACATGCAGCAGGTTATTTCAATTGCTGACCAGCTAATCGCAAGCGGTAAGTACTCTTTGGCGAACAACTACTTTGACAACTTCGCTCCAAACAACAATACGATCTCAACAGAGAACATTTGGACAGCAGAAAACCAAGGTGGTGTGAGCTCAGGAAACGTACGCTCTCGCTGGTTCTGTACTCTTCACTACAACCAGAACCCATCTGGCTGGAACGGTTTCGCAACCCTTTCTGATTTTTATGACTCTTTCGAAGAGAACGACGTTCGTCGTAGCGCTTCTTACACTGGTACTACAGATATTTCTGGTATCAAAGTAGGTCTCTTACAAGGCCAGCAGTTTGATGTGGCTGGTAATGCACTTAAGGATCGCAAGGGCAACAACTTGGACTTCACGCGTGAAGTTAAGTTGGTTGAAACTGGTGATAACCTTGAGATCACCGGTATCCGTGTAGTTAAATACCCAATCGACTACAATGGTGGTGATAACGCGGACAATGACTACGTTTATTTCCGCTATGCAGACGTGTTGTTGATGAAAGCAGAAGCACACCTTCGTACTGGTGACGAGGCTGGTGCTCGTGGCGTAGTGAACAGCATCCGCACAAAGCGCAATGCTACTCCACTTAGCAGCTTGTCTTTGGATGAGTTGTTGGCAGAGCGCAGCCGTGAGTTGTACTGGGAAGGATGGCGCCGTCAGGACATGATCCGTTTCGGTAAGTTCCTTGATGCATGGCAAGAAAAGCCAGCTTCTGGCCCAGAGCGTTTGCTGTTCCCAATTCCTGCACAGGCATTGGCAGTAAACCCAAATCTGTCTCAAAACCCTGGCTACTAGTATTAGCCTAACAGGTTAAATTTTTTAGCAGGTCATCTCGTTTTACGCAGGTGACCTGCTTTTTTTTGCCCTAATTCGAGTACCTTTGCCTTGTTATATTTGCGATCCTCAAACAAAATAGCCCAATTGGAGGTTTAACTAGTTCTAACCAATTACTACTTATGGCAGAGCACATACATTCGATGGAAGAAGCCTTTCAGGCCAAAATTGATGCCGAAATCCGAATCGAACCCAAGGATTGGATGCCGGAGGCCTACCGCAAAACCTTAATACGTCAAATCAGTCAACATGCCCACTCCGAAATCGTAGGTATGTTGCCTGAGGCAAACTGGATAACCCGTGCACCTTCCCTAAAAAGGAAACAAATTCTATTGGCAAAGGTGCAAGATGAGGCCGGACATGGTCTATACCTCTATTCTGCAGCCGAGACATTGGGTGTAACTAGAGATGAAACCCTGCGCGACCTCCATACCGGGAAAGCAAAATATTCCTCTATTTTTAATTACCCGACGCTCAATTGGGCAGATGTAGGGGCAGTTGGTTGGTTAGTAGATGGCGCTGCTATCCTCAACCAGATCCCATTGTGTCGTTGCTCTTATGGGCCTTATGCTAGGGCGATGGTTAGGGTATGCAAGGAGGAAAGTTTCCACCAGCGGCAAGGGTTCGAGCTACTGCTGACTCTTGCGAACGGCTCTAAAGAACAGCGTGCCATGGCACAAGATGCCATCAACCGGTGGTACTGGCCTTCCGTAATGATGTTTGGTCCTTCTGATGGTGATTCTACCCACAGCGCTCAAAGTATGAAATGGAAAATTAAACGTTTTAGTAACGATGAGCTCCGCCAACGTTTTGTGGATATGATTGCAGAGCAAATGAATGTGCTGGGTTTAGAACATCCAGATAAAGACCTGCGCTGGAATGAAGAACGAGGTCATTATGATTTTGGGGTGATTAATTGGGACGAATTTTGGAATGTGGTGAACGGAAATGGCCCTTGTAATAAACAACGGCTAAATGCGCGTGTGGAGGCATGGAACGAAGGTGCTTGGGTAAGAGATGCAGCTGTCGCTCATGCAGAAAAGGTCGCAGCCCGAAAAAAAGCAGCCGAAACGACGAAGGCAGCCTAATGCGTGTACTTATTATCCGCTTCAGCTCCATCGGTGATATTGTACTGACTACGCCTGTGGTTCGCTGCGTCGCCCAACAAAAGAATGCCGAAGTATTTTACGTAACCAAAGCTTCTTTTGCCGATATCCCTGCTGCCCATCCTATGGTCAGCAGGGTTTTTGCATTTGGTAAGCCCTCTGGCAAAACGCTTTTTCCCGAAAAAATTCAGTACACTGATACCATTCCCGAATTAGCTAGGTTGCTCAAACACCTTTCTGTTGATGTAGTAATCGATTTGCATAATAACCTACGAAGCCACTTGCTGCGCCTTTTGCTAGGAGTACGTGCATACGGTTTCAACAAGCTCAACTTTGAGAAATGGCTGAAGGTTACATTTGGGATAGATCGACTACCCCAAAAACATATCGTAGATCGATACCTGGAGGCAGCAGCACCAATCGGTGTTCAATCAGATCAAAAAGGGCTTGATTTTTCAATTCCCGACCACATCAGCCTAAATACGCCAAAAATTTTGGAAGTCGAATTTGGCCTAAAACCCGAGGACCCCTTTGTTGCCTTGGTTATCGGAGCTACCCATTTCACTAAACGTCTTCCCACTGAAAAACTAATTGAGCTTTGCAACGAGCTGAGGCTCCCAGTCCTGCTCATCGGAGGTCCAGCTGAAAGCAATACGGCCGCTCAAGTTGTGAAAGCGAGTGTCGGAACGGTGAAAAATGCATGTGGCAAATGGAATTTATTCCAGTCAGCAGCAATTGTGCAAGAGGCAAAAGCCGTAATTACCCACGACACAGGAATGATGCACATTGCAGCCGCTCTGGACAAGCCCATTATCTCTATCTGGGGTAGTACAATACCCGAGTTTGGAATGTATCCGTACTACGCCCAAGGAAAAGATCAGAACAGCAGTGTAGAGGTGAAAGGCTTGCCTTGTCGGCCTTGTTCAAAAATTGGTCATGCCGCCTGTCCAAAGGGCCATTTTAAGTGTATGAACCTACAATCTGTCGATTATATCGCTGCTCAACTGCCTAATTAACCGCTAATATTGTACCTTTTTTAAAAAACCATTGGTATCATGCGGTGGATAACTGTATTTTTGCTTTACTTTACCCCTGATTTTTTTACAAACTACTGGTTTTCTTCAAAATGCAACCTATGCGCCAGAATTTTCATCTTTCTCTCCTTGTTGCCCTGCTAGCTGCGACTGGCTTGTCTGCTCAGGACATCCATTTTACTCAGTATAATATGTCGCAAATGACCTTGAATCCAGCTAATACGGGGGGCTTCGAAGGTAGTGTTCGGATAGGAGGGATTTATCGCTCTCAATGGACCAGCGTGCTAAGCAAAAACCAGTTTGAAACTCCTTCTTTGTGGGTAGATGCACCCATTATCCCCGGCTTCAGGAAAAAAGACTGGGTAGGTGTTGGACTAATGCTCTTCCAAGATAATGTTGGAGCAGGTAAATTGGTTCATAGCGCCAATAAACTTGGTGCAGCTTACCACATAAGTCTTGGGAAAAAAGGAAAAACTGTTATTGCAATTGGAGGACACTATGGGCAAGAAGTGTATCGGGTAAACGACGAAAACCTGCAGTTTGAAGATGGATTTCTTCAGTCATCTATTCCCGGTCAGTATGATCCCGGAGCAAGTAACGATAATCAAAAAATCCCCGATGGCGAAAACCGTCCAAAATCCAACTTCAATGATATTGATGCTGGTATAACCTTAACTTCTCGTCTGAATAAAACGACTGATTTTAAACTTGGTTTTGCCATGTTTCACGTTGGACAACCCCGTTTTTCCTTGCTCACAGCAGGTGGTGGTGGCACTGGTGGGGGTACTGGCGGTGGGACCGGAGGTGGAACCACAACCTACCAAATGCCTCGGCGCTCTGTGGTGCATGGTACATTTAATATCAAAACAAGTGATCGGTTAACAATCAGTCCTACCTTCCTTTTCCAAACCATGAATAAGCAAGATGAAATTGTGGTTCAGGGCATGGCAGGGTATTTATTTGATCCAGAAAAAGATATTACGTTCAATGCTGGCCTAGGCTATCGTTTGGGTGATGCCGTTAACCTGTTGGCAGGCGCGCGTGTTAAATCCCTCACTGTTGGTTTGGCCTATGATGTGAATACTTCCGGTTTAAGTAATGATACACGTTACCGTGGAGGATTTGAACTGGCAGCCAATTACATCATAAAAATTTACAAGAAAGCGGTGGTGAAGCCAAAAATGTTGTGTCCTCGCTTCTAAATTCTTTGACCACTTTCTTGCAACTTGATTATATCCAGACTATGAGAAATATTTTTTCTGTCTTTTTTGCGATGACCCTGTTCGGATTGCCGGCCGTGCTTTTCGCTCAACCTATCAACCGTGCTACTCCGGAGGCCATGTTAAAGTCGGCGGGCGAAGCAGAAATGGAAAACAATCCCTACGCTGCCCTAGAGTTGTATGAGAAAATCTACGACGAAAACAAGGACAAACAGATTTACGCGAAAGTTGGGCACCTCAATTATCAAGTTCGTGACTATGTCGCGGCGGAGAAGGCATTTAGTCGGTTAGTACTCCGGGATCGAAAGGGGGAATTTACCGAGTTGCAATACTGGTACGCCATGGCCATGAAAGCCAATGGTAAATACCAAGAGGCTATTGATATGTTTAACCAATATATTGGCAGTGGCTCGGATGAAAAATTAAAAGAATCTGCCAAGCGGGAAATTGCTGGATGTGAAATGGCGCGAAAAGCAAAGCCAAATGAGCTTCTAATAG
>Ga0208787_1000779_pt1 | contig 14608 bp, 11 predicted proteins | sample Wag4_2014_7_11_FD_187362 | JGI IMG/M metagenome (GOLD analysis project Ga0208787, IMG submission 187362) | Fresh water microbial communities from Ohio, USA - Utica-2 Time Series HT 2014_7_11 (SPAdes) (version 2) | ecosystem: Environmental > Aquatic > Freshwater > Water tank | place: USA: Ohio... | reverse complement strand
AAATACGAGTCCCCAGTGCGCAGCTTACCGCTTCTCAGGTTGCCAGTTTTCCGCAAGTACCGGTTCGTGGTCGTAGTCGGGGAATGGGTCATCGAGCCCGACTTCAATGACCGGCTCGACGGATTGGGGCGGGTCGCGGGCGGCGTCGACCCGCACGCCAGCCTCCCACAATCCGAGATGGCGCAGGATGCGTTCGATGACCGGAACCTCGTCGATAGGGACCACGATTTTCATCTCCTTGTGGCAGTGCGGGCACAGGAGCGGGTCGGCTTCCCAGACTTTCTGGATGAGTTCGAGCCACTTCTTGGAGGGGATCGGGCGGGGCTTGTATGCATAGACGCCATGACCTCGCCTTCGGGCACCTCCTCGGGTCCGGCATCCGTCTGCTTGATGCACTGGCCGCGCATCTTATTGGAATACCATCCGTAATAGCGCACGAGCTGGAAGATTTTGTCCGGGATGTGCTGGGTTATGCGAGCGATGAAGTCGTAGTGGCTAAACACTTTAAAATTGAGCTGGATCTTGGGGTTCATCCCCAAGCGGTAAATGATCGAGTGCCCGGAGCTATTGGGGCTGCATTTTATCGACCGAGAGCGGATTATTTGAAGCCTTCCTTCAAACGCTATACGATTTTCCTCTTGATCTACATATGAAGCAATTCGTATGATATTCACGAGTGTCCTCTTCCTCTTCAATTTCCCCTCCTCATGTTCCCTGTTTGCAATCGGCCAAACGCGGCAGACACTTGCAGGGAAAACAATAAGCCTGAAAAAGTAGAGACCGAGTCTGGTGGACCCCCTCGCATAATGAAGAAAAAAACCATCATCCGTCTGTTCTGCTGCATCTCTGCCGTTCTGGCGGCAGCCGTCCAGGCTGATCCGGTGGGTGACGCATTGACCCCCGCGCCAACCGGCACGGTTCAGCTCCAAGGCTGGGTCGGCAAGAAGTTGGATTTGTGTCTGTCCCAGCGCGTGATGTCGCAGGACCTCGACAAGCTCATCACGCCGTTCAGGGAACGCATTGAGAAGGACGGCGGGGGCTGGCGCTGCGAATATTGGGGTAAATGGTTTACTTCTGCTGCACTAGGCTGTGCCTACCAGCCGACCCCGGAGAACAGGGCCAAACTGGACAAGGCGGTGGAGGCTTTGATCAAGACTCAAACTCCGGACGGATACATCGGCACCTACGACGCCGACCATCATCTGGGCATCTGGGATGTCTGGGGGCGCAAGTATGTCCTACTGGGTTTGATTGCCGATTACGATCTCACCGGCAACAAAACCGCTCTCGAGGCAGCATGTCGGGAAATGGACCATCTGATCGGCGAGGCTCCCGTCGACAAAGTCAATCTCACGGAAACCGGAATCGATGTCCTGAAGGGCCTCGCCCCGAGTTCGATTCTGGAGCCGACCGTCCTGCTCTACCAGCGGACCGGCGAGAAACGGTATTTGGATTTTGCGGAAAACATCGTCGCCAAATGGAAAGTCCCGAACAAATTCGCACCCGGGGGTCTGCGCCTGATCGATGACGCTCTGGCGGGTGTTCCTCCGCGGAAAATCGGCGCTCCAAAAGCCTACGAGATGATGTCCTGCTTCGAAGGGCTCTGCGAACTATACCGCGTGACGGGCGATCGCAGATTCCTCGATGCCGTCGTCGTGTTCGCCCAAAGCATCCGGAAGAATGAACTGATGATCACGGGCTCCGCCTCCAACCAAGAACTCTGGGCCGATGGAGCCCGGACGCAAACCGGGATTTTGGAGCAGCCGATGGAAACATGCGTCACCGTCACCTGGATGAAGCTGTGCTCCCAGCTCCTGCGGCTGACCGGCGATCCGGTGTGGGCGGACGAACTCGAGGTGTCACTCTACAACGCGCTTCTGGGAGCCATGACTCCCGGTGGCGACTGGTGGTCGTATTGGTCTCCGCTGGCAGGACAGCGGGTGCCCAGTCCCCACCAGCACAGCGATGTCCAGCTCAGTTGTTGCGTCGCCAACGGTCCGCGTGGATTGCTGCTGACCCCACGCTGGGCGCAGATGATGGACAAGGACGGCCCGGTGGTGAATCTTTACGCGCCTGGAACGTCCACCGCAAAACTTGCCGACGGCACGGACGTGAAAATAATCCAGGAGACTGATTACCCGATCACCGATCAAATCGCAATCACCGTCACTCCCTCCCGCAAGAGCCACTTTGTGTTGCGATTGAGAATTCCCGCTTGGAGCACGTCGACCAGGCTCACCGTGAACGGAAAACCGGTGCCATGCCAGCCCGGGACGTATGCGAAGCTCGACCGCGAATGGTCGCCGGGCGACAAGGTTGTCCTGAATCTTGACCTGCGGGGACGGGCCGTGCCCGCTCCCAGCGGCGCTCCGGAGTTCGCGGTCAAGCGCGGACCGATCGTGCTTGCTCTGGACAGCCGCTTGTCTGCGCCGCAGAACATCGCGGTGCGGTTGCAGGTGGACGACGACGGCCGTGTAGACCTCAAACCCTGCACCTCTAAGCCTGACGATGTCTGGATGGCCTTTGAGGTACCGTTCGAGGTGCGCCCGAGCCACTTCTTCAACCATCGGCAGATCAGGCTGGCGATGTGCGATTTTGTTTCCGCCGGCAACGGCTGGAGCGAAAAAAATCTTTACCGCGTCTGGCTGCCACAGCCTCTGTTTCTAGGCGACATGTATCCGGCGAACACCTGGAAGCTGATGTATCCCGACGCGCAAAAACGTCCGGTAATTCCCGCGGCATCTGGAGGTGCCGAAGCCGTCCGAACGCTCTCCTCGGAGAGCAAATCCGCACCGGCTCCAGAACCCGCGGAAACAGGTCGATATCTCGTCGGAGCGTGGATGTGTCCGCTTTGGAAACCCGGCTGTCGCAATGGCAAGGAGTGGGACCAGATCATGCCATTCCCGGAGAGGCAACCGCTCCTTGGTTGGTATCACGAGGGCGATCCCGGCGTGACGGATTGGGAAATCAAATGGGCAGTGGACCACGGCATTTCCTTCTTCGTGCCGTGTTGGTATCGCGAAAAGGGCAACCTCGACAAACCTGTCAAACCCTGGCTGGAACACTGGCTGCACGAAGGGCTGTTCAAAAGCCAATATGGAGACCGATTCCAATTCGCACTGCTTTGGGAGAACGGCAGCAAGCAGGCCTGCGGGATCGCATCGGAAAAGGATTTACTGGAAAACGTCCTCCCCTATTGGCTGGAGAATTATTTCCACCGAAAAAACTACCTGGTTCTTGATGGCAAGCCGGTAATTTTCATTTACCGCCCGGAAATTCTCATCAAGGAATTGGGGGGCGTCGAGCAGACCCGCGCAGCCATCGGAAAGATGCGGGACAGGTGCATCCGCGAAGGCTTTAAGGGCCTCACCGTCATCGGCGAATATCATGAGTCGCCGGCCAATCCGCTCAAAGAGCTGAAGGGCATCGGCATGGACTTTGTCTCGTCCTACCACTGGCCCACATTCGCTGGGAAGCTCCCGCGCCCCGCCACGCCGGCGGAAATTATCCGGGCGCAGCAGATGTGCTGGAAGGAACAGGAGAAAAACGCCTCGCTCCCGGGCATCCTAACGGTTTCGATGGGGTGGGATTCCCGGCCGTGGAATCCGAAATTTCCAAAATCCTCGTGCTGGCGGCTGGACCCACAGGATTTCCAAAAGCTTTGCATGGATGCCAAGGCGGAATTGGACAAGCGACCAGCTTCGTCCCTCGAAGGCCGGATGCTTCTGGTGGACAACTGGAATGAATTCGGCGAGGGCCATTATGTGATGCCGACGCGGCAATTCGGATTCGGCTACCTCGACGCCATCCGGAATGTATTTTCTATATCGCCAAAGCCCCATTCCGACACGGCACCGGAACTCCGATGAATGTCATCATGCACTGGAATTGTCGCGCCACTGCGGCAATGGTTTTTGCTCTATTTCTTTCGTCGGCAGCCGGGGCAACCACGAAGAAAAGTAGGCCGAACGTTCTTCTAATCATCACCGATCAACAACAGGCGGGGATGATGAGCTGCACGGGAAATCCGTGGGTGAAAACCCCGAATCTGGACCGCCTCGCAGCCGATGGGGCACGCTTTGAAAAAGCCTATTGCGCCAATCCCGTCTGCATTCCATCGCGCTTCAGCCTGTTCACCGGACGGATGCCCTCGGAGATCGGCATGGAGGACAACAAGGATATGCGGAATCCTGTCTCCAAGGACATTCTTGACCAGGCCATGGGCACGATTTTTCGCGACGCCGGATACCACACGGCCTATGCCGGCAAAGTGCATCTGCCCGGCCAACCAGAAGCGCTCGACAATGTGACAGCCTACGGATTCGAGGAACGGCTGGCACCCGGGGACAACGAAGGCCGTGAGCCTGCCGTAGGAGCCTGCGAGGCGTTCCTTAAAAATCCGCATGACAAACCCTTTCTCCTGGTGGCCTCGCTCATCAATCCCCACGACATCTGCCATCTTCCTCTGCGCGATTTCATGAGGGCGTCGAAGATCTCGACGAACACCGTGGACCAGTCGGCGCCGCTTGCGCTCGCAGAAGTAGATCAGGCCATGAAATGTCCTCCGGGGCTTTCCGAACAGGAATTTCATGAAAAGGTCTGCCCGCCTCTTCCACCGAACTATCCGGTCCCGGAAAAGGAATTGACTGCCTACATGTCTGCGCACCGCGGTGACTATCTCGCATGGACCCGGAAAAATTACAGCGACAGGCAATGGCGGATCTACCGGTGGGTGTATGACCGCCTGACCGAGCGGGTGGATGCGCAGATCGGACGGATTTTGGATGCCCTGAAAGAAGCGGGACTGGAGGAAAACACTTTGGTGGTCTTCACGAGCGATCATGGCGAACAAGCCGGCGCCCACCGTGCGGCCACCAAAGGGTTTCTGTATGAGGAATCCATCCGCATCCCGTTCCTTGTAAAATGGAAGGGTGTCACAAAACCCGGCTGTGTGAACACGCAAAACCTCGTCTCCAACGGCCTAGATTTGATTCCCACGCTCTGCGATTTTGCAAACATCCCCGCCCCCGCCGCCAAGAGGGGACTCAGCGTGCGCCCGCTGGCAGAGGGCTGGCCGGTTCAGGATTGGCGGCGGGATCTGGTCGTGGAGAACAACAGCTCGCGGCTTGTTCGCTTTGGAAATTGGAAATACACGGTGGGCCGTCCGGAAGCCACGCCATCGGGCGCGTCAAAGGAGTCATCGGGTGATCAATTGGTTAGGGAGGCACTGTTCGATCTAAACGAGGATCCCGGCGAAATGCGCAACCTAGCTTCCGACCCCGCCTTCCTTCACAAGCTCAGGGAAGGACGCAGCCTTCTGAAAAACTGGTATTCCGTCTGGGGTCTGAAGCTGGATCCGGACTATATTATGAGGGAGTGAGGCAGACTCAGGGAGAAGCTTCCTTCGTAAGAACTGTGGGTGAATCAAGGTCGACCCCGAGGCTTTCTTTGTAGAGCTTTTTTGTGACTTCCCACTTCCGCTTGTTCGTCTCAAGCGAGGTGGCCCCGGGAAGGTAGGCTTCGTATCCCATGTATTTGTGCCGCTCCAGCAAGCGCAGCACGACATCGGGAAAAAAATTCTTCCAGATCGGAACGGCCAGCCGGTTTCCCCAATCGGTCAACGCCCGGTCCAGCTCATGGAATTTTTCGGGATTTTCCGACTCCAGCCCCTTCGCAAGATCTTCCGTAAGGTTTTCCTTGATATTGGAAAATTCACTCACCCCGGGATACGGGCGGAACAGCTTGTAGTCGCCGCTGCGCACGGCCATCTCGATTCCAAACCGCCAGAAGAGCATCCGGTCCGCAAGCGGCGGCTTCCTACTATCAAGATATGGCAGAATATTCATTCCCTCCAATTGAGCGGGCGGGGTTTCGCCGCCGGCCGCAATCGAAGTAGGCAGAAAATCGAGCGTGGAAACCGGCCCCTCGTAAACCGTTCCGGCCGACAGGTGCCCTGCCCACCGCACGATGTAGGGAACCCGGATCCCCCCCTCGAGCAGATCGCCCTTCACCCCTGTGAAGGGATCGTTCCGCGACGTGTTCTCCCCCTTATCCGGGTTGTCGCCGGTGGGACCTCCGTTGTCGCTGGTGAAAAAAATTAACGTATTTTCATCAAGCTGATTCTCTTTCAGGAAATCCATGATCCTCCCCACCCCGTCGTCCAGCGCGGACATCATGGCCAGGAAAGCACGGCGGTTCGGGTTACTCACATCGGAAAACCGGTCGAGGTATTTCTGGGTCACCTGCAGGGGGACATGGGGCGCGAACTGGGCCAGGTAGAGAAAGAACGGCCGGTCCTTGTTGGCACCGATGAAATCGATGGCCTGATCCGTCAGGTAGTCGGTCAGATACGCGGGCTTGTTGAACACTACACGCTCGGTGCCATTGAGGATGGGAATCCCAGAGGTCCCCTTGAGAAAGTAGCTCCCACCGTGGAGGAAGCCGACAAAACGGTCGAACCCGTGATTGATCGGATTGTGATCGTCGGAATATCCGAGGTGCCATTTGCCCACGCAGGCCGTGATGTAGCCATGGGGTTTGAGGTAGTCCGGGAAAAGCTTTATCTCGTGCGGCATCCCCCATCGCTCCTTCTCCGCAAACTTTTCAAACTGGGACCCGATCACGGTCTCCACCCCGAACCGGGATTGGTGGATTCCGGAAAGCAACCCCGCCCGGGACGGAGTGCACTGTGGCGCGGTCGTGTAGGCAGCCGTGCAAAGAACGCCCTCCTTCGCCAGTCGGTCGATATTCGGGCTCCGGACATCCTTGCTCCCGTAACACCCTAGATCGTGACGCCCGAGGTCATCGGCCAGAATGATGATGATATTGGGCGGGCGCACCTCGGCGGCAGGGGCATGCACCGCGGCAAGCACCAGTGCAACGGGCATGAGTAGAAGAAAAAGCGGTTTCATTTTAGAAGGCGGGATCCATGCGTGGTTCAGATCAGTTCTTCATCATTTCCAAAACCCACCCCTATTGCTGTGGTGCCCCCCACCAGGCGATGGCATGGGCCACGTCGGCAACATGGAAGCCCTAAAGTCCACAGTGCAGCAAATCCCCCGGAGATGAGCACCGCGGAAACAGCATGTGAAACTCATAAGACATGTTTACTGCTCGGAGTCGGGCTGGGTATTTTTCGAAGTTTTTCCGAGATCTCACCAAAGGCCATGCCCGGGTTTTCGGAGAGCTTCTTGACCTGACCAGCCGACAGCGAATCCCCATAGATTTGCAGGTCATAGATAAGTCCTCGGTATTGGTTGGCTGAATAGGATTGTCCCGAGCTGCCAAATTCGTATTTCAAAATATAAGCGCCACAGATCACTCTTTGCGCTGCAACCATCCCCTTAAGCGCAACAGTGCCGACTAACTCACCATCGACATAAAGCTCGGCGCGAGACCCCGCTGCCGAATCGCTAGTCGCATCCCAAACGACTGCGATATGATGCCATGTGTTTGCAGGAAAGAGAGGTGCAGGGCCGATACTGTTACCCTTGGCATGTACCATGACCCCTGAACGACTCCTGAGCACCATCGTGATCCCGTCCAAAAGCGGGATAGAGCCAATGATGAAGTCATTTGCTTCGTCCGCAACATCCTGAGCGGGTCTAATCCACAAGGCATAAGCCCCTTTTTTGGCACTCAGAACAGAGCCTCTAAGTGTGACCCCCGATAATCTGTCTTTCCCGACTTGCGACAAATCGAGCGAGACGCCGGTCGCTTTTTTAGGGACCTCCTCGGAAAACTTTATCGCGTCGAATTCAGCTATGGATGGGCTTTGCCCGTCCTCTTTCCCAACCAAATCACTCGTTGATTGTTCCGAAAAAAAGTAACGGTGCACGAGTTCCCCGTTTGAAACCGGGATGCCCAGGATAAAGATCGAGGCGAACGCGAGCGAAACGGTCAACCAAGGTGAGCGATTACTGGCAATGGACGGTTTCAATTTTTTGTTCAACCTCTCGGACCCCTACCAAGGTTTCCCCCCCCGCCAAGCGATGTTGCCCGGATGGTTCTGCGCGGATTGCCAGATCAACGGCGGCACGTCATTGGTCTTGTGACTCTGCACGTGTCCGTCGAGGTACAAGATATCAAATTCTCCGTTATTCAAGGCTGGGTCGTTTTTATAGGGCGGGCGGAATGTCGTCCTGCCATGGTAGTGCACTGACGACCACAACTCGCCATTGTATACCCCGCTGAGCAACAGATAAGTTTTGGAGGGCTCGGTCGCTTGCGTGATCTTCCACAGGTTTATGTGCGGATTCGGCACCGTGGCTGCGGGACGGCCGATGTTTGAGTTCATGGCGTAAGACGTGTCCGATAACACGTTGGCTCTCCCGTCGCGCTTGCGCATGGCCGGGTCGACCAACACATCAGCTTTAAGCCACAGACCCCTGGTGTTTCCGGAGGGAAGCTTGGGAAGGTAGCCAGCATTTTGAAACTCGGTCAACCAATGTTGGGTTTGATTCCAAGATGGAGGCAAGTCCCCGTTGTTGTCCGCGACATAGCACATCACGTAGCTGTGCAGTTGTTTCAGGTTAGACTGGGACTTGCTTCGCATACTTGATTCCAATATGCGATTGATCGGGGTCGTGACCAGTGCGGCCAGAATTCCGATCACGGCCACTACCACCAATAGCTCCACCAAAGTAAAACCCGCCCATCCCCCTATCGGGGCTATTCCAGGTACGAGTCCAGCTTTCGCGCCCAAGCGATCCAGACTCAACTTCACCGGATGGGACGTTAGCTGCGGCGATGGCGAGATAACACATGAACACCAAGTCCCGTAAATGCAAGCAAGAGCAGCGTGTGGGTTGACGGCTCGGGGATGGCCACCAAGTTAAGGGTACGCAGACTGCCATCTGTTCCCGTGACTACTTGGAATCCACCATTCGGCAGATTTCCTACTGACCCACCATTAAAAGCGGCTGAGTTTATATTAAACAAGCTGGTTAAGTCTTGGGGCCCAGCACTAATACCAGTGAAGCTTCCCGCCTTGGCGATAACCCACGAAAAGGGTGCCGTTGTGCTATAGTTATCAAGCGAAAGACTCTCCAAAACCAAGTTCATTTTCGAACTGGAAGACAGAGCACTCATATCCAATGCCCCCGTCACAGAGAACAGATCCCAGTTCGTTCCAGCTACGCCCGTCGCATTGTCGATCTCCCACTGGTAGGTGGAGCCTGCTGCCCATGTAGATGACGCAGCTGTGAGGAGTCCTGGGCTATTTCCAGGCTTCAGGAATGAACCATTTGCTAATGTTACCGCACCTACTCTTCCCGATCCACCCAAGCTACCTCCGCTGTTCACTGTCACGCCACCCGAAATACCATTCACCTTGAGCAAACCACCATTCACGATGCTCGTACTAGCCGCAACACTTGCACCCGTATCGACCAACAGCGTTCCAGAGGATACCGTTGTTGCGCCGGTGTAGGTATTGGTTCCCGTGAGCCGCTGGACCCCGGCCCCGCTCTTGGTCAGGCTGACGACACTGTTGTTGAGCCCGTTCGCAATGACCCCGGAAAACGTGTTGCTCGCGGAACCGTTGATGATGAGGTTTGCTGAGCTGTTGAGCCCCGAACTGACGTTGCCGTTCACGATTCCCGAACCAGCCAGCGAGGCCACCGTCACGGTTCTGGAAATATCGTTGTTGGTCGTGGTGACCAATGCCACCTGCCCATTGGCAGTCAAAGCTCCCAAGTTGGCCGAGTTGGTCACGTTCATGTACAGCTTGGCCCCGGCGTTGACCGTGGTCGCACCACTGACACTGACGGCATGCAGTGAAGTGGCCTCACTCGTGTTGCCGAGGAAAAAAGTTCCGGTGGTGTTGACCACGGAAATGTTGGCCGCAGTCAAAGTGAGCGTTGCGGTAGTTGCTCCCGAGTTTCTCATAACAAACACGCTTTTGGCACTGTCCATGGTGAACGTTCCCGCCACATTCAGCGTGGTGGGCGCAGTCGCCCCTGTCTGCAAAGCCCAACTAGAATTGGCCGTCGTGGTCACCGTGAAGTTGTTGATACTGTGTGTTGTAAAGTTCAACTGCAGATTGTTGCCAGAGGTGCCCACGACGTTGTCAGATGACGTGGGTCCATTAACTGGAGCATTGGGAGACCATCCGGTTGTGGTTGTCCAATTCGCAGTTGTGCCGCTAGTCCAAGTATAATCAGCCGCTCGTAGCATAGTACTTCCCAGTGCAAGCAAGATCACAACAAAAGAAATAGGGTGGAGGATTTTAATGCTTTTAATGAAATGTTTCATATAATTACAAATTAAGGCTGTAATTTTCATAAGTCAAGGGGGAGTTGCATTTAGGCGCATAATTTATTCAGCGAATTCTATTTGTTTTAGATCCTCGCTTTTTAGCGATCCTGCTACATATTATGATCTTATGAATAGGCGCAAAACTTCTAAAAAGAAGCCCACAGACAACCCAAAAAATACTTACCCCAATCAACGCCCCCGCTTGGTGGACGTCGCCAAAGCCTCTGGCGTGGCTACAAATACCGCTTCCATGATTCTCAACGAACGCCCCAACTGCTGGGCTTCCGAGGTCACCAAGAAAAAAGTCAAAGAAGCGGCTGAAAGACTCGGATACCGCCCTAACCGGATCGCCTTGGCCGTGCAAAGAGGTCGATACAACACGATCGGACTGATAATCACAGACTTGAACAACCCCTTCTTTAGCCATTTTGCCTACCAGATCGAACTAGCCGCAGAAAAGAAGGGCTGTGACCTGATCATCGAGCACAGCCGCTTTAGCATGGACCGGGAGAGTCGCTGCCTGAACAATCTTCTCGATCGCCAGGTGGACGGAGTCATCGCCTGCTTGATTAATCCGGCCGCCCAAAGAAAGATTCTCGAAGAAAAAATAAAATATGGTGTTCCGATTATCGTGGTGGGCCCGCGCACCATACCTCCCCTGCCCGTAGACTCGATTGGTACAGATTTTGATAACGGACTCAAACAAGCCCTGCTTCACCTTAAAGAGCTCGGTCACTCCCGTGTCGGATTCATTCGGACTCTCGCACAAAATCAAGCGGATAAACGGCAGGAGGTTTTCTTCTCTGTGGCCACCCAGCTTGGATTCGCCGCAGGGGATCTGACCTTTGAAGCTTCCGACCAAAACCTTGCCGGAGCGAAAGAAGCCTTCAATCGTTTAATGAAAACTTCAGGACGCAGACCCACCGCCGTGATCGGCCTAAATGATCTTTGCGCCATCGCCTCCCTGCGGGGAGCCTGGGAATCGGGCATCCGTGTTCCTAAAGACATTTCTATCATTGGCGTCGATAATATTTTGCTGAGTGACTACACCTGCCCGAGTCTGACGACGATCTGCACGCCTCTTTGGGAAATCGGACTGCAGTCCGTCGAGATGCTTTTGGATCGGGTTTCAGGAAAGACCAAGAGAGGCCCCAAGGAAAAGACCCTTTCTTCGAAATTGATTCTCCGGGAAAGCACTGGCCCCGCTCCCTTAAGCTGAGAAATCAGATCCGCTTCGCCAACACCTTCTTCTCGTAACTCTCCGCTTCCTTAATCCACTGGGCCTCGTCAGGGACGCCGGCACGGCGGCAACACTCCTCCCACACCTCCCCAAACGGCATCACCTTCAGTCTTTCCATGAGAGCAAGCCTTTGTGCCCCCTTGCCCTCCTTCTGCAACCGAGCCAATTCATCATGAGGCGTGAGCATAGCCGCGAGAATCGCCTTTCGCGTCGCACGGATCCCGATCACATAGGCCGCGATACGATTGATACTCGCATCGAAATAATCCAACGCCACCTTCACCCGATCCCAAGCCTGACCCGCACCCACCTCGTGAAATACCGCACGGGTCGCATCATCAAACAACACCACATGATCCGAATCCCATCGGACAGGTCGGCTCGTGTGGATGAGTAACTGTTCATGAAAGGCGAGCAAAGCAGAAATCTTGTCCGCAATTCCCTCGGTCGGATGAAAATGTCCCATATCCAAACAGAGCAGCTTCTTCCGACTCAAGGCATAGGAACTATAAAACTCCATCGAGCCCACCACATACTCCTCACTACCGATCCCGAACAGCTTTGGCTCCACCGCATCCAGACACATCTTTTCATCTGCCACCTTCTCCGCAAAGATCTCGTCGTAGGACTTGGCTAATCGGGCGCGGGGCGACCAACGATCACCAGCAAGATCTTTCAACCCATCTGGCACCCAGTGATTGTTGACGCAAACCCCGCCCTGCGCTTTGCCCATCGCCGCGGCGATCTTCCGGCTGGCGATGCCGTGCTTCACCCAAAATTTACGGACTGCCTCATCGGAACTGGAAAGCGTGAACCCGTCCGCCGCCTTGGGATGAGCAAAGTAGGTGGGGTTAAAATCTAGCGATATCTTCTGCCCCTTGGCCCAGTCCATCCAGTTCTGGAAATGGGAGAGCTCCATGCCGTCCCGGTCCATCTTGTTCTTCCCGGGCTCCGCATAGAAGGCATGAATATTAACCCGATGAATCCCAGGCACGAGGGAAAGCACCTTTTCAAAATCCATCCGCATCTCATCCCCGTTGCGGGCCTTGCCGGGATAATTTCCAGTCGACTTAATTCCCCCGCTATCCGCTGACGCACCCCCCGATTCCAATCCTGCCACATCGTCCGCCTGCCAACAGTGGATCGAAATTGGCACTTGGAGAGCCAGTTCCACGGCATGAACCGGATCTACCCCAATCTCTGGGTAGGCGCTAGACTTGATCATCTGAGGTACTATCCGATGCGAAATAGCGCTCTTTCGCTAAGCGTTTGCTGAACTGGAAAAATAAGAGCTGGGAAGAGAGGATGCATATTAGGATTTTTTCACCCTGCACTTAATGGCTCGAGGAGGTTCCTTTCAAAAGATTTCCGTAGCCAACAATCACCGTGGACAAAATGAGGAAAAACAACCCCAGACCGACTAGACCATGTGTTCGCCGACTCGCTCCGCTCCACTCCTTCAGCATCACCCCCCATAGAGTGCTGAAGATGATGATGCTTGCCATGTGCAATGTCCAACTACTGAACTCATACTGCCCCATCCGTGTTTGGCCCATGCTATAAAAAAAGAACTGAAAGTACCAAGTAATCCCTGCCAATGCTGAAAGAAGATAGTTTTTGATAAGAACAGAAGCATCGGGTTGGCCAGCAGATTGCTTCACCCGGTCGGGAGAATTCATACTCGCATCCCTGACCATCTTTTCCTCTACCACCGCAGAAAGAGAGACCCCCTCGAAGGCACTGACTTCAGCCACGACTTTGGAACTAAGATTGATATACTCGTGCCCCGAGCGATTCCTTAAATTGAGGATGAGACACCAAATAAAATTAGTTGTGAAACCACCGGCAAGAACCACCACCAACACCGGCAGATTCTGCCAAAGGTCACTTCCCCCATTCTCCTCTAAGGATATTGCAGCGAGTTCGGCAATTGGCTTCCCAGCTGCCAATCCATAAGCAAAACAAGAGCTCATGACCCCGGAAAATGTGGCCACCAGCATTCCCTTGCTGAAGTGGAACTCTTTGACCGTAGCTACTTTTTGCTCAGGAGATAATTCCCTTTCCTTGGACATCCCGGCCATTCCACTGACTGCAATGCCAAGGAGGCAAGTCGCCACTCCAACCAGAATCATCCTGCCGGCTCCAGAACTAAGAATCTGGCCGAATTCCCCATTAAAAAGAGGGGGAACGAGGGTTCCAAAGGCCGCGCAAAATCCAAGTGCTACGGCCATGCCCAAGGCTATGCCCAAGTACCGCATCGTTAAACCGAAGGTCAAACCCCCTACTCCCCAAAATGCCCCAAAGAAATAGGTCCAAGCCAAAGTCTGGCCTGTGGATTTTCCGATAACGTCCCAAAGACCAGGAACCAAGAAGGTGGCCAAGGTGACGGGCGCAATAATCCAACTAAAAACCCCGCCAACAAGCCAATAGGTTTCCCAAGACCATCTCCTCACCCCTCGATAAGGGATATAGAAACTGGCCGAGGCAAGTCCACCCAGCCAATGATAAATGACACCTATGATCGGTCCGCTTAACATTTACGTTTTCCCTTTCCGGCTAATGTTTAGATTTATTCTCATTTTTATGGAGCTTTCGTTGAGATGGTCTGAAGGATTTCCAACCTCACGCGACCCAAGAACCCGCGAGGCACCCATGGATCGGTAACCTCATACGCTGTGACCTTCATAAGGGGTGACCTTGGCCGAATCGCTCCCTGCGTCAAAGTGTTTTATTCTGGACAATACTGGTTTTGGATCATTCGGACTTGCGATTAACCTCTTGTGAACATGCTTAGAAAATCATGAAAAAGATTCGTAAAGCGTTTGTGACCGCTTGGAAATAGTGTTTTTTGGCCATTGCCGGAGAATTGCACATCTCCTCAGCCACCTGATAAATGTTTTTGATATCGACCATGCGGTATGAGCCAAAAGAGTGGCGACAGCCGTTGAGCATAAGATCATCCGCATATAACAGCCCGCCCACGCTGAGATCCAGCGTAAGATAAAGAGGTGCTGTTGGGGGCGCTTGAAGAACTCCTCATCGAGTCCCTGCCATACATCCAGTGCTGCAAATCCAATTCTTTCCTGGTGTTTCAGGGCATTGGTAACCGAC
>Ga0208787_1000778_pt1 | contig 14610 bp, 22 predicted proteins | sample Wag4_2014_7_11_FD_187362 | JGI IMG/M metagenome (GOLD analysis project Ga0208787, IMG submission 187362) | Fresh water microbial communities from Ohio, USA - Utica-2 Time Series HT 2014_7_11 (SPAdes) (version 2) | ecosystem: Environmental > Aquatic > Freshwater > Water tank | place: USA: Ohio... | reverse complement strand
CAGGAAGCCATCGAGAAGGTGGAAGCCCTTGACAGCCGCATCAGTGAGCTGGAACAGGCTTAAACTGTCCCTTTCCATCGCCCCTCCATGGCAGTCAAGAGCAAGGCAGGCACCTCCAGCACCAAGCTGATCATCGTTCACAAGCCCAAGACCACCAGGCAAGGCAACAGCAGGCGCAATAGCAAGCCTCGCGGCACTCGCAAACTGCGGATCGGCCAAGGTAAAAACTGATTGACAATGGACATACAGGGGGCTACCGTTTGGTGGCCCCTTTGTTTTTCCATGGCCTTCGTCAACACTGTTTCCTTTTCCCATCGCTTCTCCACTGAAGAGGCAGACTTTGGCCCTTCTTACGAAGAAGTGAACATCACTATTTCCAACGACAATGCACGCGCATTGTGCGAAGGATTCTTTCGGTTTGCCATGGCCACTGGCTACTTGCCTATTTCCATCCTCAACGCTTTCATTGACATGGAAGAGGAGTATGGCTTCCTGCGACGCGGAGACGTTACACTGAAGACTGACGCCATGGAATAAAAAATGGGACAAGTTGTTCGCGGTGGAGAGCAGTTTGAAACGCACATCCAAGCAGACCATCGCGGACAACTGCTTCAGCAAGGCCCTGACAGTGGCATGTTTGATGCGTTTGGCAGACAACGCTTCAGCCAGCCATTCAAACTATTTGATTCCATGCTGCGCTATAGCAAGCGCACAGATCAATGGGACGAAAGGACAGTTGGTTCTGGAGCGACCAACTACCTGACAAACGAAAGCTCTCTTGAGCTGACCGTAACTACTGCATCTGGCGACAGTGCATTGCGGCGCACTCGTAGGCACTTTCCTTATCAGCCTGGAAAGTCCATGCTGGTACTGACGAGCTTTGTTGGCAATGAGCCTATGCAGGGGCTAGTGCAAGAGCTTGGCTACTTTGATGATGAAAATGGCATCATCCTTAGGGCGGATGGAGAAGACATTAAGCTGGTCATCCGCAGCTCAGTGACTGGCTCTCCAGTGGAGACGGCAGTAGCGCAGAGTGCATGGAACATCGACACATTCCCTAGCTTTGACTTCTCCAAGGCCAACATTCTTGCAGTGGACTTTGAATGGTTGGGCGTGGGGCGCGTAAGAGCAGGGTTTGTCATTGATGGTGAGATGCGCTATTGCCATGAGTTCAATCATGCCAATAACATTGATACCGTCTACATGACTTCAGCCATCCTGCCGTTGTCTTACAGGATTGCCACTACTTCCACCATTGCCTCTCCGGCTCGACTGAAGCAGATTTGCTCCAACGTGACCAGCGAGGGTGGCTATCAGCCGACTGGTCCCATCTACACGGCAGGACGTGGCGTGGACGGCTTTACTGCCATTACAAGCGAGACGATGGTGGCTGCCATTCGCATGGCAAGTGGCCGCACTGACAATGTGATCATTCCCGCGCAAGTTGATGCAAGTGTTGGCGGCAATCCTGCGTCCAACGTGGTGGCGCAGTGGAGGCTGCGGCTGAATCCAACGATCAGCGGCACTTGGCTTCCTGCTAGCAATGGTCGTGGCAATGTGGAGGTGATGAGCAGCGGAACATTCAGCGGCGGCACCATCGTTGGCGCTGGACTGGTTGCATCGAGAAGCTCGATTGAGTTTGATCCTGAAAGCGGCATCGAGCTTGCCCTCGGGCAAACCATCAGCGGCGTTAGCGATGTGATCGCGCTGACTGTTCAATGCAGCTCGTCGGAAAATGCTACGGGCCTTCTGGGGTGGCGAGAGGTGGTATAACGCCTTCATTCATAGCTATGCTTAGAATGGTGGAACTGCCTGGCAAGCGATGATCTATCCCGCATCTTACGACATTACCATCCTCCAGAACTCCACCTACAAGACTTCTCTGAGGGTGACGCAAAGGCGTAAGACTGTCACCGGTGTAGTGGTCACCTTGAGCGTGCCCAAGTTTGTTGCACCATGCCACAAACTCACGGCTAGCGGCAAAGTGGTGTTTGCTCCATCAGGCACGTCAACCCTGCCTTGCGACGTTGATGCGAACACTGTTTACTACGTCATGAGCAGCGGACTCACGGACGATGAGTTCTATGTGAGCACCACTTCTTCCGGGACTTCTATCGTCGTTGATGATGCCGGCAGCGGCACGTTCTATGTTGCCACTCCCGTCAACTTGAGCGGCTATACCATTGATGCTGACTTGGCACAAGAGATTAGCGGCACGCAAGTGGCAACGTTTAGTTGCACTGCAACAGATGCGGCGAATGGCTTGTTTGACATGGTAATGGCAGCTACTACCACTTCCGGCCTGGAATCTGGACGCTATGGTTACGACGTGAGCCTAACCAATGCAAGTGGAGAACGCTATTACTGGGTGAGCGGCATTGCAACTGTGCAGCGCACCTACTCCAGGAACTGATGATGAAAGCCTTTACTAGCGACGTGCTTACAACGCTTGAAAATAGCTCCACTCAGTTGATTGTTGCTGGCAATGGCGAAGGCTAGGTCTTTCCATTTCCCATTGTCTCTTATCATTGCCACTTAGGAATCTGTCGTCATGGCCTGCACCAAGGAAACCTACACCGCCACCGCCACCTGGACACTAAGCCAGGTGGCCGATCTGTTTCGTGATGCGTTCATCGACGCGGGACTGATGACTGATTGGTATGACTCGTTCGTAAGCAGCGGCTTCGAGAATAGGATTTTGGAGGTTGTTTACGATGCGACCAAGGCCTACGGCAAAACATACTATTGGTTCAAGTTCGGACCAGGCGGTCACCCTGCGTCACTAAACATTGCAACGGGGTGGAACAATGTTACGCATCTTCCCACTGGGACTCAGTATCTCGACTATTTCGACACCAACACAAATCAGAATAACTTTTTTTACAGCTATGCGATTACTGGAGGGTTGTCAAATAACAGCACGGCTCAACTAACCCGCTACACTTCAGGCGTCAATCCAGGCGTAAGTTGGTTCGTGATTAACGCAAGCGGAAGTAGAAGGTGTTTTACCATAGCTAGTGCAACCGAAAACATTTGGAGCGCGATCAATCTTGACAACGGATACCTTTCTGGGTTTCATTATACTATTTTGAGCACGAGCGGTAACATGGGGACTATTAGCTGGGGGATAGGTCCGCTTCTGAGAAGGGAAGTCAGCAGGGGACAAGCGTTAAGGGGGGCTACGGATTGGACTAGCTACGTTGGATCCATCGCAAGCGAGCGTTCTTTGGGTTATGCGGCTGTTGGACGCCAAGACAACGGACAAGGCAACAACTGGAACATTCAGCAGCCGTTTATCTTTCTGCCAGTAGGGTCTTCTTCCGCTAATCCTGCCTTCACGCAAAACAGCAACCCCGTATTCCACAGCATCCCATACAGCCCACTGGTCGCGCCGCTGCCAAGCGATTTCGGGATTACTTTCCACTACGCCACCAACATCTTCAGCATTGGCGATACGTTCGTTGTAAGTGCAGGCACTGAGGAATGGGAAGTTCTTGACTTCTATGCCAACGGTTCCTCTGTCACAGGCGCCTCTCCGTTGTTCTTGGCGAGGATGGTCTGATGGCCACCATCAATCAGAACCCAGCAGGGCAAACCAGCGTCACACTGTCAGGGATCAGCTTTAACAACATTGTCGCCACTGCTCCGCCGATTCGCGTACCAGCGCGGTTTACTGTTGACAGCGCCAGTGTTGCCGTTTCGTTTGGTTCCGTCACTACCAACATCACCACCGAAGCCATCCTCGCCGGATTGGTGACAGTTACTGATGCACTGGGCAACACTGCAATGATTGCCAACGTCAATAATCCTCCCGCCGTGGTAAGCCTAGAGGATGATGCTCTAGTTGCAGTGGCAGACACCGACTCACCATCGCTGACCATTTTTGGAGCAGCAGCAATACTGTAGCCATGACTAGCGATCCCTTCTACGATTTCAACGCGCTGCCGCCACCAAGTGGTAACCCGTGGGCAACAACTACTACCAGTGCTATTGCAGAAAACCTGGGCGTGTTTATCTTTGATGAGAGGAGCGGACGCATGCAGGCATTAGAGGTTGAGGGTGTTGAAACCATTGCGGTGCAGACAAGATTTTCCGAGCCATAACCAGCCTGCAGTCCGCAAGTTGCCAGTTCACACTTAGAATGGCTTCATAGCACCAGCCTCCAATGCAGTCTCCTGGTTCCTACGACATTACCATCTATCAAGGGGCCACGTTTGAGCTTGAGCTGGAGTATGCCGACGAAAACAATACGCCCGTCAACATGAGCGGCTATACCGTCAGCGGTCAACTATGGAACAGGCTGGGCACTTCTCGCCTTGCCACGTTTACAACGCAGTGGACAGTGCAGGTTAGTGGCATGTTCAAGCTGACACTGCCCGCTTCTACGACAAGCGGCATCACGGAGCAAGGACGCTACGACGTGTTGATCACCGAGCCTGGTGGTACAAAATACTACCTCTTGGAGGGCGCGGCGCAATGGAACCCAGGGCTGAGCTATAGACCATGAGCATCACGATCAACGAAAACGCTGCAATAGTGGCGGTTACTGAGCGCAATGTTCGCACTGTCGCTCAGGCGCCAGTTACAAACCTCCTCAAGATCAAAAGCATTGGTCCGCAAGGCCCTGTTGGTCCAAGTGGTGCAACTGGCGCCTCTTTTTCGGGAAGTCAATTTCTTGACTTCGCCGCCATTGAAGCTCTTGATAGTGGCGACACTGGGGTTCTCCTTGAGTGGGATGGAAACCTGTTTTCCCCATCCAGTGGCATTATTGATGGCGACATTCTCCAGCCTGCTCAAACACTCTACGAAGATGTTACGCTAGGGGAGAACAGGAATGGTATTTCAGTGGGGCCTGTGACCATTGCATCCGGGGTTGCTATTACCGTTCCGTCTGGCGCCACTTGGGCCATCATCTAAGACATGGCATTTGGAACCGTCAAAGTTGATGCGCTGGAAAGCGCCGTAAAGACTGTACAAGTCGGTCAGATTGTTGCCGTCAGTGGTGTAGCAAGTGGTGAGTCGCCAGTATGGAATGGAACGACATGGGAGGGAGACGTTATAGAAGGGGAAACAAACTTATCGTATGTCACATCTACACGCACACTAAATAGCTCTACTGGCAGCGGAGTGATTCTGCCGCTTGTGACGACCAGTGGAGATGGTTTGTTGAGTGCAACAGATAAGGCTAAATTAAATGGCATTGCCTCTGGCGCCACTGCGAACATCGGCACTGTAACCAGCATCGAACTGACGGCCCCCAGTGGCTTGGTGGTTTCAGGGGGTCCGATTACCGGCTCGGGAACTTTGACGCTCGCTTACGCTAGCGGCTTTCAGGCTTTCACGGAAAGTGAATCGACCAAGCTAGCCGGCGTTGCTTCCGGCGCGGAAGTAAATGTCAATGCTGATTGGAACGCTGGTTCAGGCGATGCGCAGATTCTGAACAAGCCCACCTTGGGCACTGCAGCAGCGACCAATTCGACAGACTACGCTCCTGCAGCGCAGGGAGTGACCAACGGGAACAGCCATGACCACAGTGGTGGTGACGGAGCCCAGATTGCCTATAGCAGTCTGTCCGGTTTACCCTCAATCCCTACAGCCGCTGATGCGGCACCATCAGGACTGGCTGCTACAGCAGCGGTGGGTGTCAGCACTGACTACGCCCGCGAGGATCACCAGCACCAGCGGGATGCCGATGTGATTGTGGTGCCAGTGGGCGATGAAAGCACGGCGCTGACCACCGGCACGAATCGCGTCCGGTTCAGGATGCCCTTTGCTGCCACACTGCTGGCGGTGCGTGCTGCCGTCAACACCGCACCCACTGGCTCCACGCTGATCGTGGACATCAACGAGGCAGGCGTCAGCGTGCTGGGCACCAAGCTCAGCATTGACGCCACTGAGTTCACCAGCACCACGGCAGCCAGTGCCGCAACGATCACCGACAGCTCCTTGGCGGATGACGCCGAGATCAGCATCGACATCGACCAGATCGGCAGCACCGTGGCGGGTGCGGGCTTGAAGGTCAGTCTGTTCGTGCGGAGGGCTTGATCATGCGCAACCTCGTGTTGTTTGACACCCAGACCAGCCTGATCAGGGACTATCCGAGGGTGGATGATGAACCTGTTCAGGGCCTCGACCCGCGCTACGTGGTGCTGCGCGTGGTGCGCGAACCCGCCCCCGAACCAGGCCCCGGCCAGCAGGCCAGCGAAACCCGCGTCGTCGATCTGGAGGCGCTGGAGTGGCGATGGGGCTGGAGCGTCGAGGATGTGCCGGTGCCGGTGCCGCCAGGGCCGAACTACCGAGCGTTCTACGACGCCCTGCTGGCCAGCCAGGTGTATGGCGCCGTGGTGGCCACGCCGGGGAAGTCTGGCGATCAGGCCGCTGCGATGACGGTGTTCCTTGGGGCGATTCAGGACTGCCTAGGCGGACGTGAGAACCGCCCTGCACTGCAGCAGGCGATCTGGCTGCTGCTGGGGCAACTCCAGCTCAATGCCACCGGCCTGGCAGAGCTGCAGGGTCTGATGGATGCGCACCGGCTGGTCGGGGTCTACAGCCTGTTCCCGATGCCGCCGGCGGAGAACATCGGCCAGAGCTGGACCGACGCCGCTGGCGTTGAGTGGGTGGTGGTGCAGGCCCGCGATGGGGACGGCCAGTTCTTGGCAGATGACCCCGCGACGCCTGAACGGGAATCACTGGTCTGGCAGAGGGCAAGCTGATGGCGGTGATCTGGATTGCGGCAGGGCGATTCGCTGCGGCCTATGACGCTGACGCGCAGGCATACATTACCGCTGTTGAAACTGCTGACGGCCAGGTGCTTGAAACTGGTGTGCGTGATGCCATCAACGCGTTCGTGCTCGGCTGCAAGGCTGACGGCATCTGGAACGCCATCAAGGCATCGTGCATCATGGGCGGTGCTCGCACGCTGAACGGTGCGCTAAGGCCGCTGGTGGGGACTGCGCCGACGAACATCGGGTTCGTCAGCGGGGACTACAACCGCAAGACGGGGCTGGTGGGGAATGGATCGTCGAAGTATCTCAATAGCAATAGAGCCCACAATGCAGACGACCCAAACAACCACCATCTATCTGTCTCAATCTCTACAGCCGCAACAGGCACAATGAGTTACATAGGCGCGGGCACCTATGGCGCACTTCTGACAACAGGCATTTACAGAAACACCTCCATCAACGCTTTAGACGCGAGAAGCAGGAGCCAGTCAGTTAATGGAGGCGCCCTTAATGCTACAGGATTTGTGGGAATCACTCGCAGCCAGTCTGCTTCTGTTTCGTGCCGCGCAACCGGCTCAACCTTGTCTATCAGCGCTGCAAGCACCTCGGGGGCAGGCTCAGAACCCTTTGCTGTGTTTGCGCGAAATACATCGCCGGTTGGTCTTTATAGCGACTCCCGCCTGTCCTTCTACAGCATCGGTGAATCCCTGAACCTCGCCCTGCTCGACGCCAGGGTGACCACCCTGATGAACGCGCTCGCGGTTGCGATTCCATGAGTGGTGTTCGCTTAGTGCTTCCGCCTGTATTGACAGGAAAGTGAAAATGCTGCAACGCAGCAAGAAGTAAGGCCCCAAACAATCAACGCAGTGGCAATCATCGTTCGACAGCGATGTACCAGCCAGTACCAGGACCATCTACCTCCCATCGCTTCAACCAGTTCTGACGGCTGTAAGCAATAGCCTCTCCCTTGGAATGGTTAACGTAGCCGCCATTCACCATGTCGGCTTCCCCATTGGGATCGTTATGAATGAATGTCGATGGGGAGAAGCCTGTAACGACAGACCAATGGCCACTCCCTGAAGGTGCGCTTGCTGGCCCTTTATGGAGCCATCCAACAAGCACTGGTCGAACTGCACGCAGCTCTTTCTCAAGCATTGCAGCAGTGCCGTTAGTGGCAAATCGAGCGTTCAAGCCCAAGCCCTTGAGGGCTTTTACATGGGCGTTGCCATCCGTAGTATCGCCAAACTTGGCACGCACCTTGTTGTACTCATCGTCATTCTTAATCTTCCCGTAAAATTTGGCTACCATCGCAGCAGCACTGCTGAAGCACTCTCGATAGCCAGTACCAGAAGCGTTATCATTCTGATACTCATACGGCACCGCCAGCAGAATGTTTGATGGCAGAGTAGGAAGCACAGGGGCGGGAGGAACTGGCTTGATGATTGATGCCGGAGCATTGGCGTTCATGGTCTTAATCAACTTCTCCGCATAGAACGGGTCGGTTGCATAGCCTTCTTTCACCAACTGCCTGGCAGCGTCGTCTCTGCTGACTGCATTATTGACACCCTTGAAACCATCGAAGTCTCTATACCAGCGAGTGACGAGATAGTTGACGCAAGCGCGAATACTTGGGAAGTTGATGAAGCTCTCCCTGACAGAGACTTCCTTCCCATTGACCACTTCCTTCGTCTCAACAATCTTGCCCGATCCCTTGAGTCCGAAGTAGTTGTTGGTGCCACTGGTGTATTTCCCCCATCCCGATTCAATGGCCCATTGTGCAGCCGCAAGCTCGGGGTACTTGGCGCCAGCTTCTTTCGCCATCGTGGCAATGCCTTGCCAGGAATTAGTGCCATCTTGATCTTTGGATGGCACTGCAGCCCTAAACATCTCCAAAAACTCTTCCTGTTTCTCCTTTGGAAACTGCTCCCACGCCCACTGCCAGGCAGCATCCTGATGGGGCAATGGCGAAGAGGGGTCAGTATGACGTGCTGCCTGAAGAAAGTTGCTCATGATTCAGGGCTGATTAGTTCAGTTCTCGTCTTCAGGCAGGAACCGCCCATGGCGATCACGGGGGCGATTGCGCTTCTTGTCGCGGCGCTTCAGCTCGTAAGGGAACACTTCCGACCCTACGCGCAGCACGGCTTGAATGACGGAGTTTTCCTTGTACTTCGACATGCCAATGAGTTCACTCAGGGCGAATAGCCCAAAGCCAATCAACACTTCAACGTTGGGTTCCATAATGAGCCTAGACAATGGTTGTAGCCTAGCAAGGAGACAGCGTTTGGCTACCTGCCTATCTCAAGGCTTCTCACGCGATTCTCTAGTTCCTTCACATTTTCAGTGAGAGCCTCTAGGTTTTCAGTGATACCTTCAATCTGAGTGGTGATGCGTGTTTGCTGATTGCCAATGGCAATCATCATGCCGCCAGAAGCCATGAGCATTCCGGCTGTGAGGGTAGCAGCAATGCTAGAAATGGCTTCGCGCACTGTTCAAAGAAGTGTTTTCATCATTCTAATTCGCAGCATAATGGCTACGAAGAGGCTGAAAAGGCTTGCTATCGTCTAGGAAAGCCAATACAGCGATGGGTGGAGAGCATGGGCCTAATGATCTTCTCCATTCTCTCATTGAACTACGCCCCTCCGACGCAAAGCGTAGATTTCGCAAAGGCATCTTGGAAGATTACCCTTTGAGGGGACCACTAGGGCAGGCTGCTTGTGCATACTGCGGGAAGTGGCATGAGAAGCTGACGCTCGATCACATTATCCCCAAGAGCAAAGGTGGGCCACATTATGCAAAGTGGAACATGGTGCCAGCGTGCTTTTCCTGCAACTCTTCCAAGTCCAACTTGGCAGTGCTGGAATGGTGGAGGCCGAAACAACATTGGAGCGAAGAGCGTGAGCACATTCTGCTTTCATGGGTGCATAGCCATAGTTTTGTCAGTGCTCATACTGACATTTCATCCTGGGAGGAGTGGATGGAGCATTGTCAGAGAGTGGTGCCAGTGCATGACGTGCTAAAAGAAAAGACGGCTCAGTGGCCGTCTTTAATCCTCAAGGCTGGTTAGTTAGCTCAACTCACTGGAGGGAAATAGCCCTCAGGAGGGCCTTGCCTCACTCCTGCACCTGGCAAAGGGCAGAAGCCATCTTTGCACTCCATTGCTCCAAAGGCTTGTTCGATAGCACTCTGCTCAGCCTCGACAGTACCGATGAGTCGATCAAGATACCACATGGCCTTGCGCAGATCCTCGGCTCCGTTTTTCTTCTCATAGCGCCACAAGTATTTCTGGCAGTTGCCCTTGAGGAAGCCTTTGAACGCCTCTGTGCTCATTGAGGCTTCCATGGCCTCAATACATTCAATGGTGCCGGAGGTGTAGTGCGAGGGATTGATGGGATCGTGCATGGTCGTAGGATCGTGCATGGTCAGAACTGATAGTTGTTTTGTTCAAAGGCTTTGAACACTTCAGGAGCCACGGGCCTTGCAAGCGTTTGCAGCGATCTTGCATAAGCAGCAATTTCACTCTGAGCGCCCTTTTCAACGCGCAGGGAAATGAAGTGAAGCAGGGTCTGCAGAGAGCATGTCCAGACAAAAGAACTGTACATGCAAGGCGGCAGCACCGCCCTGGCCTGCTCCTTGCTTACGCCAGTCAACAGAAGCCCCTCATACGCCTGCACGCAGCCCTGCAGGGCTTGTGCATAGAGCTGCTGGGCCAGTGCCTCATCATTGCTTTCCAGGGCTCCCTCAGAGGCTTGGCGGTTGCTCTTGCTCTGCTTGGCGAACTGCCTGGGCGTGTAGAACTGAGCATCCTCTGCTGAGCAGTAGCGAAAGCTCTTTTCGTTCCATCCAAGCTGATCGTCAACGTAGGTGGAGGCAACTGTATGCTTCCACCATTGCCGACAGATGAACAGCGGAGCCTTCACGAACCACTTAAACACCACCCCCCGAAATGGACTGGTGTGATGCTCACGGGCGAGGTAGTTAATGAGCTTTTCATCGCGCTCTGTCCATTCTTCAGAACGTTGCTCAAAGCTCTGCCTAGCGTCATTCACAACTGACAGGCTATTGCCCATTGAATCAACAAGCACCACCAGGCTCTTGCCGTCTTCAAGAGGATCAATGGAGGGGAGGGTCATTTGACTTGCAGGAATCGAACGGTTGAAAACACCAGAGCCCACTGCCAGATTGAAAGCGAGACGGGCAGTCCAAGGAAGCCAGCGCACACTGACAGTGCATAGCCACCAAGAAACACCACAAGGACTGTCGCAATGACGGTACTAGCTAGCTCGATGAGCTGGTCTTGAACAGACTTGGAAGCCATAACAGGATGTTGAGACGTTGCTAGTGTAGTGCGCCTTTCTGGCCTTGACAGCACCTCTGTCAAGCAAGGTCAAACTGTTCGGCATTCCCCATTGTTCTCAGCTCTGCTTTCGATAGCCTTGTCTGAGAGCGTTTGAAGGCAGTGAAGTTCGCAGTGCCCATGCAGTTACAATGGAACGGTCAGCTTTGTACTGCCGTCATGGGACCGTTTGAGCATTCTGCTGAGCGTGAGTTTGCGCTTACTGTCAGCCGCAATGCCTTGAAGGATTGCAACGACCCAGCTCAACTCAGAGCAGTGGCAAGCAACTTGCTTGAGGGCTGGGCAATGATGAACACCGCCCTGAAAGAAACCATGCTGGAGAACATGCAGCTCCGCCAGGCCATTGGAGTACGTGATAGCTCCTTGGAAGCTGCTGAAGCTCTGCTTTCAGAGGCCGTTACTGCTTTGCAGCAACATGAGAAGCAATCAGCTCCGTCCAGAAAAGGTCTTTGGCCATGGCGCCGCTGAGAAGAAAGATTGTCCAGCCTGAAGTATAAGCGAGATTGTATTTACGACAATCACGCTCATAGCCACTGCCCGTAACATGACGGCCACGACTATAAACAGCACCTTGGATTTCGATGCCAGTGCGAGACTCGGGGTGAGCAAAATCGAGACGATAGCGTTTGGAACGTTTGCTTTTAGCGTGGCGTTGCTTAAAGTCAGCTTCCCAAGCGGGGATGTCTGAATACTCGCGCTCTAGTGGAATGCCAGTAGTCTTGTCCCACTGCTTGAGAAACTGATCTTCAAGGGCGCTCAAAATCAGACGGCGGCTAAATGCACTGTAGCTGTTGCATGAAGAAAGGGGCCGAAGCCCCTTTCTGCTTACCCTGCTATGCCACGCCAAGCCATGTCACGGCCAGCCGTACCGAGCCCCACCGGACCTGGCGCCAACACTTTAGCCTACTTTTGACAAGGTGACTACGTTGCCTTGGTTTTGGTACTGGCCCGTGTAAGGTGTTTCCACTTCGCCACAGCGGAAAAATAAAACCTGACAAATCCCCTCTTCCGCAAAAAGCCGAATAGGGAATGGGCTTGTGTTGATAAAATTGATTGTCAAATAGCCGCTCCATGATGGCTCAATGGGCGTTGCGTTTACAAGCAAACCAAGCCTTGCATAGGTGCTCTTGCCTTTCACGATGGCACCAATGTCATTGGGCATCGTAAACCTCTCCAAGCTCACTCCATTGCCAATACTGTGAGGAGGTAGTTCAAAGAAAAAGCCAAGTTCAGTGTGTTCTAACACTACTTCGTAGCTCTTCACTGCGTTGTTTTTAGGACAAAGAGCTTCTCCTTCCCGGAGAAACTGCAGCCCTTCAAGCACCAAGAATTGCTCAGAGGAAAGCCTAATGTCGTAGCCGCATTGACTGAGCCCATAGCTCACTGCTTTGTTGCCATTGGCTTCACGACGCTTTTCGCCCACGAAGGGCATGAGAATGTCAAGCTCAGCGAGAGCGTTGATTTCTTTGTCGTTGAGGAACATGGTGGTAGAGAAAAGAAAGGGCGCCGAGGCGCCCAGTGATCATTGTCGGGATTGACTCAGAAGAGGTCGTCGCCGCCGCCGCCGAGGGCTTCATTCACCCATACACTGGCATACCCCTTGCTTCCGTCCCTTTTGCCTTTTACCTTGACGGATCCCGTGTGACTGGGGGCGCGGTCGGAAGAACGGCGAGTGTTGGGCCAAACGGCAACGTCAATGGAATAATTGCCGCGCTCGTTGGGGCCTGCTTGCTTGAGTTCATTGAGCAGGTCACTGGGAAGGTCAATTGCTGCAGTGATGGGAGGCTTGTCAGCCATGGGTGTTTCTCCAGGGGAGTGATGGTTCGCCTCGCTTGACGAGGCTTACACAGCATACCGAGCAATCAGCGACACGTCAAGGCCCATTCCAAGTCGTGAGCAATTTTCCATTCCAGTTCCGCGATTGATGAGACGCATAGGCTGGTCTTAAACCAGTTTTCCCTTGTCCCCTCAACACACCCAATCCTACTTTTGATCCATCTCTTGATGGCCAGTTCTCGTCTGTGAATCTTCCAAGCATTGCAAGGGCCTTGCAGCTCAACAAGGCGCCATCCATTACGATGATGCCTCCTGAGCCTGTTCTTCGGATTGTTTGTAATGCCAATTTGTTGGTCCTCATCCCTCTCCATTAGGTATAAATAAGCGTCATCACTAAACCTGAAATTTCTCCTACTGCACGCGTGACAACCATTAGTTCCAATTTGACTGCTGAGTACCATGCTGTTCGGGCTTGTTTCCCATATGTATCCACAGTCGCATTTCCATTTCTTGTAAATGCCTGATCTAGCGGTTACAGTGCTTGGATCCCACTCGTAAGCATACTTGGCTATTTCTGGCGCAATAGTTTCAAGATCATTAAAACCCTTGAGAACAGCATTGCTTGAACAATACGGACAGCCAGATTCCCGTCTATACCTGTTGCTTATGGTCGCTTCCCAAATATGCCCACATATGCCTTTCCATCTTAGTTTCGCCTTTGAGCATCGAGTGAACTCTTCGGGATTCCATTCATATGCTTGCGCGGCTAGATCCGGGTCAACGCTTTTCAAATCATTAAAGCCAACAAGAATTTGGCGACCAGAGCAGTATGGGCACCCATCGTTCCTGCCGCTTCTTTTGTCTACTGTTGCGTTCCATACATGCCCACATGGCCCTTTCCATGTCAGCGTTCGCTTTGAGCGATAACAGACCGTCGATGGATCCCATCCAAAGGCTTCTTTCGCTAATTCTGGATGTCTTGTGAGCAAATCGTTTACCCCTAGAGTTAGTCTTGCTCCCATCACCCCCTGTCTGCCGTCATGGTGAAAGCCTTGCTGCCGGGGTAGTGCTCTGCAAAGTATCGTTGCACAGTGTCCTGCATGATGCGCTGCTGTGCTATCAGCTCAAAGCCATCAAGATGCACCAACTGAAGACTTGGCTCGCTGTCTTTATCCTCGGGGTCAAAGCAAGCGATCACGCACCATGCTTCATCAATGCTGGTGCCATACATTTGCTCTGCCGCCATGGAATAGGCACCAAGCTGCCGCTTGTAATCGGCCAAGTGCTTCTCAGGCTTTTCCTTGTAACTGGTTTTCCAATCTATTAGAGCAAGAGAGCCGTTAGACATTGTTGCCACCATGTCCAACGTGCCGGAATAGCCAATGATCTGCTCTTGGTCGTACCAAGCCACTGCACTTTCTACCAAGACTGGCTGTTCAATGCCATGCAAGAATGGCTCTACTGCCTGGAAATAGGGCTGCCAATCTGGCGCCTTTTCAAGATGGTTCTCAATGTCTTCATCACCGAACCAGTCTTCAAGAATGGCATGAAGCCAGGTGCCGCGATTAGCGGCTAGGCGAGTGCGGCGGTTTGCTTCTTCGTCTCCCACTCGCTTCCGCCAGTTGACTAGCGCCATGATCTTTCCCACTGGTGCCATAGAGGAAAGCAATGTTGTGACTGAAGGCAGCACAGTCCCATCAGGGACATTTGGGAACCCCGTGCAGCAGTAGTGCCTTTTGCCATTGATGCTGATAC
>Ga0208787_1000776_pt1 | contig 14625 bp, 12 predicted proteins | sample Wag4_2014_7_11_FD_187362 | JGI IMG/M metagenome (GOLD analysis project Ga0208787, IMG submission 187362) | Fresh water microbial communities from Ohio, USA - Utica-2 Time Series HT 2014_7_11 (SPAdes) (version 2) | ecosystem: Environmental > Aquatic > Freshwater > Water tank | place: USA: Ohio... | reverse complement strand
AAAAAATCACTATGCCAGGATTTCGCAAAGGCAAAGTGCCATCGGCGATGATTGATCAGCGGGTGGGCAGAGGCGCAGTGCTTGATGAAGCAATCAATGCAGCTATTCCAACCTTTTACTCCCAAGCGGCTAAAGATAATGATGTATTAGTTATTGGTCGGCCAACTGTTGAAGTTACTGAGCTAAAAGATAATGAGAATTTTACCTTCACAATTGAGGTTGATATCAGGCCAGATATTGCACTGCCTAACTTTTCTGAGATCAAACTTGAAGTTGATGATGTCAAAGTAACTGAGTCTGATATTGATGAGCAGGTGCAGGCACTTCGCACTCGATTTGGCACATTAACTACAGTTGAAAAAGTGGTTGCAAGTGGAGATTTTGTAACTATTGATTTAGTTGCAACTAAAGATGGCCAACCATTAGATGGTGGCACAGCAAATGATCTCTCCTATGAGGTTGGTTCTGCATCGATGATCGATGGTTTAGATGAAGCATTAATTGGTCTTTCAACTGGGGGCGAGAAGAGTTTTGAAACTGAATTAGTTGGGATGGCAGAGGGTGAAAAGGGAAGTGTGAGGGTGAGTGTGAAAGCGGTGAAGGAGCGAGAGCTACCACCTGTTGATGATGCCTTTGCAAAGCTAGCATCTGAGTTTGAAACCTTAGCTGAATTAAAAGCAGATTTAACAACTAGATTAACTAGATTAAAAGAGATGGAACAGGGCGCACAAGCTAGAGATTTATTAGTTGAGAAGTTAATTTCATCAGTTGATATTCCACTGCCAGCTGAGATTATTGAAGCTGAAGTAAATGATCACCTGGAAAAAGAGGGCAGATTAGAAGATGAGAAACATCGCGCTGAGGTTAATGAAGAGGTAAAGACAACTATTACTAGAGAGTTTTTGCTTGATTCAATTGTAAAGGCAGAGTCAGTTGCCGTAAATGAATCTGAGTTAACTGAGTATTTAGTTCGAGCAGCATCACGTTATGGCATGACCCCAGATCAATTTATTAAAGAGGTATCACAAGCAGGTCAGGTAACAACTATGGTGGCTGAGGTTGCGCGAGCAAAAGCATTGGCTCAAGTACTAGGCCGGGTTAAGGTTGTTGATAAATCTGGCAAAAAGGTTGATCTAGAGGCGCTTGCCCCAAAGAGTGAACCTGAGAAAAAGAGCGAATAATCGCTTACGGCGAACAAAGATCACGCCTAATCGGGGAAGCATTTTTGCTAAAAGATTGTTAAGGTCATGACAGTATTTTTTCAAGATAAATCAAACGAGGAGATAAAAGTGGAGCTAAGTACTACCCCACGAAATGCAACTAGTGGTGCTGGTGGACTTGATGATCAGGTTTATCAACGATTACTAAAAGAGCGAATTATTTTCCTTGGTTCAGTTGTGGAAGATTCAATGGCAAATGCAATTTGTGCACAGATGTTGCTGCTAGCTGCTGAAGATCCAGAAAAAGACATTTATCTTTACATTAACTCACCTGGTGGTTCCATCTCAGCAGGTATGGCAATTTATGACACGATGCAATATATCAAAAATGATGTGGCAACAGTTGCAATGGGACTTGCCGCCTCAATGGGTCAATTCTTACTTTGTGCTGGCACAGCTGGAAAAAGATACGCACTTCCACATGCTCGCATCATGATGCACCAACCATCTGGCGGTATTGGTGGAACCGCATCTGATATAAAAATTCAAGCAGAACAGATGAGCTTTACTAAGAAGAGCATGGCGGAGTTAATCTCCTTCCACACTGGCCAAAAGGCTGAAACAATTACAGAGGATTCAGATCGTGATCGTTGGTTCACAGCAGCTGAAGCTAAAGAGTATGGATTTGTTGATCATGTTGTTAAATCAGCTGGACAGGTATCTGGAAGCGGAGGCACATCACGATGAAGCCAGATAGAAGTAAGGTAAATGAGATTACCTCTCGTTACATCCTGCCAACTATTGAAGAGCGCACCAGTTATGGCTACAAGCGCCTCGATCCATATACCAAGTTGTTTGAAGAGCGAATTATTTTCTTAGGTCAGGCAATTGACGACACTGTTGCAAATGATGTGATGGCGCAATTACTTACATTGGAATCAATGGATCCAGATCGCGACATCATGATGTATATCAACTCTCCAGGTGGATCATTTACTGCATTAACTGCAATTTATGACACGATGCAATTTGTTCGCCCAGATGTAATGACAATCTGTCTTGGACAAGCAGCATCTGCTGCTGCGGTATTACTAGCAGGAGGTGCTGCTGGAAAAAGATATGCACTAGAGCATGCTCGAATTTTGATTCACCAACCATATTCTGAAGGTGGCGGACAAGGTTCTGATATTGAGATTCAAGCAAAAGAGATTTTGCGTATGCGCACATTGCTTGAAGAGATGCTGGCTCGTCACTCAAAGAAGAGTCAAGCAGATATTGCCAAAGATATTGAGCGAGATAAGATTTTAACCTCAGCTGAAGCGGTTGAGTACGGGTTAATTGATCAAGTTCTTGCTACTCGTAAGGCAAAAGCGAAAGCATAGGTTGAAAGATAATGGTGTCTAAATTAAGTAGTTTAATTGAGATTACTTTATTTAGGGCGCGCTGGTTATTAGTTCCTCTCTATGTTGGTTTAGTAGCTGCCCTAGTACTTTTGATTTATCGCTTCGCTCTTGAGTTTGTTCATATGATTCAAAATGTTGGCGATGCGGATGCTCATAAGTTCACACTAGATCTGCTGGCCTTGTTGGATTTAACCTTGCTAGCTAATTTGATTTTAATTGTGATATTTGCTGGTTATGAAAACTTTGTCTCTCGAATTGATATCGCCCATGATTCAAAGGATCGACCACATTGGATGGGTACCATCGATTTTTCTGGTCTAAAGATTAAATTGATTGGATCACTCGTTGCCATCTCAGTTATTGAGTTGTTAAAAGATTTTATTGAGTTAAGTGGTCAAGCAGAGGTTACAGAGGGAACCGTTTGGCGAATCATTATTCACATCACCTTTGTTATTTCAGGTGTTTTATTTGCTCTGATGGATTGGATTGCAGATAAGCGCAAGTTTGAAGGCACTTACTAACTTCAATTCGTCTATAAGCGAACAGATATACGCTCACTTTCTAAGCATCTAAGTCGCATCTCGTTCTACCCTTATCTCCTTCCCAACTGAACAGGAGTAGTAAAAGGTGACAACACGTATTGGTGAAAGTGGCGACTTACTGAAGTGTTCCTTTTGCGGCAAAACTCAAAAGCAGGTTAAGAAGTTAATTGCCGGTCCTGGCGTTTATATCTGCGATGAATGTATTGATCTATGTAATGAAATTATTATTGATGAGTTAAATGAAACCTCATCCTTAGGACTTGCAGAATTACCAAAGCCACAAGAGATCTTTGAGTTCCTAGATCAGTATGTGATCGGACAAGATCAGGCAAAGAAATCTTTATCAGTTGCCGTTTATAACCACTACAAGCGGGTGCAATCTGGAGATTCAAAGCGTGAGGATGCTATTGAATTGTCAAAGAGTAATATTTTAATTTTAGGTCCAACTGGTTGTGGAAAGACTTTGCTAGCGCAAACACTAGCTCGCATGTTAAATGTGCCATTTGCAATTGCAGATGCAACCGCTTTAACTGAGGCTGGTTATGTTGGTGAGGATGTAGAAAACATATTGCTAAAACTTATTCAAGCTGCTGATTTTGATGTTAAAAAGGCTGAGACTGGAATTATTTATATTGATGAGATTGATAAGGTGGCTAGAAAAGCTGAAAACCCATCAATAACTAGAGATGTTTCAGGTGAAGGCGTTCAGCAAGCATTACTTAAAATATTAGAGGGCACTACCGCCTCAGTTCCACCACAAGGTGGTCGCAAGCATCCACACCAGGAGTTCCTGCAAATTGATACGACAAATATTTTGTTTATCGTTGGCGGTGCCTTTTCTGGCCTTGAGAAAATTATTGAAAGCCGAAAAGGAAAAGCTGGCGTTGGATTTAATGCAAAATTACAAACCATTGATGATGTGGTTAAGACAGATATTTTCGGTGATGCGATGCCGGAGGATTTACTTAAGTTTGGCATGATCCCGGAGTTCATCGGCCGTCTGCCAATTATGACTAGCGTGGAAAGTTTGGATCAAAAAGCTTTGATGAAGATATTAACTGAGCCAAAAAATGCATTGGTTAAGCAGTATCAAAAACTATTTGATCTAGATGAGGTGGAGTTGGAATTTAGTAATGAAGCCCTTGAGGTAGTGGCTGATCTTGCAATTAAGCGCGGCACTGGAGCACGTGGACTTCGCGCCATCATGGAGGAGACTTTGCTTGGTGTGATGTATGAAGTGCCAAGTCAAAAAGAGATTGGCAAGGTAATAATTACCCCAGCAGTTGTTAGGAAAGAGGAAGCACCAACTTATGTGCCACGTCCTGCTGGTGGACCAAAGCGAGCGGTTAAGGGTGAAAAAGGCTCTGAGGAAAAAAGCGCATAAGATTCAACCCTTATGAGTGGTGATAAAGAGCAAGAGTTGGCTGCCACATTTTCCCCTGCCGAGATAGAAGCTCCTCTTTATAAGAAGTGGCTAGATGCCGGTTACTTTAAAGCGGATGCAAACTCTAAAAAACCGCCATTCACCATTGTTATTCCGCCACCAAATGTCACCGGTTCATTACATATTGGTCACGCCTTAGATCACACAATTCAAGATTTATTAATTCGCATGAAGCGAATGAAAGGCTTTGAAGCCTTATGGCTACCAGGCATGGATCATGCTGGTATTGCAACGCAAAATGTGGTGGAAAAACAATTAGCAACCCAAGGTAAATCTCGCCATGACTTAGGCCGGGAAGCCTTCATTGAAAAGGTTTGGCAGTGGAAGGCTGAATCTGGTGGTGCGATTTTAGATCAGATGAAACGGCTTGGAGATTCAGTTGATTGGGATCGCGAAGCCTTTACGATGGATGCGAATTTAAGCAAAGCGGTTTTAACAATCTTTAAGCAGTTATATGACAAAGGTTTGATATATCGCGCAGAGCGCATCATTAATTGGTGTCCAAGATGCTTAACCGCACTCTCTGATATTGAAGTTGAGCATAAGGATGATTCAGGTGAGTTTGTTTCAATTAAATATGGTGATGACAATGTGAATATCACCGTTGCTACCACTAGAGCTGAAACAATGCTTGGTGATGGCGCAGTTGCGGTTAATCCAAATGATGAGCGATATAAGCATTTAGTTGGCAAAAAAGTATTACTGCCCTTGGTTGATCGAATGATTCCAATTATTGCTGATGAGTTAGTAGATCCAGATTTTGGAACTGGCGCAGTTAAGGTGACCGCCGCCCATGATCCAAATGACTTTGAGATGGGCATGCGCCACGGCGTTGAGTTAGTAATTATCATGAATGAACATGGTGTGATGGCAGGAACAGGGACAAAGTTTGATGGCATGGATCGATTTGATGCCCGTAAAGCGGTGGTTGATGAACTTAGAAAATTAGGAAGAGTTGTGGCAGAAAAGCGGCCATATGTTCACGCAGTTGGACATTGCCAAAGGTGTGACACAACTGTTGAGCCAAGACTTTCAAAGCAATGGTTTGTAAAGGTTGCACCCCTTGCTAAAGCTGCCGGGGATGCGGTTCGTGATGGCCGAGTAAAGATTGAACCTGAGCAGATGTCGCCAAGATATTTTGAGTGGGTAGATAACATGCATGATTGGTGTATCTCCCGCCAACTTTGGTGGGGCCATCGCATTCCAGTTTTTTATGGACCAAATGATGAGGTTGTAGTTTGTGGACCAGATGAAACTCCACCTGCTGGTTACACCCAAGATCCAGATGTATTAGACACCTGGTTTTCATCTGCGCTTTGGCCATTTTCAACCTTAGGTTGGCCAAATCAAACCCAAGATTTAAAGAAGTTTTATCCAACCTCAGTATTAGTAACAGGTTATGACATATTGTTTTTCTGGGTGGCCAGAATGATGATCATGGGATTGTTTGCGATGGATGGCAAGCAACCATTTGATGTGATTGTTTTGCATGGTTTAGTAAGAGATCAATTTGGCAAAAAGATGAGTAAGAGCCGGGGAAACACAATTGATCCAATTGAATTTATGGATAAGTACGGCTCAGATGCATTGCGCTTTACCTTAGCTAGAGGAGCAAATCCTGGAACTGATCAAGCCTTAGCTGAGGATTGGGTGGCAGGCTCTAGAAATTTTGCAACTAAATTATGGAATGCCACCAGATTTGCGATGTTAAATGGCGCAAATATTGATGGGCAGCTACCAAAGAGTGAAGATCTAGGGGCAATTGATAATTGGATTTTGACCAGATTAGATCAAACAATTGCATCAGCTGATGAGTTATTTGAAAAATTTGAGTTTGCTAAAGCATGTGAGCTGATCTATCACTTTGCTTGGGATGATTTATGTGATTGGTACTTAGAGCTTTCTAAATCAACTTTTAATGCAGGTGGGGCAGAGGCGGAAAAAAGTAAGCGAGTTCTAGGTGAAGTCTTAGATCAACTACTTCGTTTAATGCATCCAGTAATGCCATTTATTACTGAGCAAATGTGGTGCACATTAACAAATGGGCAATCTTTGATGATTTCAGATTGGCCAACCTCAAATCTTTCTACCCAAAATCATGATGCGGTGAAATTAGTTGAGCAGATGCAAGAGATAATTACGGAGATAAGAAGATTTAGAAATGATCAGGGAATTAAGAGCACTGCCAAGGTGGCGGCAAAATTTACCGGATTAAATAAGGTTGGCCTAGAAGATTATGAGGCGGCAATTAGATATGTTGTTAAGTGTGAGGCATCTGGTGATAACTTCACAGCTAAGACACAAATCGGTGATGTTTTAATTGAGTTTGATTTAACTGGCGCAGTTGATTTGGTTGCTGAGCGAGCTCGGTTAAGTAAGGATCTACAAACTGCGCAAAAAGATCGAGATACTGCCAAGATTAAATTAGATAATGAAGGGTTTATGGCTAAAGCGCCAATGGAGGTGGTTACTGAGATTAGAGAGCGGCTTGCGCAAACAACCGCTGATATTGAACGAATTACCGCCTTGCTTGAAAAACTTCCTAAGTAAATGAGTGATCTTCAAAATCTAACTGAGTTGGCTCAGATTGAGGCTGCATTAAATAAAAGATGGCCTGAAAATAGGATTGAACCAACATTGGATCGAATCTCAGCCTTAGTTGACGCACTTGGCTCACCGCAGTTGTCATATCCAACTATTCACCTAGCTGGCACAAATGGAAAAACCACAACATCTCGAATGATTGATCAATTACTCACCAATCTTGGTTATCGGGTTGGTCGTTATACCTCTCCACATCTTGAATCCTTTACCGAGCGAATCAGTATTAAAGGTGAACCAATAACTCCTGCGCAAATGATTACTACCTATAAAGATATTGCTTTGTATTTAGATTTAATTGATTCCCGCCAGCCACATCCAATCTCCTACTTTGAAGCAATGACCGCAATGGCATTTGTGGCCTTTGCTGAATACCCAGTTGATATTGCAGTAATTGAAGCGGGGATGGGTGGGCAATGGGATGCCACAAATGTTTTAGCCTCTCAAGTATCTGTAATGACCCCAATTGGCTTTGATCATATGGAGTATTTGGGAGACACCTTAGAAAAGATCGCTCTAACCAAGGCAGGTATTTTTAAACCAGAATCTAATGTGGTGATGGCTGCGCAAACTGCTGAGGTTGCAAAAGTATTAATGGCGCAGGTGGCAAAGGTTTCAGCAATTCCATTTAGAGAAGGAATTGAGTTTGCAGTTAAAAAACGATCCCTTGCAGTTGGTGGTCAGTTAATTTCCCTACAAGGCTTACATGGTGATATCGAAGATATCTTTTTACCTCTTTATGGTGATCATCAAGCAAATAATGCCGCCCTTGCCTTAGCTTCAGTTGAGGCTTTTACCAGTGTTGCATTAGATCAAGAGTTAGTCAGGGATGCCTTTAGCAAAGTTTCTTCCCCTGGCAGATGTGAGATTGTTTATAAAGATCCAACAGTAATTATCGATGCCGCTCACAATCCACATGGCGCCGCTGCGATTGCCAAGACAATAAACAGTGAGTTTGATTTTGAAATAGTAGTTGGTGTGGTTGCTGTCTTATCAGATAAAGATGTTGATGGAATATTAGAGCATCTATCTACCTGTCTTGATTACATAATTATTTGCCAAAACTCATCTGCCCGGGCAATGGCTGCTGATCAATTAGCCAAGATTGCTGGTAATTACTTTAAACCAGAGCAGATTGAGGTGATCTCAGATTTAAGGGGAGCGATCACATATGCAGTTGAGAAGGTGAGTATGGCAAATCAGGTTAATGAGGGAGTTGGCGCAGTATTGGTCACCGGATCAGTTGTAACTGCCGGAAGTGCGCGAAGTATTCTCAACTCAATTGGGAAGGTGAAATCATGAGAGTAATGGCTGCAGCAGTTCTGGCAATGGAGTCAATCTTGATGGGCTTTGCACTTTTAATTGCCAAGGATTCAGCTTCCAGCCTTCAACTATGGCTAGGCGGGCTGCTTTCAATAATACTTTTGTTAACCGCAGGTGCATTAAAGCGCAAGGGTGGGTATTTGCTGGGAAGTATTTTGCAACTTTTCTTAATTAGTTATGGCTTAGTTGTGTGGCACATGTATTACATGGGCGGCTTATTTTTGCTTTTATGGGTTGCAGCAATTTCACTTGGCCGCCGGGGTGAGGCGATAAAGGCGAGATTAATCGCGCAGTCGGATAAAGATGGGTCAAAACAGCCATAATTTTCAGCCTGAGCCAAAGGTGCGTAGAATAAGAAAGTGAGTTCAGAGCAAACATTAATTTTGATTAAACCAGATGGCGTAAAGCGTGGTTTGGTTGGCGAAGTTATTGCTCGCATTGAACGCAAAGGTTATGTAGTTACCAACTTAAAAATGTTAACTGCAGATCGAGCTCTTCTTGCAAAGCATTATGCCGAGCATGAAGGTAAACCTTTTTATGAACCGCTACTTGAATTTATGCAATCAGGTCCGATCGTGGCAATGATTGCGCAAGGTGAGCGAGTAATTGAAGGATTTAGAAAGATGGCAGGGGCAACAGATCCAACAGTTGCCGAAGCTGGCACCATTCGAGGGGATTTAGCACGGGATATGGGAACAAAGGTTGTGCAAAATATTGTGCACGGCTCAGATTCAGTTGAATCAGCCCAACGTGAAATTAAGATTTTTTTCGGCAACTAAGAAGTAACCAACAAGAGGTAAGAAGGAGAAGCGCAAATGGCTAAAGGAACTAATCGGATGTCCTGGATTGGTCGCGATATGGCGGTAGATCTTGGCACAGCTAACACTTTGGTTTATGTGCGCGGTCGCGGCATTGTGCTAAATGAGCCCTCTGTAGTTGCAGTCAATCAAGATACTGGCGCGATTTTGGCAGTTGGTTTAGAGGCTAAGCGAATGATTGGTCGAACACCAGGAAACATTGTGGCAATTCGTCCACTTAAAGATGGAGTGATTGCAGATTTTGATACAACTGAGCGAATGCTTAAGTACTTTATTCAAAAAGTTCACAAGCGCCGTTACTTAGCAAAGCCAAGAATTGTGGTTTGTGTTCCATCTGGAATTACTGGAGTTGAACAAAGAGCGGTTAAGGATGCTGGTTATGCAGCTGGTGCTCGTAAGGTTTACATAATCGAGGAGCCAATGGCCGCAGCAATTGGTGCTGATCTACCAATTCATGAGCCAACTGGAAACATGGTGGTTGATATTGGTGGCGGAACAACAGAGGTTGCAGTTATTTCACTTGGTGGAATTGTGGCTGCGCTTTCAATTCGCGTTGGTGGCGATGAGTTAGATCAATCAATTATTAATTGGGTAAAGCGTGAGTACTCACTACTTCTAGGTGAGCGCACCGCCGAAGAGATCAAAATGGCAATTGGATCAGCATTTCCACTGCCAGGTGAGCCAGATGCAGAAATTCGCGGTCGTGATTTAGCTACCGGATTACCAAAGACTATTTTGGTTACATCAGCAGATATTCGAAAGGCGTTGGAAGAGCCCGTTGCAGCAATTGTTAACGCTGTGAAGAACACATTAGATAAGACTCCACCTGAGCTAGCTAGCGATTTAATGGATCGTGGCATTGTGTTAACTGGTGGCGGTGCATTACTTCGTGGTCTTGATGAACGTCTTCGTCATGAGACTGGAATGCCAATTCATATTTCTGAGCGTCCATTGCAAGCAGTGGCTGAAGGTTCTGGAAAATGTATTGAAGAGTTTGAAGCCTTGGAGAAGGTTTTAATCTCTGAACCACGTCGTTAATTAATTTGTAAGGGAGTTTATTTGTGGCTAGAGGCGGCGGTAATCGTTCGCGGCTGCTACTAATTCTCTTACTAGTTTCATCCCTTTTTCTTATTACCTTAGATCTGCGCGGTGTAAATCTTGCTGGCTCCATCAGATCAGGTGTTGCCACCGTATTTTCACCAGTTGAAAATCTCTTCTCAAAGTTGTTTTCACCAATTGGCAACTTTGCCTCAGATTTTCGCAATTTTGGACAATCCAAATCCAAAATTAAGCAGTTAGAAAAAGAGGTTGATTTACTTAAATCTAAAGATGTCCTAGATGAGGATCTAGTAGGACAGTTAAGTCAATTAAAAAATGTTTTAGATTTAGCAGGCCGCGGTGGATACAAGGTAGTAGCTGCCAAAGTAATTAATCGAGGATCATCGGCAACCTTCAAACAAACGCTGACAATTGATGTTGGTAGCAATGATGGTGTTTCAAAAAATATGACGGTAATTTCTGATGGTGGTTTAGTCGGTGTAGTAAAGAGTGTTAGCGCAAATAGTTCGATGGTCTTATTAATGAGTGATCCAACATTTAAGATCGGTGTTCGAATTGCAGGTACGCAAGGAATTGGCGTGGTCTCTGGCCAAGGCGGAAATAAGTATTTACTTCAATTATTAGATGCAACTGGTGAGATAAAGGTTGGCGATGTTTTAGTTGCTAGAGGTAGTGAGGGTGGGCGGCCATTTGTCCCGGGCGTACCGGTTGGAACAGTAACTTCAGTGCAAAGTAATGCTTCATCCATTACGCAAAACGCTGATGTGGAGGGGTTAAGTAATTTAGATCGAATTGGCGTGGTGGCAGTTGTAGTTTCACCCCCTAAGCAAGATCCACGAGATTCTTTGATCCCAAAACCTGCGCCAACAGTTACAGTTTTTGTTACCCCAACACCAAGCCCATCAGCAAGTAAGTAATCAGTATGAGCAGGATTAGAGTTTTAAACACCAGTATTTTCTTATTTGCAATTTTCTTACTTCAAGAAACAGTTGTTTCTCGCATCAATTTTCCAATTAATGGCTTCTCCTTATATCTAGCTGGATTAATGGTTTTGTTATCTCTAGAGGATAGAAATGGTGCATTGGTCTTTGGTTTTATCGGTGGCTTGATCATGGATTTATCAGCTGCGGCAGATACACCCTTTGGGCAGTGGGCTTTGGTATTAACTGCGATTGGGTATCTCTTCTCCGTAAATAAAGAAAGTATTGGTGATTTCACCGATTCACCAATCATATTTTTAGTCTTTATCAGCTTAGCTTCGGCGCTTTCTTTATTTTTATTTCTAGTAATTGGCGCGATGCTAGGACAAGAAAATGGCACCTTTACCCATGCCATATCAATTATCTTTGCAAACACTCTTTGGAGCTTCCTAATAACACCGCTCTTCCTGCCATTAATAATTAAGACCAGAACAGCATTGCTTAGTAATCGAGAGCGTGCATGAGTCTTAGATCTAAAGTTAACTTAATCATCTTTCAAACATTAGTTTTTTCTTTGATGTTCGCCTTATTTGGCAGGCTTTTCTATTTGCAGGTTTTAGAAAGTGATAAGTATCAGGATGCGGCAATAAGTATTCAAAGCCGAGATGTAGTAACTCCAGCTGTTCGTGGCGCAATCACTGATATCAATGGCACACCTATGGTGGTGGATCTGCCAGGTCTTGTAGTTTCTATAAACCGAATTGAGATTGATAAGCAACCAGATAAGGGCGTTAAAGTTCTAGCTCAAGTAGCAAATCTATTTAAGCTTGAGTATTCAGATATTTATCAACGAACTAGGTTGTGTGGTGAGTTACCTAGAGATAACCGCGCCGGATGTTGGAATGGAACTAGATATCAACCAATTCCATTAGTTGGAGGAGCTTCTCAAGATTTAGCATTAAAGATTATGGAGAACGCTGATCTTTACCCAGGGGTTGAGGTGCAATCAGTTCCGATTAGAAGTTATCCATCACTTGAGGGTGAAAATGTTGCACATGTCCTAGGTTATGTGGGATCGGTAACTGATGAGGATTTAAAGAACCCGGAAATTAATTACTATCGTAATGAGGTAGTTGGTAAGACTGGACTTGAAACTAAATACAACAAGTACTTACGTGGCACACCTGGTGTTCGCACCTTTTTAGTTAACCGCAAAGAGGTTGTTACTAAGCAGAACAAGAATATTTCAGCGATTGCTGGAAATAATTTGATAACAAATATTGATGCCAAACTTCAAGCAGGTGTTGAGCGATCACTTGAGGCTGCAGTTAAACGAGCGCGTGCATCTGGCTACCGTGGTGATTCAGGGGCTGCAATTGTTTTAGAGATTAAAACTGGTCGGGTATTAGCCATGGCTTCATACCCAACTTATGACCCAGCAATTTGGCAAAAAGGTTTAACAGTTAAGCAGGCAGAGGATTTATTTAGCGAGGCAAAGGGTGTGCCAGCATTATCTAGACCATTACAAGGTTTATTTGCACCCGCCTCTACATTTAAATCTGTTTCAGTAGTTGCTGCAGCTGCTGCTGGTTACTCATTAAATACCAGTTACAACTGCCCAGATTCTGTTGAGATTGGAAATCGAACCTTTAAAAACTTCGACAGCATCGCTGCTGGTCGAATCCCATTAGATGTTGGTCTTGCTATCTCCTGTGACTCACTTTGGTATCAGATTTCCTATGATGAATGGGTTAGAGATGGCGGTTTAAAACCTAAATCTTCAGCAAATGATTACTTCTTTAAAGCAGCTAAAGATTTTGGCGTTGGGCTTTTAACAGGGATTGACCTACCAAGTGAATTGAAGGGCAGATTGCCAGATCGGCAATGGAAGCAAAATTGGTATGAGCAAAATAAGGATTTTTATTGCAACTATAAGGATCGGGCAAAGAAGCAGGATTTAACTGCATACTTAATTGAGATTGCCCGGGAAAATTGCATTGATGGCAACAAGGTAAGAGCAGGAGATGCGGTTAACTTCTCAATTGGCCAAGGCGATACTTTGGTAACACCACTTCGACTTGCCCAAATTTATGCAGCGATTGCAAATAATGGAACTTATTACAAACCACAGGTAGCACGGGCAATTGTTGATGTGGATGGAAAGTTAGTTAAAGAGTTTAAGCCAGAGGTGGCAGATACCATCAAAGTTGAACAAAGCACTTGGGATTTTCTCCATCGTGGCTTAAGAATGGTTGTTACCAGAGGAACTGCGGCTGGAGTATTTTCAGGTTTTCCAGTTGAAGTCAGTGGTAAAACTGGAACTGCGCAAGTATTTGGAAAAAATCCAAATGGCAGCGCAAAGGATGACACCTCATGGTTTGCATCCTATGGACCAACAAATGATCCACAGTATGCAGTTGTAATGATGGTTAGCCAAGGAGGATTTGGAGCTTCAACCTCTGGTCTTGGCGTTAGAAATATTTATGAGACATTGTTTGGAGTAAGTGGGAATAAGGTAAATCCTGAAAAAGCAATATTTCCAAATGGTGTGCCAAGTACAATTGCAAAGGTTGATTTAAAAAAGGTGGCAGCGAAAGTGGATTTAACTGGCGTTAAAGTTGGCGGGGTGAAGTTAAAGTGAGTTTAAATGTTAGGTATCGACGTCCAGCAACTAGTAGCTTTGGCAACTTTGATAAGTTGCTTACCTTCGCAGTCGTAGGCCTACTTTTAATTGGCACAATGCTGGTTTATGCCGGAACTAGAGAGTGGTTTCGCTCCTACGGATTAGATCCTGAGTATTACTTTAAGCGCCATACCTTAAATATCATCATTGGTGGCTTGCTTGCATATGGAACAACTTTGATTGATTACCGACTATTACGTGCTTACACGCCAATTGTTTGGTTAGCAGCGGTGATTGGCTTAATCATTGTATTAATCCCAGGACTAGGTTCTGAGATTAATGGTGCACGGGCTTGGATCTCACTTCCTGGTGGCTTTCAATTACAGCCTGCTGAATTAGCAAAGATTGCAATTATTGTTGGAATGGCGATGATCCTGGCAGATCGTGAGCAAAGTGATAAAGATCCAACAGATTTAGATGTTGTAAAGGCGTTGGCAATTGCTGCGGTTCCAGTTTTATTAATTGTGGCCCAACCTGATCTTGGTACTGTTTTAATCATTTCAGCTGCGGTTGTGGCAATGATTGGCGCATCAGGTGCTCCTGCGCGCTGGGTTATTGGTCTGTTACTTGCAGCAATTGTGGGCGTCTTTGCGGCAGTGCAAACTGGGGCAGTTAGCTCCTACCAAGTAGCACGTCTGCAATCATTTGTTGATCCATCTGCAGATCCGCAAG
>Ga0208787_1000773_pt1 | contig 14652 bp, 9 predicted proteins | sample Wag4_2014_7_11_FD_187362 | JGI IMG/M metagenome (GOLD analysis project Ga0208787, IMG submission 187362) | Fresh water microbial communities from Ohio, USA - Utica-2 Time Series HT 2014_7_11 (SPAdes) (version 2) | ecosystem: Environmental > Aquatic > Freshwater > Water tank | place: USA: Ohio... | reverse complement strand
AATTCGAACATCATTCCCAATTACCGTCGTAGCACCAATAACTACCCCCGTACCATGATCTATAAAAAAAGACCTACCAATAGATGCAGCAGGATGAATATCAATCCCCGTTTGCCCATGTACCCGCTCGGATAACAGCCTAGGAAGTAATGGAACCCCTTGTAAATGCAATTGATGCGCCAAGCGATAAATACAGATTGCCCGAAAACCAGGATAAGCAGCAAGCACCTCCACGACACTCACTGCAGCGGGATCATACCGGAAAAAAGCGCTTGCATCCTCCATTAATGTGGCATGAATCTTCGGAAGTTGATCGAAAAACAAACAGGCTACCTGCTCAGGAGAGGCCGATAGTTGAGAGGCCAATGGACGTAATAGTTGCTCTAATGTAGATTGTAAAATAGCCTGTTGCGCCGAAACAGGCAGGTCTCCTTCGCAATCAGACACCGGAAATAGCCAATGAAAAAGGGCATCGGCAAATTGGTTTGCGCGAATAACAGAGGGGACTTGCTGCGCATAGAATGCACGGGCTTCCTCTAACTGATCAAAAAAAGATGTAGGCATATCCAACTAAAATGAAAAAGCCCTTTCCCACATGTACCTACGGGAAAGGGCTTCTTTATTGAAAAAATATAAGTAGACTTATCTCATCCAATATAAGGAGATGCCCCGCCCGTATGGCAGACAACAACAACACTCCGTTGGAAAATGAAATAACACCATATAGTCAAAAAGACAAAAACCATGCAAAAAGGTTTAATAGCTACTCCCCCAATATGGTTAATTTTTTCCAAACCAATACCACAAATGCCTGTTATATGACCGGTTTATCTACTTTTGTGCATAAATGGAACAAACATTAAAAGAATTTCAGGAGGTTATCTCTCAATGCCGCACCCTCTTTGTCCAAAAAACAAAAGACTATGGGACCGCATGGCGCATTCTTCGGCCTCAAAGTATAACAGACCAACTCTACATCAAAGCAATGCGCATCCGAAGCATTGAGGAAAAAGGTACGCAGAAAATTGGGGATACCATCCAATCTGAATTTGTGGGCCTTATTAACTATAGTATCCTTGCGCTGATTCAATTAGAACTACCTGAAAACGCCCCACTCGAATTGCCCTCCGAGCAGGTCGCCTCGCTTTACGATCAACAAGTATCAGAAAATAGTCGACTCCTGCAAAACAAAAACCACGACTATGGTGAGGCTTGGCGTTGGATGCGAGTGGGCTCCATGACGGATCTAATCCTTCAAAAAATACTTCGAATCAAACAAATAGAGGACAATAATGGATCAACGCTCGTTTCCGAGGGCGTAGAAGCCAATTACAGAGATATAATTAATTACGCTGTTTTCGCGCTTATAAAATTGCAAGCATAACGATATGACTTCATTACCCAACCTGCTTATTTCTTTTGCCGTCGTCGGCGCTATATTGACATTTCTTACTCGCACCCACGCCAAAAACCTCTTCATGAGCTTTTTGCAGTATTTCTGCGGCGTGTGGTTTATTTTCTCCGGTCTAGTAAAAGCCGTTGATCCCATCGGTACCGCCTATAAAATGGAGGACTACTTTGTTCAGTTCGAAAGCACCTTTGCAGGTCTGAACAACTTCTGGAGTGGACTTGCACCCCTCTTTCCAGCACTCTCCGAACAAAGTACGGGTTTCTCGATCTTTATGGTTACCCTTGAAATCGTTCTCGGTGCTATGCTAATACTTGGCTGGAAAAAGAAACTAACCGCTTGGTTTTTCTTTCTAATAGTTGTCTTTTTCACCCTCCTCACTGGATTTACCTACCTCACTGGATTCGTCCCCTCAGAGGCAAACTTTTTCGATTTTGCAAAATGGGGACCCTATGTAAAAACACAAATGCGCGTAACAGACTGTGGCTGTTTCGGCGACTTCATAAAGCTAGACCCTCGAATCTCGTTCTTCAAAGACGTTGCCTTGATGGTGCCCGCACTCCTTTTCTTGCTTCGCTCAAAATGGATGCATGAGCTGTTGACTCCAAAAAGTGGATGGGCTGTGGGCCTAACTACCGCTGCCACTTTAGCACTTTGTGTACAGAGCACCTACTTGAATCTCCCTTTTATTGACTTCCGCCCCTTCAAAATCGGTAATAATATCCGTGAAATGAAAGAAACAGAAGCAGAAGCACGAAGTAACGTACAAGTAATCGGTTGGGTTCTCGAAAATACAAACACCGATGAGGTAGTCACATTCATGGAGCCTGATCCAGAAAAAATCACCTACTACAAAACCTATCCTAAAGACCAAGGATGGAAGGTAAAAGACCAAATCAAAACAGACCCATTCATCGAAAGAGATGGACAAAAAATACCCGTAACCGAGACAAAAGTAAGTGATTTCGCCGTTGAGGATGCCGAAAACAACGAGGTGGGCGAAGAACTACTCAATGAAGAAGGCTACAGTCTGATGATTGTAGCATATCACCTCGATGGAGAAATGCAGAAAAAAAGCTACACCGTCCGAGATACTATTTGGGCTACCGACACCTTAAAAATCGCTCCCGACTCTATCCAAATCAATCGCACGGTGGGTGAAGTAGTAACCAGAACCCTTGAAAAAGAGGTATTTGTCCCAATGCCTACTTACAGTGATTTGTTCAAAAACCAAGTTAACCCAATTGCAAAAGCAGCTTTAGATGCCAAATGGAAGGTCTACGCCATCACTACCATCGCAGATGGAGACAAGGGCCTTGCATTTAGAGAGCAAATCGAAGCAGAATATCCTTTTTATCGCGCAGATGAAAAACTGTTAAAAACCATTATCCGCGCCAACCCTGGATTAGTTATTCTTAAAAATGGTGTCGTAGTGGGTATGCACCACCACCGTCACCTCCCAACTGCCGATAACTTTATGGCACGTTATAAATAACCTGCACTATAGATGGAAGGAACTAATTAACTCCTCCCTTGTAGCAATTAAAAAAGCATCGCATGTGATCACACGCGATGCTTTTTTAATTGCTATTGAATAAATAATTAGTATTACCTCAATACTACTTTCCGACTTAAGGTTCGTCCGCCAGTAGATAACTGCACGAAATAAAGACCACGCGGCATTGCAGCCGTCGAAATCATTATCCGACTCTCTCCTTTTGGAAGCTGTGTAGAGTGAACTAGCTGCCCTGTACTATTAAATACCAAAACAAGCTGATCCAGCACCTCATATTGCTCAGTTACTAACCAGAAGGCATCCGTCGCTGGATTTGGAAACAATTCAAAGTCCGCAACCAACGCCACATCATCGGTCTCCACCAACAGCTGAATCACAAAAATCAAGGTACCCAAATACCCCCCATCTCCATCACTTACGATAAATCGAAACTTATCTGTCGCTCCATTCCCCGCACCAAAATTGTAATAGCGAAGCTTGCCATTATCAATGTCTGATTGTGTAAACTGCCCCCCTGATAGAATCGTTCCTAGCCCCTCTACTTTCAACTCTCCCTGACCAGGTGTAGTAACCAATGTGTAAACCAACTCATTATGAGTATTGTCAAGATCCTCCACCAATAATTTATCCGATAATATCTGTTGGTTAGTGCCCGCAGCTAAACTAAGTATATTGTTATTCACTAAATAGGGAGGATTCACTACGACCGACTGACAAATATCTAGCTCTAAAGCATCAATTGTTCCGCCGGAGCCAGCAACCTGGTCCCGAATCGAAAGCGTCCACTGACCCTGTGCTTGTTGACCAACGAATGGCAGTAACGGTGTTTGAGGACGCACAAAACCACCCCCAGAATTATTGGGAGGACAGGTAAATGCATTGGGTGCGCTATCATCCATACCAAAGTCATACACTCCATTGTAGTTATTACACCGATTCTTAAATAGTACCACTTCGGTACCTGATGGAGAAATTAGCTTAGCCTCTAAATCACTGAAGTAAGAGTGGAATCCCTTAAGCTGTTTAATATTGATATCGGTAATTGTCGCTGGGGCAAATAACTCCACCTTTGATGTAACGGTTGAAGGGTTGCCTGCAGGAATATTTTTAGGCAAATCCGTAGGCATAAACGTAGCACAATTCTCTGTCAGCGTAGAGAAGAAGAAGGGCTCCGTCCAAGGATGTGGACTACAAATATTATTGGGACGAATTCGCCAAAAATAGGCCTTGTTTTTCTCCAATAAAAAGGGAATTTTAAAGGTATCAAGCGCCGTATTTGTTTTGGATGCGAGAATCGTACCTGGTGCAAATGACGGGCTAGAAGCAAGCTGAACGTCGTAAGATACTGCGTCATCCGCCTTTATCCAACGTAATACTTGGGACTGTACCATATCTGTACTTCCATCTAGTGGCAATTGAAGTGCCATAGATGAAAAATCATTGGTATAGGTAGTTAATGTAACCGTAAATAAAATCGTATCCGCATTTTCTGCAGTGAGCCGAAGCCCAAACTGAAAAGTGCCGGCCTCTGTTACATTATTCAAATCTACTACAAGCTCCGACTGCCCTCCAGGAACTATTGTCGTGGTACTCAATGAAACGGTAGCCGTTGCGGGAAGATTCCCCCCCACTATTTCAACACTAGCAGGGTTATTAAAGCCCAGTACGGATGCTGTATAAATCGTTGAAGAGAACTGGTTCGGCAAACAAATAGCCGCTGTGTTTTCACTCATGCCCGCCGTAAAGGAAGGCTGTGTGGGTTGCGTAATTACAAAGTTATTGTCTGAAACGTCAAAGAAAATATTGTCTGCTGCATCCACTCGAATTCGAGCGCTATTCGTAGCCAAATCTGGCACTTGAATATTGTGCTCCCCATCGTTGGAAACGCCAGTTGCAAGATAATAGGGCCATGTCTGTCCCCCATCTGTACTCAAACGAATATTGACTCTTTGACAATTAACTGGTGCCAATTGTGTGTTTGCAACATCCCACTGCACCGTAACAAACTGACCAGCTGTCCAAGTAGTACCGCTAGCATTGGGTGCTAACACTAAAAAAGGTCCGGCCTGTTCTGTAGCTCGAAACTCAACATCTTTCCAAGCCACCCCACCATTGGAAGGTCGGTTATCTCTTGCAGAAAAGCGAAAATTTAAATCCCGATCATAAGTAGGTAGCTGCTCCCGTACATCAAAACTGTTGTTCAAAATCGTATTCCATCTTGGAAATGTACGCGTAGTAGTAGAAACCGGTGGGTAGGTTCTGAAGAGAGGGGAACTGCCCACAGGTGTTTGTAAAGGCGTCTCGGGCCCAATATTCACCTGCTCCCAACAAAAAGTAAGCACGTCACCGTCAGGATCCGTGCCTGTCCCAGTTAATTCAAACGGTGTTCCAATCGGAATAAAAAAGTCATTCTCGTAATCCAACTCCAACTCCGGCAACTGATTGTCTGTATCGGTAAAAATGCCGCAAGTTCCACCTAGGAAGATCGTGTAATAATCTCGCATCTCCTTAATTGACCCCGCGTGAAAATAATCATCAGAACCAAATTGAATGTTATCAGATCCACATCCGCCCGCATAGGATAAAATGGTAGATCCACTCCCTGGCTCAAAGGCACTAGCACCGTGGCGCTGATCAATTAAGGCCGGAGAACCTCCACAACGGTTCCAAGTGTGCCCCCCTGCAAACTGGTGCCCAAGTTCCTGCCCTAATACATTTACAAATACTGGGCCGTAAATACCTTGCTGACCCGCGGTACAACCTCCTGCCTTGTTCCCAGGAACACAAGCTACGCCCAAACCAAGGGAGACACCTGCATACCCACCAGAGGAACGAGCATAGACGTGCCCTACATCGTAGTTATTAGCACCAATAAAGCCATTCACCACCAAATTATTGGTGCTCGCCAATGCCGCTGTCTGAAACCCAGAAAAAGGATCCGTATCCGGATTCACAAATGCCATCGCTTCACAACCCGCAACCAACTGTAATCGCATCGTTACATCCACCTCAAAAATAGCGCTCACCAAATTCGTATATTCCACAATAGCCGCAAAAGCAGTTTCGGGAGTACCCCCATGATCAATCCCAAACTCAGCAGTGCAAGAAGCTGCATATCGATACACCTTCAAACGTACCAGCTCTCCAGTGCCCCGATCTTGCGTCGAGCTGACAGAAGGAGGAACAATGGGCTTTCGCTCATAAATAGATGCATTGGGTGCCAACCCACGTTCTTCTGAAAAATGAATCACATCTTTCGGAATATCATTCACCAAATAAGAAATGTAGTATCGAGTTTGCCCATCAACATAAGGCTCAATATACATTTGCGCCCGGTCTTTACCTAACACCATCGCCCGGAAACCGCGTACCGTCATGCTCCCCCTTATTAACTTAGATGGATCATTCAAGGAGTACCCAGCAAAGGTCCGAATCTCAGGAAAGCGATCATAAACCGCTTGCTCACAAGCCATCACCCTAAATACCGCATACGCCTCTGTACCTCCATCTGGTAAAGGCACCTCTACAATAGAGGAATTGTTCCGATAAGCCTGCGATGTAAGTGCCGCCTCGCCTAACTCCCAAGTACTATACTTGGAAGGCAACCAAGAGCGAAGTTCTACCGACTCTGGCAAGGCCATGGCTGCCGACTCAATTGGCTTGAAAAATGATTGTGCCTGCACGAGGCTGGCACTTAATAAGAGAAAAAGTAAAGCAATTTGCCTCATAACTTCATAATTTGATGCAGTCGTATAGAACTGTCTAAAAACAATATTTTTGGATTAGCATTACGTTCAATGTAATATTCATTTTCACTTAGCATCTCTGCCAATTGCGCAATTTTATCAACGGTTAGTACCTTCACCATGTTTCGGGCAGTAGCCCGTTCGTTCTCAGGCAACCGAAGGTCTTCCCTGCCTGTCGCTGCCAACACATTCAACTCCCTCAAAAAATGGAGACAGTATTGTATGAACTGCTTTTGATTCTCTCTCCCCATTTTAGCAAACTGATCAGTCCACTCCATTAGTTCCGGACCATACCCACGCCAACAACGCCGCAACCAATCCAACATGAATGCAGAATCATCATTATCCGCATTGTCCGCTAAAAAAAGAGCCTGCCGGAAATCACCATCTGCCAAAAATGAAAGTTGGCGAGCCCGCTCTGCGCCTACTTGACGCCAAGCCTGCAAACCTTCCGATACCTCCACATCGCTCAACCGATCTACTTTTACTAACTGACACCTAGATAAAATGGTGGGTAAAATTTCCTCTGTACCCTCCGCCACAAAAATAAATTGAGTCTGCTCCGGAGGTTCCTCTATTAATTTAAGCAATCGATTGCCCTCTTTACCTAATAACTCCGGCATCCACATCACCAAAACCTTGTATTTCCCCTCAAAAGCACGCAAACTTAGCTTTTTAATTATGGCATTACACTCGTCTCTATTAATGTTTCCCTGCTTATTCTCCGCTCCAATGGATTGTAACCATTCGTTCAAATCTATGTAAGGATTACTCAAAACAGCCGTACGCCACTGCTTGATGAAGTCGGTACTAACAGCCCCAGTTCCTATGGTAGGATAGGAATAATGGATGTCTGGATGAATCATTTGCCCAGATTTTCTACACGCATTACATGCCTCACAAGGGCCATCCATCACCTGATTTTGTGAACATTGTAAATACCGAGATAGCCATATCCCAAGCGCTAAACTACCCGAACCCGTAGGACCCAATAACATCAACGCATGCGGTACGCGACCCTCTCGTACCAAACGCTGTAATAGCAGCCTAGGCTGTTGCTGACCAATCATCGCTGTCACCAGAATATCCGACGTTTATTTAATAAAGAATTTAACCGGAACTTTGGCAAAAATAAACCAACTTTGTCTAACCTAATACAGTTTATTTAAAGGCTTTGCTTCGCCTGAACAAAACTTTAAGGCATTTGTACGTTTACGACGTTTGACTTTCTAAGATATGTGCACAAAATCTACCCTTTTTTTGAAATATTTCCTACTCCTTTGCTTCCTTTCTGTAATAGGTCTCCCAGCAGTGTATTCAACCCACAACAGAGCGGGTGAAATTCATATTCAACAAATAGGCCCCTTAACCATCCGTGCTACAATCATTACTTGGACAAAAACCAGTAGCTTTAACGTAGATCGTGATAGCTTGGTGATTGATTGGGGCGATGGAACAACAGAAAAAATAGCCCGCTCCAATGGAAATGGCGTTCCGCTACCAAACGACGTTAAATACAATACATACGTTGGCGTGCACACCTACAGCGGACAAGCTACCTATGCCATCTCGATGACAGATCAAAACCGAATCGCAGGAATTATCAATGTAAATCCACCCTCCTCCGATTTTGTTCCTTTTCACATCGCTACAACCTATACCTTCCAAAGTACCCAGTTTGGTGGGGAAAATACTACTCCTTACCTACTCCAACCTCCTGTTGATAACGCCTGCGTAGGAAAACCCTTCAAACACAACCCTAATGCCTTCGATCCAGATGGAGACAGCCTTTCCTACCAATTAATTGTGCCACTCCAAGGGCCTGGTGAACAAGTGCCTAACTACAGCTACCCCAGCCAGATTGTCCCCGGCGGCAACAATATCCTTCAGCTTAACCCCGTCACAGGTGACCTAATATGGTTGTCACCACAAGCACCAGGAGAATATAACATCGCAATAGCTATCATTTCCTGGAGAGGAGGAAGCCCCATCGATACAACCATCAGGGATATGCAAGTAAATGTAGATCAATGTCAGAACAACCCGCCTATCGTGATTGCACCTGATGAGTTCTGTGTGGTAGCTGGCCAAACCATCTCCTTCAATGTCCAAGCAACTGACCCAGATTCCTTGGATTGGGTACGTCTTACCGCCCTAGGCGGCCCTTTTAATACCCCCTTTAGTCCCGCCACCTTCTCAACACCAGCTAACTGGCAGAAGCCACCAGTAGAAGGTACGTTTATGTGGACGACTAGCTGTGAACATATTTCAGATCAGCCCTACTCCGTTGTATTTAAAGCAACCGATTCCGTTAATGTCCAATTCCCACGGCTGTCCGATCTGCGATCTGTCTCTATTAAAGTAGTTGGCCCCGCACCAGAAGACGTCCAGGCCACTGCCAATGGCGAAAGCGTAACCATCTCGTGGGAACATCCATATAGCTGCGAAGACGCTCAAAACGACAATTTTTATGGGTTTTCGGTTTGGCGAAAGGAAGGAAGTAATCCGTTCCCATTAGACACCTGCGACCCCGGCTTAACAGGCAAAGGATACACTCAATTGGTATTTGTCACAAAAACACTCGAAAACGGCCGGTTTGTTTTTAAGGATAATAACGTTCAGCGCGGACGAACCTACTGCTATCGAGTGGAAGCCAAATTTGCCCGAATATCAGGCGCAGGATTCCCCTATAACATCGTTGAAGGACTGCCTTCTGAGGAGGTATGCGTACAACTTCCCCGCGATGTCCCCATTATAACACAAGTATCAGTCGAATCAACCTCCATTTCCGATGGCTCCATTCAGGTTTGCTGGACCAAACCCCTAGCCACTGACCTGGACACCCTACTTAACCCAGGTCCCTACCGCTACCAATTACTCAGGGCGAGCGGCTTGACCAACGGTGCCCTACAAGAAGTCGCTGGAGCCTCCTTTATCGCACCAAGTTTTTGGCTGGCAAATGATACCTGCTTTACGGATACCAACTTGAATACGACAGAAAATGCCTACCATTACCAAGTGGCTTTCTATGTCAACGGAAATGCCACGGCAACAGGAACTACCAACGAAGCCTCCAGTTGTTTCTTGGAAATTACTTCTACCGACCGTAAAAACCTTCTCTCGTGGACAGCTGTCGTGCCTTGGGGTAACTACGAGTACGAAGTCTTCCGTCTCAACGAAAACAATAACCAATTTGAGCCCATAGATACCGTTATCACGACTTCTTTCGAAGATAAAAATTTAGAAAACGGAAAAGAATATTGTTACGCCATTCGCTGTCTCGGCTCTTATGGCGTTAATGGTATACAAGCCCCTTTGTTAAATTGGAGTCAAGAAGCCTGCGGGATCCCCTTGGATACCGTTCCTCCCTGCGCCCCCACTCTGCTTGTTTCCAATCGCTGCACTACAGGCGATCCCATTGAATTACCAGATCCCCCCTTCGAAAATATACTCACTTGGACGCTGCCAGAATCCAACTGCTTGGAATCGAAGGACTTGGCCCAATTTAAAATTTGGTACAGTAAAAACCTGGATAACGCTCCGGAAGTAGTTACTACTCTGAACGATGCAGAAGCTAGGCTGTTTCTGCATACCCTGGAAGAGGGTCTGGCTGGATGCTACGCCATCTCTGCGCTGGATTCTGTAGGAAATGAAAGTCCATTGAGCAATCTTCATTGCGTCGATAACTGCCCAGAATACGAACTACCAAATACCTTCACTCCTAATAATGATGGACAAAACGACCTCTTCACCCCCTTCCCAGGCTGGAGATTTGTTGAAAAAATCGATTTCCAAGTATTTAACCGCTGGGGAAATCAAATTTTCCAAACCACAGATCCAGCCATAAATTGGAATGGAACCACCTCCGACGGCAAAAAAGTGGCAGATGGCACCTATTTTTATACCTGCACCATTTATCCGAGTGGACTAAATGCCACCAATACCCTGCCCACCACACGCAGCGGCTGGATCGAGGTGCTGGGAAATTAAGGAAGATCCATACTAAACCCTATCACTTGAGGCTCCTCAATATGTCCCCCATGTAACTAAAAGAATAACACGATGCCCGTCTGACTCCATTGCAACAACTTTACTTAATCGAGCTCCCTGTTAGCACGCCTTGCAAGCATCTGCCCTTCAAGAAGATTAGCACCCCTAACCAGCAAAATAATCTACTATCCAACCTTCCTAGTTCAAACACCAGTAATGAATCTCCTCTGTCACCTGAGCAAACCTCCCGTGCCATACGGCATGTGGGCATTACAGTACTCTTTATTCCTCCCGGCAAAATATTAGCCATTATTCTTTTTCGCCGTTTGAATACTTCTGACAAAAATTGAAACCAGTTCCCTATTCTCATTTATCAATGGTTCAAGCTGCTTCTCCTTAAAGTATTCCTTCCGCTGAATGATTTTAAGGCATACAAACGTTTCACGAAGCTCCTTGAGACAAATCCTCATTTTGTGAATAAAATCAGCCCTAGATTCAGCGGCTTGGGCTTCTCCATAGTTCAATGCAGGTGACGTTCCAGAGCGCACAATTTGTCCACTAAGATTTTTACCAGCCGCTGTATAACGTGAGTTGCTGGCATGTATATACCTGAAGTCGGCTGACAGATTAATTATAAACAAATACGTGATTTAGATTTAGACTATAATTTTGCCCAACTATTTGAACCATGGCCATTTTTACTTCTGATGGCACATTAGTTGAACATTGATAAGTAGTGTAAAATTTGATGATAGCACAGAACGAGGAAGACCACAATTCACTTTTGAATATGAACTTAGTAAAAGTCTTAACTGATCCTAAAATTCGCTCTCTATACCAAATTTATTATTAATTTTCGATTTTTTAATCAACTAATCTGGCAAGTCGAGTACTTAAGAGCTTAACAATATTTTTATTATTATTCTTTCAAATTTTAGTGATTTCATTCCCATTTTTTACTTTTGTTCACCAAAATGACTGTTAAATATAGCTCTTGAGAGCTAGTTAGCAATGCTTTTTTTGAAAAGTACATTTTGGATTATGTTCACTTTTCACTTTTCTATTTATTAAATGGTCCATCCCAATTTATTAGATCGCAATGAAGCAATCAATTTTTGTCGCAATGTTTTAACCAATAAATCTGATTTTTTAATTCTTGATACCGAAACTACCGGACTTGGAGAAAAGGATGTCATTATTCAAATTGCAGTTATTGACTTGGACGGTAATACTCTAATTGACACCCTTGTTCGGCCTACTAAGCGTAAATCCATCCCTCGTGAAGCAACTGCTATTCATGGAATCAAATTCATGCATTTAGCCGATGCTCCCACCTTTGTAGATGTATTAGACGACTTATATAATTTTGTTAAATCCGGGAAGAAATTTTTGATATTTAACTTTGCTTTTGATGCTAGGCTTATTAATCAGACACTTACGGCAGATTCAATTGGTACAACATTCAATTTAAAGGGAAATTGCATTATGCAAATTTATTCTCAGTTTGTTGGAAACTGGAACTCTATCTCAAATGAGTATAAGTATCAGAAACTACCTGAGTCAAATCATTCTGCATTGGCTGATTGTCACGCTACTTTGCGGCTGATTAGGCAACTAGCAGAGCAACCATTAAGTGATATCCCTTCAGGATATGTTCCTACTGCAGTCAAACCCACACCAGGGATGAGTACTTTAATTGGTTGTTTAATTCTTATTCTAATACTTCTAGTAATGTTTAAGATTATGTGTAATTAAACATTTGAAAGTATATCAATTTATCCAATTATTAATGATGATAACAATTAGCTCAAGACTCCTTCTGGGCTTCCTATTTTGAATTTTAATTATTTAAAGTCAGTAGACTGCATATTGATTTGTAATATTTCCCGTCTAACATTTACCCTTAATACCAGTTCAAAGCTAAAAAAACAACTTGCTTTGTTTTTTTGAAATTTGGATTCCTTCCTGGCGTCCTACAATATTTAAATTCACAGGAGTATATCTGAAGGGGGCATCCTAATTGCGTATAGGACTAATGATTGGCAATGCCTCTGTTGTATCAATGACGCGAACTGCAAATGTGATTAAGCGATCCTCAAGATCATATTTATCGGTAAGTTCTATATTCATAATTTAGCCTTCAACCCTCATTTCGACATTCAAAATTCGACATTCGACATTCTAACAAGTCTATCCTGCCCATCCTTCACGATCCAAACTCCGGTAATGAATCGCCTCCGCCAAGTCCTCAATGCGAATATTCGGACTGCCGCTTAAATCCGCAGCGGTTCGGGCTACTTTTAGAATACGATCGTAGGCACGCGCAGAAAGTTGAAGTCGCTCCATGGCCGTCTTCAAAAGGGTCACCCCAGACTCAGTCAACTGGCACACCTCCCGTACCATACGGCTTGGCATGTGAGCATTACAGTACACCTCCTTCATTCCAGCAAATCGCTCAGCCTGTATCTCCCGCGCCTGCAATACACGCTCACGAATCTCCGTGCTACCTGTCTTTGTGCGCTCCCGGCTGCTCAACTCCGCATACGAAACAGGAGTCACCTCAACGTGTAAGTCAATCCTATCCAACAACGGGCCGGAAATTTTAGAAACATACCGCTTCACAACACCCGGCCCACACACACAATCCTTATCGGGATGGTTGTAAAAACCACATGGGCAAGGGTTCATAGAGGCTACCAACATGAAACTAGCTGGATAATCAACCGTAATTTTAGCACGGCTAATGGTGACGCGCCGCTCCTCCATGGGTTGCCGCATTACCTCCAAGGCCGTTCGCTTAAACTCAGGCAACTCATCCAAAAAAAGAACACCATTGTGAGCCAGACTGATCTCCCCGGGCATTGGGTCAGAACCTCCGCCCACCAATGCCACATCACTGATGGTATGATGGGGGGAGCGAAAAGGTCGTGTAGTAATTAAGGCAGAATCACGGGGCAATACCCCCGCGACAGAGTGGATTTTAGTCGTATTAAGTGCCTCATGAAGAGTCAGCGGTGGCAAAATAGTGGGTAGCCGCCTAGCTAGCATCGTCTTTCCTGCTCCCGGCGGGCCAATCAGTATCACATTGTGCCCACCTGCGGCAGCCAACTCCAAGGCCCTTTTTATATTTTCCTGTCCTCGCACATCATTAAAGTCTACATCGTAATTGTTCAAATTGGAGGCAAACTCATCCCTCGTATCCACATTAACAGGCTTGATCTCCGTAGACCCAGACAAAACCTCTAAGGCCTCCGAAATCGTCTCCACACCATACACTTCCAAGTCACTTACAATAGCAGCCTCCCTCGCATTTATTTTGGGTAAAATTAACCCTTTAAACTTTTTGCGCCGTGCCTCAATAGCAATTGGTAAGGCTCCCTTTATCGGCCGTAAAGAGCCATCTAAAGAGAGCTCGCCCATGATAAAATACTGGTCTAAATTGTCCGTTGAAATCAAATCAGAAGCCGCCAGAATCCCAATGGCAATTGGCAAATCATAAGCAGAACCCTCTTTTCGAATATCCGCTGGGGCCAAATTGATAATTGTCTTAAGTCTGGGTAAATTAAAACGTGCGTTTTTCAGCGCGGCTTCGATTCTTGAGTATCCCTCTCGAACCGCACTATCCGGCAAACCAACGATAAAAAAAGCAGGTTTCTCTTGCTGTGCGCCCACTGGGCCACCTGTGTTAACTTCTACGGTAATCATCCGAGCGTCCACTCCGTGGACCGCTCCGGCAAATGTTTTTACGAGCATTCAGATTGACTTTAATATGTTACGGTAAGAATTGAAAGCACAAATATGCCAGTAAACCTCACTCTTTTGCAAATATTTTTTTCCCAAAATATGCTCCCCCTACTCCTTACGCCGCTCGAATTCACAACTTTTCCAAGTGCTCGTTTACTTATTGCTTACTTTTGCAGTAATATGTCCAATACTATCTATGGCCACCACCCCGTGGTAGAAGCAATCCGAGCAGGAAAACCCGTTGAAAA
>Ga0208787_1000772_pt1 | contig 14656 bp, 16 predicted proteins | sample Wag4_2014_7_11_FD_187362 | JGI IMG/M metagenome (GOLD analysis project Ga0208787, IMG submission 187362) | Fresh water microbial communities from Ohio, USA - Utica-2 Time Series HT 2014_7_11 (SPAdes) (version 2) | ecosystem: Environmental > Aquatic > Freshwater > Water tank | place: USA: Ohio... | reverse complement strand
GGTCATGGTGGTCTGCGGTGCGGTGAAGCACGCGGTCAAGGCCGACCAGGCCGGTGTGCCCGCCGCCCTCGCCACCCTGGCAGATGACCGCATCGCAGCCGGCCTGCTCGGCCTTGACCGCGTGCTTCACCGCACCGCAGACCACCATGACCTTCAGCCCAGCCGTCTTGAGTTTCTCCATGATCGGCATCGGCACGCCCAGACCCGCCACGAAGGACGAGGCACCCTCCTGGATGATCACGTCGACGGCGGCGGTCAGGCTCTCCGGCGAGGCGGCCAGGAGGTCGACGCCAAAGGGGCCATCGGTCAGGCTGCGCACCTTCCGCATCTGGTCGCGGATGAAATCCGGGCCCTGGCCGGCCATGCCCAGCACGCCATAGCCGCCGGCGTTGGTCACTGCGGCGGCGAGCTCGGCGTAGGAGACCCCGCCCATGCCGGCCAGCATGACGGGATGCTTAACCCCGAGAAGGTCACAGAGCTTGGTGTGCAGGGTCATGGCGTCCTCCCGTTCCTTGGGAAGGCAGAATGGCGCCGAAATCCGCGGGTGGGAACCGGCGTCCCCGCGTCAGGCGCCGTCTCCGTCCAGGTCCGAAGGCAGGGCCTCATAGACCCGCGAGCAGAACTCGCAGGACACCCGGATACGGCCGTCAGCCTCCACCATGTCCTGGCGCTCCTCGGCGCTGAACGAGGCCAGAAGGCCGAGGATCCTTGCCTGGGAGCAGCGGCACGCGGCCTTGAGCGCCTTGGGTGCGAAGACCCGCACGCCGTCTTCGTGGAAGAGGCGGAACAGCAGGTCGCCGGCCGGTAGGAGGGGGTCGATGAGCTCGTCCTCGCCGAGGGTCTCGAACAGGGCCTCAGTGCGCCGCCAGGGCTCCTCGGTGGAGCCCCGGGCGTCGTCTCCGGCGATGTTCTGGATCAGGACGCCGCCAGCCCGCCACTGGGCCCCCTCCCCGGAGTCGGCCTGCCCCACCGCCAGCCGGATCCGCGTGGGGGTCTGCTCGGACTGGGCGAAGTATTGCTCGGCGCAGAGGGCCAGGGTCTCGCCCTCGATGGCCGTCACCCCCTGGTAACGGTCCATGTCGGGGCCCTGATCCACCGTCATCATGAAGAGGCCATCGCCCAGCAGGGTCCGGGCGCCGGGGCGCTGGAAGCCAGCGGTGAGGGTGGCGATCTCCTCGGGATCGAAGCGACAATAGCCTCTCAGGGTCCCGGCCGTATCGTAGTCACAGACCACGTAGCGGACCGGCCCGTTCCCCTGGGCCTGGACGATCAGCCGGCCCTCGAACTTCAGGTTCGAGCCCACCAGGGCGGCCAGGGCGCAGGTCTCGCCCAGCAGGTTGGCCACCGGGTCCGGATAGTTGTGGGCCGACAGGATTTCGTCCACCGCAGCGCCCAGGCGCACGAGCCGGCCGCGCACCGCCTCCCCCTCGATCTGGAAGGGAAAGACGCGGTCCTCGTCGACCACCTCCAGGGATATCCCGCCGCTCATATTGCGCCGAAACACCAGGCCAGGACGGACTTCTGGGCGTGGATCCGGTTCTCGGCCTCCTCCCAGATCCGCGACCGCGGTCCGTCGATCACGGCGGAGGTCACCTCTTCCTCCCGGTGCGCGGGCAGGCAGTGCAGGAAGACCGCCTCGCGGTGGGCCTGGTCCATGAGGGCCTCGTCCACCTGGTAAGGCGAGAGGGCCGCCATGCGCTCGGCCTTGTCGGTATCACCCATGGAGACCCAGGTGTCGGTGATCACGCAGTCGGCCCCGGCGACGGCCTCCCGGGGGTCCCGGGTGACTGAGACCTGGCCCTGCAGGGACGCTGCGCGCGCCAGGTCCGCCGGGTCAGGGGCATAGCCCTCCGGGCAGGCGATGTTCAGCCGATAGCCCAGCAGGGGCGCAGCGTGGATGAAGCTGGCGCAGACATTGTTGCCGTCGCCCACCCAGGCCAGGGTCCGCCCCGCGACCGGGCCGCGGTGGGCCTCGAAGGTCATGAGGTCCGCCAGGATCTGGCAGGGATGGCCAGTGTCCGACAGGCCGTTGATGACCGGCACGGCGCAGTGGGCGGCCAGGTCCTCAAGGTCGGTATGGCGGTTCGACCTCAGCATGACGGCGTCGACCATTCGGGACAGGACCCGGGCGGTGTCGGCGATGGTCTCGCCTCGACCCAGCTGCATGTCGGCGGCCGTGGAGATGATCACGTCCCCACCCAGTTGGCGCATGGCCGCATCGAACGAGAAGCGCGTCCGCGTCGAGTTCTTCTCGAAGATCATGGCCAGGGTGCGCTCACGCCCAGGTGCGTCCGCGTCGACGCGCCCCTGGGTCCAGCCGGCGCGTGCGGCCTTGCGGGCCGCCGCGTCGTCAAGAATCCGGCGAAGGGTCGTCGCCTCTAGGGACCACAGGTCCAGGAAATGTCGGACGGCGGGGTTCATGGCTCCCTCCTCGGGCGGCATGGCGGGTCGCCTCAGGCGCCGCGGGCGCGGGCGCAGGCCCGCTCGAGCTTCTCCACCACCTCGCGTACCTCGTCGACCGAGATGACCAGGGGCGGCAGGAGCCGCACGCAGTTGTCGCCACCGCCGGCGATGAGCAGCTTCTCGTCCCGGGCGTGCTGCATGAAATCACGGTTGGGAGTCTTGAGCTTCAGACCGATCAACAGGCCCCGGCCGCGGATCTCCTCGACCACGTCCGGGTTGCGCGCCTGCAGGCCCTCGAGCTGCTGGGTGAAATAGCCGGAGACTTCGGCCACGTGGTCCAGAAGCGCCGGCGAGCACAGCTCCTCCACCGCCGCCAGGCCCACCGCCATGGCCAATGGATTGCCGCCGTATGTCGAGCCATGGGAGCCGGGGGTCATGCCTGAGGCCGCCCGGGCAGTGGCCAGGCAGGCCCCGATGGGGAAGCCCCCGCCCAGGGCCTTGGCCACGGCCATGATGTCGGGCTCGATCCCGGCCCACTCGTGGGCGAAGAGCTTGCCCGTGCGCGAGAAGCCGCACTGGACCTCATCGAGGATCATCAGCACGCCGTACTGGTCGCATAGGGCGCGCAGTTCCCGCAGGCAGGAGTCGGGAACGGCCCGGGCGCCGCCCTCGCCCTGTACCGGCTCCAGGATCACCGCCGCAGTGGTCGGCGAGGCGAGAGCCGCCTTCAGGGCCTCGTGGTCGCCGAACTCCAGCTGGAGGAAGCCCGGCATGCGGGGGCCAAAGCCCTCCAGGTAGCTGGGATTGCCCGAGGCATTCACCGCCGCCAGGGTCCGGCCGTGGAACGAGCCGTCGAAGCCGATGATGTCGATCCGCTCCTCCTGGCCCCGGGCCCAGTGGAACTTGCGCGCCGCCTTGATGGCGCACTCCACCGCCTCGGTCCCCGAATTCGTGAAGAAGACCACGTCGGCGAAGGTGGCATCGGTCAGGGCCGAGGCCAGCTTCACCTGCTCGGGAATCGTGAAGATGTTCGAGACGTGCCAGAGTTTGTCCGCCTGGGCCTTGAGGGCCGCGATCAGCTTGGGGTGGGCGTGGCCCAGCGCGTTGACGGCGATCCCCGCCAGGGCGTCCAGGTAGGCTTCGCCATCGGTCGTGTAGAGACGCACGCCCTCGCCTCGCTCGAACGCCAGGGGCGTGCGGTTGTACACACCCATCAGGTGGTCGGCGGGAACGTTGAGGCCCTCGGGCTGCGTCTTCTGGGTCACGAGCGGGAACCCTCCAAAACGTACGGTCCCCGCCGCAGGGCGACGGGGACTGGAAGGTTGAAACCTCTCCTTCGGAAGGACCGGAATGTCAACGTTCGCGGGGCTCAGCTCTTGATCTTGTAGCCGGTGTCAAACATCCACAGGCAGGCGCTGGCCAGGGCCACGACAAGTCCGGCCGTCATCACTACGCCCGCCAGGACCGAGCCCTCGGCAGATCCCAGGAATCCGTAACGGAACCCATCGATCAGGTAGAAGAAGGGGTTGAAGTGACTGAACGTCCGGAAGGGCTCCGGCAGGCGCTCGACCAGGTAGAAGGTCCCGGACAGGAAGGTCAGGGGCATGATGACGAAATTTGTCACCACAGCCATGTTGTCGAACTTCTCGCTCCACAGGCCACCCATGACGCCCAGCAGGCCCAGGATGAGGGCGGCACCCAGGCCAAAGTAGAGGATGGCCCAGGGGTGGCTCACCGGCAGGTGGGCGAAGGGGGCGACGACGGCGGCCGTCACAGCGCCGACCAATACCCCCCGGGTCGCGGCACCCAGGCCGAAGGCTGCCACATGCTCGATAGGGCTCAGGGGCGGAGTCAGGAAATCGCCGATCAGGCCGTTCATCTTCGCCTGCAGCAGGGAAGACGACGAGTTGGCGAAAGCGTTGTTGAGGATCGACATCATGATCAGGCCCGGCGCGACAAAGGCACTGTAGTCGTAGCCATGGACCGGCGGGCTTGCCCCCTTCGCCGCCACGACGAACACCATCATGTAGAGCAGCGAGGTCACGACCGGGGCGGCCAGGGTCTGCATGCCTACCTTCCAGAAGCGCATGATCTCCCGGCGATAGAGGGTCCGGAATCCGGCCCAGTTCACGCCGGGGTAGGACCTCGGCTCCGGTGGAGCGGGTGGGGGCGGGGGAAGTACAGCATCAGTCATGGATCTGGTTTGCGCCGGGCCGCGAAAGGACGCAAGCGGTCAAGTCTGCCCGTGCCATCTCCCGCCGGGGGACGAGCCTCGACCTGCCCAGCCAGGCGCCAGGTGCCCTGTTCCTGACTGCTCCTCATCGAACCCGACGCCCTGCCGCCTGACATCAAGGCCCACCCCGATGGGACGCCCCGGGGGCATGGGCTGGGTCGCCACTTCGCCTGGGGCCAGGCCTGCCGGGGCGTCTACCCTCCCTGGCGCACAGGCACCGATGGCGGTGCTGCCTCACCAGACCCGGACACGGAATGGCCTTCCAGATCTGGGATCCAGCCGCCAGATCATGGGTCAAACTATATATTGTTTCTGTGGATGGACGTTGTGGCGCCGGTTGTGGTCTTGTCAGTCCGCGTTACGATATGTGGTGGACGGAGGCGGTTGGGCGAAGGCTCCGGAACAAGATGTTGATCCCGGCAGCGCCTGGCGCGAGACCCGGACAGGATGGTGGAGCGAACCATGGGTTGGACCGACGAACGTGTCGAACTGCTAAAGAAACTCTGGCAGGACGGTTTGTCCGCCAGCCAGATCGCAAAACAGCTGGGCGGGGTGACCCGCAATGCGGTGATCGGCAAGGTGCACCGGCTGGGCCTCTCGGGGCGCGCCGCCCCGTCGAAGCCTGCACGTCCGGTGTTCAAGGCCCCGCGCCCCGCGCGTCCGGCCGCCGCCCCGGCCGCGCCGCGCCGGATCTCGCAGCCGCCCATGACGACAGCGGCGACGGCCCCGCAGCCCCCCGTTCGCTACATAGACGAGGCACCGGGTGTCGCGACCGTCCTCACCCTGGGTGCCCACATGTGCAAGTGGCCGATCGGTGACCCGTCCAGCGACGAATTCACCTTCTGCGGCCGCAGGGCCTCGGAAGGACCCTACTGCGGCGAGCATGCCCGGGTCGCCTACCAGCCGGCCCAGACGAAGAAGCGCTCGAGCGCCAACGAACTGGCCCGCAGCCTGCGTCGCTACATCTAGGTCCGGCATCCGTTGGGGATGGGGGGCGCGTCGCGATCGAAAGCAGGTCTTGGGGCTTGCCTTGACGTCGTCCGGCGCGTCCCTTTCCGCAAATGAGCGAACCCTCACCTGACCCCCGCGCGGACGATTCGGACAACGCACGTCCCTATTCCGTCTCGGAACTCGCCTTCGCCCTCAAGAGCACCCTTGAGGACCGTTACGGATTTGTGCGCCTCCGGGGCGAGCTGTCCAAGGTGACCTTCCACTCTAACGGTCATGTCTATCTCTCGCTCAAGGACGAGCGGGCCGTGATCGACGGGGTCGTGTGGAAGGGCTCTGTCCGCAATCTCAGTGTCCGGCCTGAACAGGGCCTGGAAGTCGTGGTGACCGGCCGGATCACCACCTACCCGCAGGGCTCCCGCTACCAGATCGTCATCGAGAGCATGACGGCAGCGGGGGTCGGCGCCCTCCTCGCCCAGTTGGAGCGCCTCAAGGCCAGGCTCGCCGCGGAGGGGCTCTTCGAGGCCTCCCGCAAATCCCCTCTGCCGGCCTTCCCCCGGGTAGTGGGGGTGATCACATCCCCCACGGGGGCGGTCATCCGGGACATACTGCACAGGATCCGGGACCGGTGGCCCTGCCAGGTCCTGGTCTGGCCGGTCGTGGTCCAGGGTGACGCCGCCGCCGCCCAGGTCGCCGCAGCGGTAAGGGGGTTCGACGCCCTGGAGCCCGGCGGGGCCGTTCCCCGCCCGGACGTGGTCATCGTCGCCCGGGGCGGGGGCTCGGTCGAGGACCTCTGGCCCTTCAACGACGAAGCCCTTGCGCGCACGATCGCCGCCTGCAGCATTCCCCTGATCTCGGCCGTCGGCCACGAGACCGACACCACCCTCATCGACTTCGTGTCGGACCGGCGCGCGCCGACCCCGACGGCGGCCGCAGAGTTCGCCACGCCCGTCCTCTCCGAGCTCAGGGCCGGACTGGCGGACCTTTCCGGCCGCATGCACCGGATGGGCGGCCGGCTGGTGGAGGACCGGAGGGGCCGGCTTGAGGTCCTGGGGCGCAGTCTTGCCCGAGTTCCGGACCAGGTGGAGCTGGCCGAGCAGAGGCTGGGCCTGGCCCGGAACCGGCTCGGTGCCGCCCTGACCCGGAATGTGAGCGTCCATGAGACCCGCCTCGCCCGTGTGGGGGGTCGTCTCAGGCCGGGACTCCTGCACAGGCCCCGGGAGCTCCAGACCGAGCGGCTCGGCGGCCTGTTCGTTCGGCTCGGGCCGGCTCTGTCCCGCGGCCTCACCCGATCCACCGAGCGGCTCGAAAGCCTCGGTGCCCGGCTGAAGTCCGCAGATCCCAGCGCGCCCCTGAACCGCGGCTTCGCCCGGGTCCACCATGCCGATGGGCGACTGGTTCGGGAGGGCGCAAGCCTGCAGCCGGGTGATCCCGTCCGACTGGTCTTCGCAGACACTGAGCGAGGGGCGGTGATCGAGCCTGCAGCCGCAAGGCCGCGGCAGGGTGATCTCTTCTGAGAGGGTGCCTTCCCGCCTTCGACCGGGAAAGCTAGAGTGAACCCATGAACGCGCCCGATGCCTCCGGCAGCCAGGACCTCGCCATTCTCCATTACGGCGATGGCGACTTCACGGTCGTTCGTCCTGGACGCTTCGTCCTTTGCGCCGTCTCGGGCCTGAGGATTCCCCTGGCGGCCCTCCGCTATTGGAACGCGGAGTTCCAGGAGGCCTATGCCGGACCGGGCGAAGCCCTGGCCCGCTGGCGGGAGCGCAACCCCTGACCGTCTCCTCTGACCGGCGCACCGTCCTGGGCGGCGCCCTCGCCTTCAGTCTTGCCGGCCCGGCCGCCGCCCGCGCCGCAGGACTGGACATTCTTCTGGCCGGTGCCCTCCGCCAGGGGGGAACCCTCATCGGCCGGACCGATCCCGGTGCCCGGATCCGGATTGACGGCCGTGAGGCGGGCATCGCCTCCCCTGCAGGCATCTTCCTGGTCGGCCTTGACCGGGACAGCCCCGCAGCGGTGAAGGTCACGGCAACCCTTACGGATGGCCGGACCGCCGAGAAGCGGCTAACGATTGCGCCGGGCGGCTTTGACATCCAGCGCATCAATGGCCTTCCGCCCCAGCAGGTGAAGCCGCAAGGCGAGGCCCTGCTCGCCAAGATCGCCGCAGAGTCGGAACGCAAGGCGAAGGGGTGGGCCAGCCGGGTCGATACCGACGACTTCGCCGGGGGATTCTCCCCACCGCTGAAGACCTATCGGGTGTCTGGCCGCTTTGGAGGCCAGCGTATCCTCAACGGGCAGCCCATGCCCCCGCACTATGGCACCGACCTTGCAGCGCCCAAGGGAACCCCGATCCTGGCTCCGGCACCCGGGCGGATCTGCTTTGCCGAGACCGGACTCCACTTCGAGGGTGGACTGACCATGATCGACCATGGCCAGGGCCTGGTTACGGCCTACCTGCACCAGTCCCGGCTTGGCGTCCGGGCGGGCCAGCGCGTCGAGCGCGGTGAGGTCATCGGCGCGGTCGGCATGGAGGGCCGGGCGACCGGGCCCCACCTCTGCTGGCGGATGAAGTGGCGCGACCGCCATCTGGATCCGACCCTGCTGATCGGGGTCCGGGCACCCGCCTGAGTTCCCAGACCTTCCCCTGAACCTTCCGGCCTTCCCCTGAACCTTCCGGCCTTCCCCTGAGCCTTCAGGCCTTCTGGCGACGGTAGACGTCGTTCGGCCAGCGCTTGTGGACCCAGAACCACTCCTCCGGCCGATCTCGGATGCGATCCTCCATGAAGGCGTTCACCCGCCGGACGCTGGCATCGATATCGGCATTGCGATCGCCGGTATCCTCAAGGTGGATGTCATCGTGGACGATCACCCGGAAACGGGCCTTCTCCACCCTCTGCACAGACATGGGTGTCAGGGGGATTCCGAAGCGAAGGGCAAAGCTCGAGGGGCCCGGAGCCGTATGGCAGTCAACGCCGAAGAGCGGTGCCAGGACGCCGCCGTTGAACTTCTGGTCGTTCATCAGCGCCACGCACTCCCCCCGCGCCAGGGCCCGGATCAGCTCCCGGGCGCCGTCTCCGCCCTTGGGTGCGAACAGGCGGACGCCATAGCGGAACCGGCTCTTCCGGATGCGGGCATCGACGTGGGGATTGTTGGTGGCCCGGTAGGTGATCTGGCAGGTGATCCCCGCCTGGATGATCACCGCTGGCATGATCTCCATCGACGAAAAGTGTCCCGAAATGAAGACGACGCTCTCCGGGCCCCTGGCGATGGCGGCAAGCCGCTCCCCATTGACCACCTCCACTCGCCCGGGATCGGCGATGATCTTGTCGAGGATCGGGAATTCCGCCGCCCAGCGCCCGAGGGCGCGCCACTGAGCCTTCACAAGCCGGTCGACTCCGGCGTCGTCCAGTTCGGGAAATGCGATCCGGATATTGGTCTCCACCACCCGATTCGTTGAGGTCAGGGGGCCCAGCCACCCGACAAGAGCCGCGCCGAAGTCCGAGACGGCGTCGATCGGGAAGCTCCGGGCGAGAAGGGTTACCGCATCGAAGGCCAGGGCCTCGAGGCGCCAGGCCAGGTCCTGGATCAGGGAAGGTCGCGATGAGTCCGCCACGCCCAAGACTAGACCAGCGCCCCTGCGGGCGGCAATCCGCACTCTGGCCCAAGGTTTGCTCCTCTTGGCACGGAAGTCCCATTTTGGAACGTCATTCGGGAGCCCCATCCCGGGGATGGCGTCATGGCGAGGGCCAGGACATGACGATTGGAACACGGTCGCCGGATGCTGTGGTCGACGTTCACCTGGGACAGGAGATCCGGCGCAGGCGCCGGGAGCTTGGACTGACCCAGCACCAGCTGGCCGACGCCTGCGGCGTCCGCTTCCAGCAGATCCAGAAGTACGAACGCGGAGCCAACCGCATCGCCGCCTCGCGGCTCTGGAAGATCGCCCTGGCGATGCAAACGCCGCTGTCCAGCTTCTTCGAAGGCCTGCCATCTGAACCGGACTCCAGCGCCGGCCCCGGGCGCCTTACATTCCCCGAGCGTTAGCGCTAGATGGGGTCATGCTCCCGCCTGAACGCCTCCAGGTCCTCGACCAGCTGATCCTCGATCTCAACCGGATTTCCGCGGACGTCATCCTGCCCCTCTTCCGGGCGGACCATGGCCTCGAGGACAAGGGAGGAGACGCCGGTTTCGATCCTGTCACCATGGCGGACCGAGGTGCCGAGGCGGCCATCCGCCGACGGCTGGCCGAGGTCTTTCCGGAGCATGGCGTGATCGGAGAAGAATACGGGGAGGACCGTCCCGAACAGGAATTCGTCTGGGTACTGGACCCTGTAGACGGCACCCGGGCCTTCATCGCCGGGCTTCCTGTCTGGACCACCCTGATCAGCCTGCGCTGGCTTGGGGAGCCGGTCCTGTCGAGCATTGGCCAACCCTATCTGGGGGAGGTTTTTATGGGCTCTCCGACTGGATCCCGCCTGGTCAGGGGCGGCGAGAGCCGACCGCTCCGGGTGCGCTCCTGCTTCGGTCTTTCCGAGGCGACCATCGCCTCCACAGATCCTTCGGCCTACTTCGACCCGGATGAAAGGGCCGCATGGGAAAAGGTCCGGGCCGCAGCCCGGCTCACGCGACTGGGATGTGACGCCTATGCCTACGCCATGGTCGCCGCAGGCTCCATTGACCTCGTGGTGGAGTCCCGGGCCTGCAAATGCTGGGATATCGAGGCGGCGGTCCCGCTTCTGGCCGGGGCCGGGGGCGTGGTGACGACCTGGAACGGCCAGCCCATCGGCCGCAAGGGTGGACAGATCGCCATTGCAGGCGACCGGGCCTGCCTGGAGGAGGCCCTGCCCTTCCTGGAGCCGGCCGCCGACTAGATCCTGTGTCGATCCGATAACCGGTTCCCTCGCATCCGAACAGGATCTAGCGGATCGGTGCCACGCGGCCGGCAAGGCCGTCGAAGTTTTCCCAGAACTGGCGGCGGATCGGGTCGCTCTCCATAAGGATCTCATGTTCCGCACCGGCGATCGGAGCGAAAATGCCATAGGGCAAAAGGCCCGCGACCCTCTCCTGGGCGGCGTTCTTCACCAGCCGGTCGTGCTCGGCGGAGACAATGATGACCGGCAACATAAGGCTACCGATGTTCCGGTCCCGGGACACCCAGTGCGTCGCGCGCAGGGCGAAGTCCAGCCACCCCCAGGTCGGCGACGAGAGGGCAAGGTCGGGATTGGCCCGGAGCAGGTCCTTTGCACGCTTATAGCGCACCGGGTCATGGGTCAGGACATTGCCCTCGAAAGGCTCGTTGACCGGATCGCCCGGAGGCTGGGCCCAGTCTTCCTCGTGTCCCGTCATCATTCGGTAGGCGACGATCAGGCGGGCGAAAAGCGGAAGGCGCAATCCCAGCATGGGCGCACTCAACACGGCCCCGACGAAGCGGGGCGCGAGGCCGCGCGCCAGGGCGGTCAGGGTCAGGCAGCCGCCCATGGAATGGCCAATGGCGATCCAGGGCTTTGGCAGGCGGCCCTCGAAGGTGTTGAGCAGTGCGGTATAGTCAGACAGGTAGGGCTCCAGGCCGGACGCGTGGCCCTTGAGCCGGTCCGGTAGCTCCCGATGCGACAGCCCCTGTCCCCGCCACTCGTTCACCAGGACCACGAAGCCTCGGGTCTGGAGGTCGCAGACCACCTCGAAATACTTCTCGATGGATTCGGTGCGACCCGTAGACAGGATCACCGACCCGCGGATCCGGCCGGGCGGTTGGAAGAGCGCCGCCCGGAGAGGCGCTCCATCCTCACCCTGGAACCACTCCGCCCCGCCATTGGGCGGAATGGGGGAATCGGGAAGTTCGGTCAGGGGAGCTGAACGGTCCATGTCAGGCCTCTCCTGTTCGGGCTTCGAGCAGCGACTTGACCTGGGGCATGAGCGACATGGCCAGTCCCATGTCAGAGACCTTGAGCCGACCCATGATGACTGCGGTCATCGGGTTCAGGTCCCCTCGGCCGAGGGCCTCAAGGTCCTTGCGGCTGACACTGATCACCAGATCCGCCGGATCCGCCGTATTGCTGACCTCGGTGCCCTCCACCCGGATGACACCCTCTCCGCGCAGGTCCAGGCGAACGGAGCTGTCCAGGCCCGCACCTCCAGCCTCAAAGTGCCGGCGCACCTTCTCAGTCAGTTCCGAAAGTCCATCCATTTGGCACCCTCCCCCACTGCAATGAATGACGTTGCAATTCAAAATTGCAAACAATTCGACACAGTCGCGGTCCTTGAACGGCCGGCGACGGTGCCCATCTCTCTCGGGAAGGTGCCGGATGTCCGGGCCTTTTGGGTGGCGTGAGGCTCCGGCGCACGCACGACCCAACCCTGAAACCGCAACCTTGCTTGCTCAAGAAGGATGTGACTCCCATGCGTACGATCGACTTTTCCCCTCTCTATCGCTCCGTGGTCGGATTCGACCGCCTGGCACAGATCCTGGAGACCGCGACGGTCGACCAGGCCTCCGGCTATCCGCCCTACAACATCGAGCGGACCGACGAAAACGCCTACCGAATCGAGATCGCCGTCGCCGGTTTCCGCTCTGAAGAGCTGAATGTCGAGGTGAAGGAGAACCTGCTCACGGTCCAGGGCCGCAAGACGGCCAACGACGCCGAGCGCAGGTTCCTGCACCGCGGCCTGGCCGAGCGTGACTTCGAACGTCGGTTCCAGCTTGCGGACTACGTGGTGGTCACCGACGCCCATCTGTCGGATGGCCTGCTCTCGGTCTCGCTCCGTCGCGAATTGCCCGAGGCCCTCAAGCCCCGCCGCATCGAGATCGCCACCACATCCAGCCCCCTCATCGAGGGCGAGAAGGCCGCCTGACCGCGGCTAGGCCAAAGGACTTCGGCGGGCGGTGCTGCAAGGCGCCGCCCGCCCTGCTTTCGGGCCGGCTCCGGCTAATGGGCACCCTTGAGGCCAAAGGTTTCCCGGAACGCCATTTGCGCGTCCTTGAGGTTGGCGTCCGTCAGGACCGCCTGCCGGAGATCGACATCATTGAGGATGGCCGCCCTCATGTCCGCGCCCGAAAAATTCACCCGCCGGAGGTCGGCTGAGGTCAGGTCGGTGGGCAGCAGGCGGCTACCCTCCAGGACCAGGGGCTCCAACCGGGCCGCCCTGAGGTCCGCCCCCGCCATCAGGGCACCGGTCAGCCGGGCCCCCCTGAGGTCGGCGCGCCTCAGGTTGCAGCCCCGAAGATCCGCGCCTTCGAGCCGAGCGCCCTGCAATTGGATGCCCTCCATGTCGAGGCCATAGAAGACGGCCTTCCGGGCAGAGATGGCGGTCAGGTTGTATCCGCGCAGGTTCCTGAGGTTCCGGAGGTCAACGCCATCGAAGACCGTGGGCGTCCCCGCCGCGCCTTCGGAGGTGCACCAGCGCGAATGTTCGCGAACCTGGACCTCAAGCGAGACTTCGCCCGAGACCTGAACGGCGGGATCATTTGTCAGCGCCCCTCGCAGGTCGGCCTTGTTCACATCCCAGGCCTGGGTATTGGCGCCCAGCAGGATGACGTCGCGCAGGTCGGCGCCCCTCAGGTCGGCCTGTACCAGGTCGGCGCCGGTCATGTCGGCACCGGTCATGATGCAGTGCTTGAGCTGGGCCCGCGTCAGGCGGGCACCCCGCAGGACAGCGCCTGTGAAGTCCGAGCGCACGGCGTCAAGGCCGGAAAGCTTGGACCGCGCCAGATTGGCCCCGGTCAGGTTCGGGCCCTGTTCGTCCTCCGTCCGGTGGACATGCTCCACCATGCGCAGGCCGAGTTTCCGGTCGCCAAGGGCCATGGCGCCTTCCCGAAGGTCGGCCTCGAAAAGATCCGCGCTGGTCAGGTTTGCATTGCGCAGGCAGGCACCCCTCAGATCGGCCCGCCGCAGGGAGGCCTTGCTCAGGTCCGCGTTCTGGAGGTCAGCACCGTAGAGATTGGCGCTGTCGAGCTGGGTTCCCTTCAGGTTGGCGCCGTAGAGGAGGGCACCTGTCAGGTCCGCACCCGTCAGGTCGCGCCCCGCCAGCTTGAGCCCCGACAGGTTTCGCCAGGACAGGTTGCCGCGCAGTCCGTTCGGAAGGCCGGAGATGAAGCGCTTGTGCTTGCGGCAGATGTCATCCGCTTCCGCCTGCGAGAGCGTCGGAATGTCGTCCAGGTGTGTGGGCGGCAGAGACATGCCTTCGACGCGGGCCCCCTGAGTGAAGCCTAGTCTGGCGCACGGCGATTAAGGGACGGTTTAAGGGCGGCTTGCGGGTCGATAGGCGGCGTAGAGGGGCAGGGCCTCGGCCTCAAGTAGTCCGGTAACCACCTCGACGCCTGCAGCCATCAGGCGTTCAGAGCCCTCCCCGGCAGCGAAGACGGAGGCGTCGCCGCAGGCGATCACCACCCGGCGTACGCCGGCGGCGATCAGGCGGTCGGTGCAGGAAATCCCCGTCCCGGAGCGCCGGGCGCAGGGCTCCAGCGTCACCAGGACGACGGCCCCGCGGGCCGCCTCTGCCGCTGCGGAGAGGGCAAGGTCCTCCGCGTGGGGGCGGCCGCCGTCGGCCGTCGCACCCTCGCCGACGATCCCCTCCGGGCCGAGAATGACACAGCCGACGGAGGGATTATCGCCCGTCCGGCCCACGCCGGGCCGGGCCAGGTCGATGGCCCGCCGCATGGCCTGGATTTCCGTCTCGCGGTTCAAGGCGTCGGCGGCAGGGCCTGGGCCCGGTCGGCGTCCAGGTAGCGGGCAGAGACCGGCCTGAGGGCCGCGTCCAGTTCGATGACCAGCGGGTTCGAGGTGGGGATCTCGACCTCCATGATCCCCTCGGCGGAAAGGCCCCAGATCAACTTGACGATGGCCCGGAGCGAGTTGCCGTGGGCCGCCACGAGCACGGTCTCACCCGCCGCCAGCTTCGGCGCGATCTCGGCGGACCAGTAGGGTTCCACCCGCTCCAGCGTCGTCTTCAGGCTCTCGGTGTCGGGCAGGACGAGGCCGGCGTAGCGACGATCGCGGGAGAAGTCCCACTCGCCACCAGGCGCCAGGGACGGCGGCGGGGTGTCGTAGGACCGCCGCCAGATCCGCACCTGGTCGG
>Ga0208787_1000770_pt1 | contig 14663 bp, 12 predicted proteins | sample Wag4_2014_7_11_FD_187362 | JGI IMG/M metagenome (GOLD analysis project Ga0208787, IMG submission 187362) | Fresh water microbial communities from Ohio, USA - Utica-2 Time Series HT 2014_7_11 (SPAdes) (version 2) | ecosystem: Environmental > Aquatic > Freshwater > Water tank | place: USA: Ohio... | reverse complement strand
TGGTCGTTCCAACGTTGGTAAAAGTAGTTTAATCAATGCGCTTACTGGGCAAAAAAAACTTGCCAAGACCTCGGCAACACCTGGGAAAACCCGCAATCTTAATTATTATATGGTCGATCATCATCTTTACTTAGTGGATGCACCAGGATTCGGTTATACCCAATACGGCAAACAAGAAATGCAACGGTTTGCCGAACTCATGCAGCCTTACTTTTTAGAAGCGAAACCTAAACTAGGTCTATATCTGATGGATAGTAGACGGGAAATCTTGGAAACTGATGTGCTATTTATTCAAGAACTCAATCGATTTATGAATGTGTTAATTGTCTTTACCAAGATTGATATACTCAATCAAAAAGAGCAAGCCGCTCTTCTCAAACAATTAAGAACATTAGGTTTACCAGAACAAGATTATGCTTTTGTTAGTCGTGATAATCCACGCCTCATTCAAAAATTAAAAGAACAGATTAAAGGATATATTTCTCTTCCCATCTCAAAAACCGAATGACTTGTTGTATAATTTAGAAGATAAAAAAAGTACATCGTCTCTTCTTTACTTAGAAAGCCTGAGTTGATGAAAGCAGGTTAAAGAACATGATGGAAGTCGTTTATCGTCTAAAAATCGTGTCCTCGCGTTAAGAGGATTGAGTGCATGCTTCATCGCATGAATTAAGGTGGTACCACGCATCAATTGCGTCCTTATCAAAGGACGTTTTTTTATTTCTAGGAGGAAATTATGGAACTTGCAAAACGTTATAACCATCAAGAAGTTGAAGAAGGTAAGTATGAACATTGGATTAAACTTCGTTTGTTTGGCATTCAACCCAACAGAAAAGAAAAATATACCATTGTTATTCCTCCACCTAACGTCACTGGTAAATTACATTTGGGTCATGCTTGGGATAATACGCTTCAAGATATTTTAATTCGCTTCCATCATAGTTTAGGCAAAGATGTGATTTATTTACCAGGCATGGATCATGCTGGCATTGCCACCCAAGCTGTGGTTGAAAATAAACTCAGAGAAAAAGGAATTTCTCGATATGATTTGGGTCGAGAAAATTTCTTAAAAGAAATGTGGAAATGGAAAGATGAATACGCCCTTAATATTCGTCGGCAATGGGCTAAATTAGGTTTAGCGTTGAATTATGATTTAGAACGCTTTACGTTGGATGAAGGTCTATCGAATGCTGTTAAGGAAGTGTTTATTAAGCTTTATAGAGAGGGTTTAATTTATCGTGGTGAACGAATTATCAATTGGGACCCAGAACAAAGAACTGCGTTAAGTAATGTTGAAGTCATTCATAAGGAAATTGATGGTAACCTCTATTATTGCCGATATAAGTTAGAGGATGGATCACAAACCTTAGTGGTTGCCACTACCCGTCCTGAAACGATGTTTGCAGACGTAGCATTGGTGATTAATCCTCAAGATGAACGATATGTCAAATTGATTGGTAAGCGGGCGATTAACCCAAGTAATGGTCAAATGATTCCAATTATTGCCGATGCCTACGTCGATACAACCTTTGGGACGGGTGTGATGAAATGTACACCTGCTCATGATGCAAATGACTTTGCCATTTCTGAACGTCATAAACTTGAACGGCCCATGTGTATAGAAAAAGACGGAACGATTAATGAACGCGGTCATCAATTTAAAGGTCTCGATCGATTTGAAGCACGAAAAAAACTCGTGCAATATATGGATCAAAACGGTAACTTAGAAAAAATAGAACCGATTAAACACTCCGTAGGTCATAGTGAACGTAGTGATGCTATCGTAGAACCTTATTTATCGAAACAATGGTTTGTAAAAATGAAACCATTGGCAGAAAAAGTACTCGCCCTTCAAGCCAGTGAAAATAAAATTCGTTTCTTTCCTAATCGTTTTGAACAAACGCTACAACAATGGATGGAAAAAGTTGAAGACTGGTGTATTTCTAGACAACTATGGTGGGGTCACCAAATTCCTGCTTGGTACCATAACAAAACTGGAGAAATTTTTGTGGGAGTAGAAGCTCCTAAAAACTTTCAAGATTATGAACAAGATGGCGATGTACTCGATACCTGGTTTTCTTCTGCTTTATGGCCTTTTTCAACATTAGGTTGGCCTAATTCAAATCAATTACTTAAAGATTATTTTCCTACTTCAACGATGGTAACTGGATACGATATTATTTTCTTTTGGGTCGCAAGAATGGCTTTTCAATCATTACATTTTTTAGGAAAAAAACCTTTTGAAGATGTTTTAATCCATGGTATTATTCGTGATTCACAAGGTCGCAAAATGTCAAAATCTTTAGGCAATGGCGTCGATCCAATTAAAGTCATTGACCAATATGGAACCGATGCACTTCGTATTTATTTAGCAACCAATTCAAGCCCAGGTCAAGATACAAGGTACATTGAAGAAAAAGTTGAATCTCAAGCAAACTATTTAAATAAGATTTGGAATTCTGCTCGATTTATCTTGAGTTATTTACCTGAGGGTTTTAAACCCACAAAACTACTTAGGGAACATTTAGATGGTCTTCAAATCGGGATCCTACAACGCTTAAATCAAGTATTAGATCAAGTGAAATCTAACTTATTAAAATATGAAATAGGTTTTGCCTCGACGGTCATCTATAACTTTGTCTATGATGATTTTTGTTCTTGGTATTTAGAGTTTTCAAAAGTAACATTGAATCGTGAGGATGCCAACAGTAAACAAACGACATTGAACGTTCTTTTTCATGTACTTAAGTCTATCCTCATCATTCTCCATCCTTTTGCACCATTTATAACGGAAAGTATTTATCAACAATTGCCACAACATCAAGCTTCGATATATATGGAATTGTATCCAACGAATATGGTTTTAGGTCAAGAAGATCCTAGTTTTACACTCGTACAAAATATAATTAGTGATATTCGCACTTATAAAGTAGAGCATCAATTACCTCCGAATGCAAAACTGAAATTAAGCATAGCCGCCCAGGATGATCATGTTTACAATACGATACTTCCCTATATTGAAAGATTTAGTTTTTCAAGCGTACAAAAGTTAACAACCAATCAGGTAAAAACGTCTACCATGACCAGTTATTTGTACGCGAAAGGATCGATGATCGTTGAAGAATTAATTGATCCAATCAAAATGAAGGTGCAATTATCGCAAACACTCAATGAATTAGTTGCTGAAATTCAACGGGCAAAACAAATGCTATCTAATCCAAAGTTTTTAGAGAAAGCTCCGCCACAAAAGATAAAAGAAGAACAGGACAAACTTGCTTTATATCAACGTCAATATGATGAGACAAAAGCAAAGTTAGATAACCTAAAGTTCTAAAATATAGTTTTAACTCCTATTGAAAAATAGGAGGCAGTGTTGTGGAAGAATTAAGTATTGAAGAACTTACGACCCTTAAAGGTGGTGAACCAGTTTCTCTGGCTGCTGTTATGGCGATTATGATCGTGGCCATTTCTGCAGTGATTGTTTATCGAATTTTTATGTCATCAAGCGGAAAAGCTACAATTCCAGGTGGTTTTCAGTTTGAGTGGAAATAAACGCATTGCTGACCTAGCGCCATTAGAACGTCCTAGAGAAAAAGCATTTGCATATGGCGTCAAGCAATTATCAAGCCAGGAATTAATTGCCTTGATGATTGGTTCAGGTGTCAAGGGGCACTCCGCACTTTCGATTGCCGAAATGCTAATCAATAAATATGGCAGTTTGGTAGCGTTGATGAAAATTCCTCTCCATGAATGGTTATCAATCCCTGGCATTCAAAAGACCAAAGCCATTCAACTACTCGGCATGTTTGAACTCTTTCAACGCTTAGAAAAGCAAGAATTACCTCAAGTAAAACTCAATGATCCAAGTAAAGTCTATCAATGTTATCGCTTACGCTTAGGTAGTCTTTTGCACGAACAATTGATCATCGTTAAATTGAATCACCAATACCAATATAAAAGTGAAACCCTTTTTCGCCTTGGTTCACAAGCATCGCTTCAATTAGATTATCGTGACTTATTTGTGGATCTCTTAAAAACGGATACAAAAAAGTTTCTTTTGCTTCACAACCATCCCTCTGGTGATGTTACCCCCTCACAAGAAGACATTCAGACCACAATTGCCATCAAAAAAGAAGGTCAAAAGTTGGGTTTTCATCTCATCGATCACTTGATCATTTCTTTTCAAGGTTATTTCTCAATGAAACAGGAAAAAATTATATGAGAATGCGTTGACGATATATCGTGATTATGCTATATTACTAACGTTGTCGCCTCACGAGCTACAACCGCCTCTCAAGGTATTTAACGCATCGAAAGATGGACCGTCAGAGCGAGTCTGAGTGAAAAGGAGGTTTTTATGTACGCAATCATCATCACTGGTGGTAAGCAACTTCGAGTCGAAGTTGGTCAAAAGATTTTCGTTGAGAAACTTACTGCTGAACCAGGAGCAAAGGTCACGTTTGATCAAGTGCTTTTGGTCGCCGATAAAACCGTTAAAGTTGGAAATCCAACCATTAAAGGTGCTTCGGTTACAGCGAAGGTTGAAAAGCAAGGATTAAGTAAAAAACTTACTGTTTTTACTTATAAATCTAAGCACAACATTCGTCGTACATTAGGTCATCGTCAACCATACACGAGCTTAGTGATTGAATCGATCAATGGTTAATTAGCTTATGATTCAAGTCAGCATCATCCGTAGTAATCAACTCTATCGAATGATGAAAGTGACAGGTCATGCTAACAGCGCCCCTTATGGTGAAGATCTCGTTTGTGCCGCAGTATCTGCAGTTATGACGGGTGGAATCAATGCTTTAAATCTCAAAGCAGCCAAGGTGAAAAATACCGAAGGTTTAAGTGAAATTCAAATCACGAATCTTCAAAACTTAGAAAATCAATCTGTGCTTCGTGTCATATCCACTCAATTACAAACCATTGCGAATGACTATCCAAAATACATTCGCATTCAAACTAAGGAGGAAAACGTATGAAATTATTTAAATTAAATCTTCAACAATTCGCATCTAAAAAAGGTGTGGGTTCAACCACAAACGGTCGAGACTCCGCAGGTCGAAGATTAGGTGCTAAAGCATCGGACGGACAAACTGTCACAGCTGGTAGCGTCATTTATCGCCAACGTGGTACAAGAATTTATCCTGGAATCAATACCAAAAAAGGTGGCGATGATACAATTTTTGCAACTAAAACAGGTATTGTTAAATATCAACGTTGGGGAAAAGATCGAACAAAAGTCAGCGTCTTAGAAGCAACGGCAAAGTAATGAAATAGACCACGTGAAGTGGTCTTTTTTTGTTATAATTGAATCATGAAATTAATCTCTATTGTTGTGCCAATGTACAATGAGGAAAAAGTTGTTCCTTTATTTTTTGCTGAAATCAATAAAGTCCTTCAAAACATCAAAAATTATCAATTTGAAATCGTGGTTGTCAATGATGGGTCTAAGGATCAAACTTTAGCATTATTAAAAGCACAACAAGTACTGCAAAAAAATCTTGTAATCGTTAATTTATCTAGAAATTTTGGTCATGAACCTGCTGTGGCTGCTGGTATTAAAACTGCCAAAGGTGATGCCATCATTCCGATGGATGCAGATTTACAAGACCCACCAACCTTAATTGAATCATTATTATCAAAATTTGAGGATGGTTTTGAGGTCGTCAATGCTAAAAGAAAAGGTCGACATGAAGATACATTTTTTAAACGTTTTTCCGCGATAAAATTTTATCAATTTGTTGCAAAACTTTCTGGAAAAATTAAGATTCCTCAAAACGTTGGTCACTTTAGACTTATTTCTAGAAGAGTTGCAGATGAAGTCAACCGTCTATCTGAACGTAATCGTGTTTTTAGAATTGAAGTTCCCTTTGTTGGTTTTAAGACCACGGAAGTTTTATTTGATCGTCCCAAACGTGTTGCTGGAGAGACGCATTATAACTTAAAAAGTATGCTCAAATTAGCGGTGGATGCAATCGCCTCCACAACCAGTGTACCGCTTGTATGGCCAGTACAAATCTTTATGATTGTTGCTTTTATATTTGGTATTAGCGTTTTACTTCAATTCATTCTTTTTTTCACGATTACATTATCTGAAAATGTTCTACTGATTTGGTTACTCGGAAATATCATTCTCTTTTTATTCACATTATTATTTTTTGTGCTTTCCATTTTGTCATTATATTTATCACGTATTTTTATTGAGACTCAAAACCGACCTTTTTATATTATTGATGAAGTGATTGTTGGTCGTTCATAATTATGTTTATTGATCGCGCTCAAATTACTGTTAAGGCCGGAAAAGGTGGCGATGGCGCCATTTCCTTTTTAAGACTAAAGTTTATGGAATACGGCGGTCCTGATGGCGGCGGTGGCGGTCGAGGTGCATCGATTTATTTTCAAGCATCACGATCGGAAACCACATTATATAAATTTAGATATCAACGAAAAATTATTGCTTTAGATGGTGATAATGGTCAATCTACAGATCGTTACGGAAAGTCTGCAGAAGATTTTGTTATTTTGGTACCGATTGGTACGGTCGTATATGACGATGAAACCCAACAAGTGATTGCCGATCTTTATGAGGATGGCCAAAAAGCCTTGATCGTTAAAGGTGGTCGAGGTGGGCGTGGTAATGCTACTTACAAATCGAGTGTCAATCGCGCTCCAAGAATTGCAGAAAAAGGTGCCCCAGGCGAATCTAGGAAAATCACCATTGAATTAAAATTGTTAGCAGATGTTGGTATCGTTGGATTTCCCTCTGTTGGTAAAAGCTCATTATTAAGTGTTGTATCTAATGCAAAACCCGATATTGCCGATTATGAATTTACCACATTAGTGCCTCAACTAGGGGTTGTCCAAAGACCAGAGAAAGCCCCTTTTACAATTGCAGATTTACCCGGATTAATTGAAGGTGCCCATCAAGGAAAAGGTTTGGGTCTTAATTTTTTAAGGCATATTGAACGTTGCCGCGTTTTACTTCATGTGATCGATATGGCCTCCCATCGTGATCCTGTTTACGCTTATCAAAGTATCTTAAAAGAATTGAAAGAATATTCCGAAGACTTATTGGATAAACCGACGTTAATTGTGGCTTCAAAAATGGATGAACCGATTTCAGAAGAAAATCTAAAAAAATTTAAAATATTTTTAAAACGGAAAAAAGTGTTCCCTATTAGTGTACTTTCGAATGAGGGTATTCCTGAATTATTGGATGCGATTGAAATCGAATTAGCCAAGCATCCAATGACAAAGAAAAAATTAGTTGAGACTACCGAAGAAAAAATTTACACCTATCAAACACCTTCCATTTTTAAAATTACCAAGCGAAGTGAACATGTTTTTGTGATTCAAGGTGGCGAAGTCGAAGCTACCTATCAAAAATTTAATTTGTCGACCGATCAAGGCATCATGAGTTTATTACAATACCTACGCAAAATTAAGGTTGAGGATACTTTAGAAATGATGGGCATTAAAGAAGGCGATACAGTGGTCATTGGCGAGTTTGAGTTTACATATTATTCCTAGTTGAAAGCGTTATATAATATCGATATGCGCAAAGAACTCTCTACGTTACTGGTCTTGGTCACTACCATCATTACCATTTTTGTCTTATTAATTTTATTTTTTTTAGGGGTGGTGCAACTTAATATATGATTTATTCTTTAACTGGATTAGTCGTTAAATTACAATCCGATCATTTGGTGATCGAAGTTCAAGGGGTGGGTTATTTTGTTTACATTACCAAACCCGAATCTTTTCAATTAAATGAAATCAATCATGTTTACACCTATCATGTTATTCGTGAAGGCGACCAATTTTTAGTTGGATTTGCCAAACTCCTAGAAAAACGAATTTTTGAACAATTACTCTCCGTCAAAGGGATAGGGCCTAAGACCGCGATTGGTGCATTATCAGGGGCATCACCTGATCAAATTATTCAAGGGATTAATGAAGGTAATGTTGCCTTTTTAAAGTCCTTACCTAGTATCGGTCCAAAAGCTGCAAGTCAGATTATTCTAGACCTAAAAGGCAAGATTACATTTGATACACCAAAGGTGTTATCGAAAGAAGATAGTCGCTTAAGTGAAGTCAGAGATGCTTTAAAATCTTTGGGATTTAAAGCTAATGAAATCGATCGTGCTTTAAAGGATATGGTCGTTGAATCTGCCAATACGGAACAATTGATCAAACTTGCCTTGAAACGATTAGGTAAATAATGATGTCACGAATTGTTGATGCAAAAAAACAACAAGAAGAAGTGAGCGAAGAATTATCTCTTCGCCCGCAGTTACTGAAAGAATATATTGGTCAAAGACAACTTTTAGACAACCTAAAAGTCTTTATTGGTGCTGCTAAACACCGCCAAGAAACCCTTGATCATTTACTTTTGTATGGGCCACCAGGCTTAGGGAAAACCACGCTTGCCCATATCATTGCTAATGAAATGAAAAGTCAAATTAAGACTGTTACCGGTCCTAGTATTGAACGTACGGGTGACCTAGCCGCCGTTTTAACAGCGCTTGAACCCGGAGATATTTTATTTATCGATGAAATCCATCGTCTTCCTGCGATTGTTGAAGAAGTCCTATATGGCGCCATGGAAGACTTTCATGTTTCAGTTTTAGTCAATCGAGAAGGTAGTAGTCGGACGATTAATTTAGCATTGCCTCCTTTTACCTTAATCGGGGCGACCACCCGTGCTGGTGATTTATCCTCACCTCTACGCGGACGTTTTGGCATCACTGAAAAACTTAATTTTTATAGTCAACAAGAAATTGAAGCCATCATAAAACGAACCGGAAAAGTTTTACATATGCCAATTGAAGATGCAGCAATTACAGAATTAGGCAAACGATCACGTGGAACACCGCGAATTGCCAATCGTCTGTTTAGACGGATTCGCGATTTTGCCCATTTTGAAAAACAAACTTCCATCAATTTAGAACTCACTCAAAAAGCATTACAAGCTTTGAAGGTGGATCCATTGGGTCTCGATGATGTTGACATTCGTTACTTATTAGGAATCATTGATCGATTTAAAGGTGGACCAGTAGGACTTGAAGCCTTAGCCTCCGCGATTGGTGAAGAAATTATGAATTTAGAAGACGTTTATGAACCATACCTATTACAGATTGGTCTCATTAACCGTACCCCTCGAGGTCGCGTAGCAACAGAAAAAGCATATCAACATCTTAAACGTCCTTTTCAAGGTTTATTGTTCTAAAAAACAACTTTTTTCTACTTTATTTCGTTGAATTTGACATCAAAACATAGTAAAGTGTTATAGCGACATTTGTCGTTTAAAAGACCTTTCGGAGGATCAAACATGCGAAGAATTTGGAGTTATCTTATTTTATCTTTAACAACGCTCATTTTGATTGGCGTTAACTTCCTTTCGGTTGTGGGTGGTTTGAATACAAACTTAGAATTTACGTCTGGTAAAGAAATGGTCTTTAGAATTACGGATAAAGTAAATGAAGATGCTGCTTTTGAAGATAATGAAGCAGTGAGCACCATCGCGAATGTCATGATCGATCGACTGGAAAACGCATTGGTCACCAAATACGAAGTATTGGTCGAAGGCAATGATCAAATCAGAGTGACCGTTTCAGAAAATTCTGACACCCAATATACCCGCTTACAAAACTACTTGGGTTTCGATGCTGAATTTACATTGTGTACAACAACAGAAGTTTGCGCAACAAATGAACAAATGTTCAATGGACAAACTGCCCGAATTGAGTATAAAGGACAAAATCCATTTGTTGTCTTTTCAGTTGAAGATTTAACGTATTTAAAAGAAGTGCTGATCACCGAAGCGGGTGGTGAAGAATCAACCGACGGAGAGCTATTACTTTGGGCAGGAAAAGTTGAAGAAGATTCCTATTCCGAATCCTTGAACAATCCTGAAATCGCTAAAAAGATTTTGTTACGTTTCCCTGTCAACAATTTATGGTGGGACACAGAAACCAAATCCGAACTTGCTTACTTGGTCTCACCTTCACAATTCGGTCAACCCAACGAAAATAATATATTTGCCTCAACCGTTGTTGCCCAAGCGAATGAAGAAGCAATTTATTATCGCAATTTATTTAACGCAGGTGATTTAGCATACTCGGTTGAGTTCTTATACACGCAAAATGTTCCAGCTGCAGTAGAAGCTCTTTTATCACTAGAAAATATCCTTTTACTGGCCAACAGTCAAACCCTGTTGGCAATGATGATCGCTATCATAATGATGGTTGTCGTTTTAGTCATTGTTTATCGACTTGGTTCTTTGGGCGTGATTACAACAACATCACTCTCCATCTTTGTGACATTATTTACATTCATTACCTTAAACTTAGAGTTTTCTAGTGGTGCTCTAATTGGATTTTTAGCGATTGGTATTCTCGGTATCCTTACTTCAGTCATGTATCTTACTTACACTCGTAGGGAAATTTATCAAGGAAGAAGTTTTAAGAAAGCTCACACTGAGGCGAATGGCCAATTATTGCCATGGATCATCGACATAACCGTGATTGGTCTTGTATTTGGTTTATTCCTCTACATATTCGGTGGTAATCTTGCACAAAGCTTAGCAGTTATTTTCATGATTGGTTCCGTTACTAACGCCATCGTCGTTTATTTGGGAAATCAATTGTTGTTTGGTCAATTCTTACTCGCTAATATTTTAACGAAAAAGTTGGGATGGTTAAATTTGAAGGCCTCCCTTATTCCTGATTTATTGAAAAATGAAAAACCTGTTTATGTTGGTCGATTTGCGACGCGTGATTTTGCTTCCAAAGGTCCCTTACTTTCGCCGATTGCGATGATCGGAGGTCTTTTAACTTTAGTCGCGATGGTGACATTATCGAGCTTCAATTTAACTCCGATTGCTTCTCCTACTCAAACAAGCAATGCTCGCCTATATTTAGAAGCAAAGGAATTCTCTCAATTTGAAACCACTGCAGATTTGCAGGCTTTAATCGATGATCTTTTTATTGACGGTGAGTCCATAACCTTAAGTGAAACAACTATCCAAGTCCATGATTTAACACGTCGAGAAAATGAAATTGCGGTTGAATATAGAATTTTTGTTGCTGAACTTGCAATCGAAACTTTAGAAGGTATTACCTTTAGTTTTAATAATGGCACAGATCCAATTATCGAAGCTGATAACTTCAATGATTTATTAGAAGAAGTCATCACGATTGTCTATGAAGATGATCAAGTGACGATGGTGGGATTTTATCCTTCCGAAACGCTCACCAATCAACCTACTATCATGGATATGACTTTTGGCTCTTTACTCGCCATCCTCTTAGTGACGGTTTATCTATTGCTACGACATGGTATTGCAAAAGCATTGACCACCACTTTGATTAGCGCAGCTTTAGGTTTATTAACCTTAGGATTGTTTGTTGCGACGCGAATTCCTTCACCATCTACGATTACTTTAAGTATGGTCATGATTGCTTACTTAGCAATGCTTTCAATTTTATCCATTTTCATGCGAGCCAAAGATCTTCAAGGTAATCAAAAAGATCGCCCAGCTTCTATCGACGATTTCACATTATCCTTAAAGAAAGCATCGAGCCAAAATGCTGCACCTATTTTCCTAGCTGTTCTCGGATTAGTCTATCCAGGACTCACCTATTTAGCCTTAGGTCCTGGTGCTTTACAAAGCTTATTTGCCGCCATCTTATTGGGAAGTGCCATGGTTGCTTTATTTACCACCGCGATTATCCCTGCGGTATTCAAACCAATCTATCAATTATTTAGTGGCTTAACTCAGACCTTAAGTTTTGAATGGTTACCGAAACGTAAGGCAAAATTGAAATCAGAAGAAACCACCCGAAATACCGAGCCACAAGAAGCAACTTACATCGGCATCAACGACTAAAATAACTTCTTATAAAACCCTATCATCGATAGGGTTTTTTTGTGAATTTGATATAATGATGGACGATGAGTTCAAATAAAAAAGCTTCCACATTTCATACCTTTGGAGACGTTGCCGAAAAATATTTTGCCTACATTAGCAATCCTGAAGATCGGGCGCTGATTGAACGGGCCTATAAATTCGCCGACGAAAAGCACACAGGTATTTTAAGAAAAAGCGGTGAACCCTATATTCATCACTTAATTGAAGTCGCATATATCTTAGCATCGCTTCAAGGTGGTCCCCACACCATTGCTGCTGGTTTTTTACATGATGTGGTCGAAGATACTTCAGTTACAGTTGAAGATTTAAAAGCAATTTTTAATGAGGACATCGCCTCCCTTGTTGAATCACTTACCAATATTCAGCGCCTTAAACTTTCGCATCGAAAACCAGAAGATTTTGCAGCAGAAGACCATCGAAAAATCTTTTTAGGAATGGCAAGAGACATTCGCGTCATTATCATCAAACTTGCTGACAGACTTCATAATATGCGTACGCTTCAAGCTTTATCTCCGACACGGCAAAAGGTTCTTGCCAAAGAGTCCTTAGAAGTGTTTGCTCCCATTGCTCACCGTTTAGGGATGTTTGAAATCAAAACAGAACTCGAGGATTTATCCATTCAATATTTAGAGCCTGAAAAATTCCAAATGGTCGTTGATCAGATGGATAAGCGCACAAAGAATCGAGAAAAATCCCTCGATGAAGTTAAAAAGAAAATCGCCGATATGTTGTTGCAATATAAAATTAATTTTTCAATTGAATCCCGTGTCAAAGGTATTTATTCAATTTATCGAAAAGTATTCATTCAACAACATAATTTTGATGAGGTCTATGATATTTTAGCAATCCGTTTGATCACAGATACCGTGGCCCATTGTTATGAAATTCTTGGTTATATTCATGCCATGTTTACCCCCTTATCTAATCGGTTCAAGGATTACATCGCTGCCCCAAAACCTAATCTATATCAATCGATCCATACCACGATCATTGCCAAGGATGGACAAGTCTTTGAGATTCAAATTCGCACAAAAGAAATGAATGAACTTGCTGAAACAGGTGTTGCAGCACATTGGCGTTATAAAGAAGGTACGAATTATAGTCCCCAAAAAGAACAAAAAGAAATTGAAGAAAAATTATTTTGGTTTCGCGATTTAATTACGCTTGCTGATAAAGAAGGCGATGCAAAAGAAGTGATGGAAAACCTTCAAAAAGATATTTTTGAAGCACAAGTATATGTCTTTACCCCCAAAGGAAAATTGGTTGAATTACCAAATGGATCGACGCCTTTGGATTTTGCTTACCGCGTTCATACTGGTGTAGGTCATGCTGCGGTTGGTGCCATTGTCAATGGATCCTTGGTGCCACTTAATACCATTTTAAAAACGGGTGATGTTATTGAAATTCGCACTTCCAATAGTTCATCTGGTCCCAACGAAGGTTGGTTAAAAATTGCTCATACTGCTACCGCTAAAAATCATATTCGTAAATTCTTACAAAAGAAAAATAATGATATGCTTCGCGAAGAAAAAATTGTTAAGGGCAAACAAAACTGTATCGATGCATTTCGTGAACATGGCATTGGTGAAAAAGAGATGCTTACAATGGTCAATCAGCCCAAGGTAATAGAAAAGTTTGATATGTCAACGTTGGATGATTTGTTCATCGGCATGAACAATCGTAATCCTGCTCCTGCCGCGATAATTGAATTTTTAAACATCAAGAAAAAGCCCATGTTTACCTTGGGTAAAAAACCTCTCCATCTCAACAAATCAGCGGTCATTGTTCCTTCTGCAGGAAAAGTTGCCATAACTTTAGGAAGTTGCTGTACACCGATTCCTGGTGATGACATTGTTGGATTCATTACCAAAGGTAAAGGTATCACCGTTCACCGTATTCATTGTCCTAATATTAGTCAAAGCAAAAATCGCTTAACCGAGGTGATTTGGAACGATCAACTTGAAACCAGCCTTCATCCTGTGGATATGCGTTTAGAAAGTAATGACCGTCAAAATTTGATTGTCGATATTATGGGTGTATTTTCCCAATTAAAAGTATCCGTGACCAATCTTAATGCGATGTTACACCCCACAACCCAAACCACCACGGTTAATTTAACCATTCTTGTGACAGATGCTAAGCGACTAAACGATATTTTTAATGTATTATTAAACATAGCAGGTGTCTATGAAATTCACCGCGTAACGCATTAGAAAAGAGGAGTTATGGACATTAAATTACCGAAAGGCACCAAGGATATTTTATTAGCCGAAGCTGAAGCTTATGAACAGGTTGAAAGTGCATTAATCAATGTTGCAAAGTTATTTAGCTATGCTGCGATTCGTACCCCCATTTTTGAACATACTGAACTTTTTACCCGTTCGGTTGGAGATAGTTCCGATATCGTGCGAAAAGAAATGTATACCTTCACAGATAAAGGCGATCGCTCTTTATCTTTAAGACCAGAAATGACGGCCGGAGTGATTCGTTCTGTTGTGGAAAATAAACTTGATGTTACCGCGGACCTTCCTTTAAAACTTTATTATGTTGGTCCCGCTTTTCGCTACGAAAGACCCCAACTTGGTCGCTTTCGTCAATTTCACCAATTTGGTGTTGAAAATATCGGCATCACTTCACCTCTTTCGGTAGCCGAAACAATTTCACTAGGTGTTACCGCTTTTACAGTGATGGGATTTAAACAAGTCACTGTTAAACTTAATTC
>Ga0208787_1000768_pt1 | contig 14671 bp, 1 predicted proteins | sample Wag4_2014_7_11_FD_187362 | JGI IMG/M metagenome (GOLD analysis project Ga0208787, IMG submission 187362) | Fresh water microbial communities from Ohio, USA - Utica-2 Time Series HT 2014_7_11 (SPAdes) (version 2) | ecosystem: Environmental > Aquatic > Freshwater > Water tank | place: USA: Ohio... | reverse complement strand
ATCTGTGGTCGATATAAGCGCACTGACAAATAGTTATATAAAGTCATTTACAGTTACAGCAGCGGACAGTTCTTCTATAGTTCTCGTTTGGGATGGTTCGTATGATTATGTGAATGTTTATTCTAGCACAACTGCGGGCTCCTACACGGGCGCAGCAACCGCGTACACGGCGCGCACCGCAACTATTACCGGATTGAGCGCAAACACAACATATTATTATAAGATTGATGCTATGAATGCATCAGGTAAAGGTAATTTCTCAGTTCAAGATTCGAGCGCGCTCACATATGCAATGCTATCTTATTTCAATGTGGCGACATATGATACTTCATCTATAGTATTGACATGGAGCGGTTCATATGACCAAATGACTATTTTGAGAACAGAGACCGCGTTTGGATCATATGATTCAACATCAACAGTTGTTTATGGAAGCGGAACAACATACACAGTTTCTAGTTTGAGTTCAAATAAAACATATTACTTCCGCGCAACTCCAATGAATGCGGATGGTTCGGGCGTTTCCATCGACGTCAGTGCAATAACATATCCTTATGTGAAATCTTTCACCGCGGCGCCATATGACGCATCCGCAGTAACATTGACATGGGATGGTTCTTATGCGGCGCTCCAAATATACGCTTCCACAGCGGCGGGCTCGTATACCGGCGCAGCCACAACATATTCCTCCGGCGGACAAAAATCAGTAATATTCGGCGGCTTGGCGTATAATACAATCTATTATTTCAAGGCGGTGCCGACAAATGAATACACGGGAACAGCCGCGCAAGATGTGAGCTCGATTACATATCCATATATCTCTACGTTCTATGTATCATACACTGGACAGACAAGTGCAATTATTTCATATGATGGTTCGTTTAGTACTCTCGACATTTCCGTGAATGGTGTGAAATCAACATACTATAGTGCACCTGGAACAACAGGAAGCGACATAAGTGATTTGACAGAAAGCACAACATACACTGTAAATTCGACAGCATATGGACAAACCGGTCTCACAACAACAGTGGCACCATTTACATTTGATACTGTTTCGCAAGCCTTTATTCGCAGCATAACAACATCTGTCGTCGATATATCTACTATAACACTATCGTGGACACAACAAAATGTATCATATGTGAATATAACATGGAATACTGCCGGAACAACATACTATTCGAGCGACAGCAGCGGAACATACACAACAAATAGCGCAACAATAACAAATCTCTCATATAATACAAAATACTACTTCAAGCTAGATGCATACAATGAATATGATATTTTGGGAACAACGGTTCAAGATGTAAGTGGACTCACATATGGTTATATTAAGACCGCGTCGGCGACACCATATGATTCTTCCGCGGCAACAGTAGTATGGGACGGTTCTTATGCAAGCGTGAATGTATATTGGTCGACAACCGCGGACACATACTCATCATACTCTAGTTTCTCGTCGAGAACTACCTCGGTAATATCCGGATTATTGCCAAATGCCACATATTATTTCAAGGTAGTCGCCATCAACGACACGGGAAGCGGAGCAATCGCAGTTCAAGATTTCACTGCACTGACATACCCGTATATTAGTCGCGCGGCAACATCCGTTGTTGATATATCGACTATAACAGTGTCTTGGGACGGTTCGTTCTCCAGCGTAAATGTTTATTGGTCGACCACGTCGGCGGACTCATACACGGATTCAATTTATATAACAGACGGAGCAACATCACAGACATTCACTGCACTCACATACAATACAAGATATTACTATAGAATAGAAGGCGTGAATGATACCGGTTCGGGCACTATAACAAAAGACGCTTCGGGTGTAACATACGGTTACATAAGCAGCCTAACAGCCACCGCGTACGATAGTTCATCCGTCACAGTAACATGGGACGGCTCGTTCTCTACAACAAAGGTTTATTGGTCGACAACCGCGAGCTCATATAATACTACAAACGTGGTTTCATTCGGCGCAGGCGTATATAGTGGGCTAATTACGGGTAAATCACCAAATACAACATATTACTATAAGGCCACAGCGAACAATGACACGGGCGAAGGCGCGATTGCGGTGCAAGACGTAACTGCGCTAACATACCCTACTGTTACTAGTTTGGTGATATCGTCATATGACGCATCGTCAGTAACACTCACATGGAGTGGCGCATATGATAGTGTAAATGTATATTATAATGAATTCGCGGGCAGTTTATATGCAAATAAGGTTACAACAGATTATTCTACTTCGACTGCTACAAATTACACTGCATCAACCGCAGTAATTTCGGGTCTATCGCCAATAACTTTATATTACTTTAAGGTTCAAGGTTATAATGCGACTGGATTAGGAACATACGTACAAGATGTAAGCACATTATTATTGGGTGATATGTCGGCGGCAATATACGGTCTCGCGCTCTACACATAAGCGCGCGCACACCAAATAAATCATATAAGAGAACAAAACCGATTTTATATGATTTTCGCCCCGCCGCCCGCCGCCGATTTTACGCGCCCTAGTATATCCAGAAGTATATTATAGGTGTATATGAGCAGCGACACATATATAAGCTCATTTGTCGCAAAATATGAATCAGATACATCAGTTACGCTTTCTTGGAGCGGGAGTTTTAACACAGTGACTGTGCAAATTTCAACTGACAATAATAATTTTACTGATGTTCTCCAAAACTCTTCGTCGACTTCATATACAATAACTGGCCTCACTGCAAACAATGTTTATTACGCATCCATAACACCATATGACTCATCATCTACCGCGGGAACAACACACACACTATATTTCACCACGAATTACACAGCATCTATAACATCTGCATCAACCGGCACTTCATCTGCCACGAGTATTCCAGTATATTGGTCGGGAACATACTATACAGTAAAACTCGCATATAAGAGAACAATCGACACCGATTCGAAATATACATACACAACGATTACAGGCGGGTCGTCATATACTGTAACTGGATTGCAAGCGGATTCTTCTTATGTATTTCAAATAATCCCATATGACATAAACGATATTTCTGGTTCAGCGTACACAGTAACATCTTCTACAGACTATTCATCGTATATAACAACAGCGTATTTAGGAGATGTAGCTGCTCGCACTGTAAATTTCAACTGGACCGGTTATTATTCGTATGCAAATCTACAGTATTCAACAAATAACACGAATTGGTCAACCGCCGCGGTTTTAAATACGCCGGCGCGTTCATTATCTGGTTCATACGACTATGTTCTCCTCGACCCAATAACAACTTATTATTTCCGTGTTGCACCATATTCGGCTAACTATAACTATGGTACAAATAATGCAACCACTATTTCATGTGAAACATTGGCCGGTTTTACTTATACCGCTGTTGACACAATTTTGAACCGCGAAATAGACATAAGCTTAAATGGTCGTTATTCAACATTTGAAGTATATTTGTCATACGACCAGGGTTCTACATATTCGCTTTATTCTACAGAAGACGCATCAAATACATCAAACTATATTTATTCAAATACTGTGACAATAGAAGGACTATCGCCATATACACAATATTATTTTTATTTCGTGCCATATAATGACACGGTTCAAGGAACATCCAGCGAATTATTCGATGTAACCACCGATTTTTATGCAGAAGCAAATGCGGTTATATCAGATTATCAAACGGACAACATAACACTCGAATTTAACACCGACGGAATATCATATCCATATTACGACCATTGTTTAATACAAATTTCCGAGGATAATTCCACATTCTATGATTCATCAATGATATATAGTGTGCCCGATAGTGAGAACACAGTTTTATATGTGGCGGATTCTCTTAATTCGGCCGCACTATATGCAAACTTCACGTATTATTTCAAAATACAACCTTATTCACAACTAGATGTAAAAAGCCCGTATGTATATTACTTGTCGCAGGCCACTCTCGGCAACGTAGAAGCCGATGCAGTGACGCTTTCTATTAGTAGCGAGGTTATTACGCTTTCATGGACTGGATATTATTATCAAACATATGTGGAATATTCGAGCGATAATTTTGCCTCATCTTCTACGGGCGTTGTTGTTGACCGCGACAGTTCTATTTCGACCACAACAAAAGACGCGACAACATCAACATATTCTTTTTCCGCGCTTTCGAGCGCGTCGACGTATTATTTCCGCATAACGCCGATAAACTATAACAGTAATTACGGAGAGACATCTGCAATACACTATAATGCAATAATTACTGATTTTTATATGGATATTTCGACAAATACATTAACGCTTTATTGGGACGGAACGTATGACACAGTCACACTACAGTCATCCAGCGATAATTCCACTTTCACAGATTACGCGGCCGATTTGTCCGCAAATAATTATTATACAATAAGCGGCGCATCATCTTCCACAACATATTATCGCCTTGTTCCATACAATGATTTGGGAGAAGCGGGGAGAACAACCGACTCCATATTCAATCCATATATCACATCTATAACAACTACCAATATAGATGCGTCTTCAATTACTCTTTCGTGGAGCGGCGCATATGATTATGTAACAGTTCAGTATTCCGCGGATAATTCCACGTTCACAACACTATATGAGAACTACACGTCGTCTTCTGCCACAATTTCGCCGGCGGTGGCCGGAGCCGATTACGATGTAAGTGATAATTATTTTTATTATAATGTTATTCCATATGCATATCCTATATCATCTTATGCTTATGATGAATCGTCTTATATTCAAGGTTTGACATCGTCCACGACATATAATCCTATTGTTACTGGGAAATACATAACAAATGTTTCGTATTACACAATGACTCTTTATTGGAGCGGCAAATATAAGAAAATCCGGATTTATTATGACGACGACGATTCCTTCTCGAGTGGCACTTATTTGGACAACATGGTGCCAAATGACGGCACGGTTACAACCAGTAGTGTATTCACCAGCTTGAGTTCAAATACAACATATTATTTCAAGCTGGTTCCATATAATACAAACGGTGATGCTGGTTATGTTTCGACTTCTTATTTGTCGTCAAAAACATCGTCACTTTTTGATGGCCTGAATTTTTATTGGAGTTCCGCCGACGCATCGTTCACATTCTTCACATTTAAATGGACGAATAATGGATACTCGAATTTTAAGTTGTATAGTAGTGATGGTACACTTAAAGTCTCGTCTTCGACAAAAACATCATATAAAGAAACCGGTTTGTCGCCAAATAGCCTTTATGGATACTATGTTCTCTTATATGATTACAATAACAACTATGAAACATCAAATAGCTATTACTATGGTTACACGACACCAAATGATACCGGACTCTCGTTCAAACAAGTGACAACAACCGACGATTTACCGAGCGGATATTCATTGAGCGCGCGCCGTGTTCTCTTCACATGGTCGAGCACATCATATTATAATAATATTACTATATCGAATTCGACAACGGGCAGCACACCAGTGTCATTCTCCGTTTCCGGTGATCTTTTCGTATATGATAGTTCCGCAAATGGAGAAGGCCTGCTCACGCAAAACACGAAATATACGTATTTGATTAAATTGAGTGGATATAACGACAGCGCAGTGACATATTATACGAAAACCGCGACAACATTCGGCTCTATTTCATCATATAGTATAATAAATACCACTTCATATCCAATAACCGCAGCTTCTTTGCCCATTTCATTCACCGGTATTTTCAACGGTGTTATACTGAATGTGAGCGACGGAACAAATACAGGAAATGTTTATTTATATGGATTGAGCACCGGAAGTAGCGCGGTTTCATATGTTTATACTCTCACATCAACAAACTCAATTGTGAAAGAGGCGAATAAGTACTACGGTGTTCAAATATATACAATCAATGATTCCAGCGCGGTTTTATTGAGCACGAGCGCAGCAACATACGGATACACACTAGGAAAAATGACGAAGTTCTCTACATCATCTATAATAGATAGCAGTTCTGTTTATTTGACATGGGACGGAAGTTTCAACTATACTGCGCTTGAAAGCAGCACTGGAAATACATTCGCCTCTATTTCAACCGCGGCGCAATATCAAATAAATTCGTCGAAAATATACTATGTGAGTGGTCTTCTCCCCAATAAAAAATACTATTTCCGTGTCACACCATTAAACACGCCTCTATCCAGCGGCAGTGACGTAAGCGGCACATCAGTAACATGGGATGTGAGCGCAACAACTATGGGAAAAATGACTTCTTTCACGGTGGGCTATGTGAGCGACATTTCCGCCACCGCGATTTCGCTGTCATGGGACGGCAGTTTTTCGTCCGTCTCGATTGAGGTTTCCGCGGACGGCGGCACAACATATACAACCACATCGGGTTCTCCCTATACTGGAAAATATGCTATAATAAGTGGCCTCACACAAGCGAATTATTTGTATTATTTCCGCGTCACGCCAATAAACTCCGTCGGTCTATATAGCACAACAACAACCGGCGGTGTATATGCATACACGCGCGGAAAAGTAACTGATTTATCGTGGACACTAACCGCAGATACGAGCAGTATTTATTTATATGTAGATGGCTCATATAATGGTTTCACGGTGGACGAATCCACTAGCGCCGCGTTCTCCACATACGTATCAAAAACATATACACCCGCCGCAGATAAAGTCTATTTGTTTGATGGTCTCACATATTACACGAAATACTATTTCCGCGTGCGCCCATACAATGCACCGACAACAACGAGCGGAAATGTATATGGAAATAATTCGTCCACCGTAAATGCATACACATGGGGGAAAATAACGAGCGCCTATTCGTCAAATGCTACTATATATACGATTCCGGTGACTTGGGACGGAAGTTTCAATTACGCATTGGTGAAAATATCGGCGGACGGCGGCTCGACATACACAGATGCGAGTGCGGTTTATGTGTATCAGGGCGCAAAAACAACCACGTTCTCTGGATTGTCCGGGTTCTCTACGTATTATTTCAAAGTATATCCATATAATGATGTGAGTGCAGTCGGCGACTATTATCAAACAACCGGAACTACACTTGCCTATATAGGAAACATCTATGCATCGGGTATAACATCCGCCGGTTTCACTGTGAATATATCGAACGCCGGTTATTCGTCGTTTTATGTTTATAATAATACCACCGGAGGCAGCTATTCCGCAGTTTCGGCACCCACCTCGGCAATTTCCATGGCAGATTTGTCGCCAAATACATATTATACGGTTACCGCATATGCATATAACTATACTACCACAGACGGATGCGGAAACACTACAACTGCTACATTGAGCGATACAAAAACACTTGGTTCAATTGTAGGTGCGACAACAGATGTTTCTACTGCATATTATGCTGTTTCATTAAACGGATATTATACATCATTCAAAATTATTTCTTATATAGATGGTTCTTGGGTAGATTCATCATATGTCGATTATGGCAGCACAATATATGTTTATGGTGTGGAAGCAAATACAAAATATTACTATATTGCATATGCGAATAATCTCTCGGGCGGAACAGGAACCGACGTATCGAGCGGATTTTATGTGACAACCGCGGGCGAAATCGCGTCTTCGTTCTATGCCGACGCGAACTACGCAAAAACAAACGCTATTAAATTCGGCGTTGAACAAGGTGGGTTCTCTGCAATACGTATTAAGACTGCGACTGATTCTGCGTTTACAAACTTGTTGTACTCGGTGGATATTTCATATGACGACATTCCTACATTAGGCAATGTATATACACAAGGCGGGTTAAGTGAGAACACGAAATACTATTTTATTGCGGCGGCCATAAATGCTACCGGGGATGAAGGTTCAACATCAACCACGCTTTATTTGTCTACACTAGGAAACCTTTATTCGGCGTCGCTCGATACAGCGAATTCCACAACAGCAAGCGCTATACCGATAAAATGGACTGGAACATATTATTCCGCGCTCGTCGAATATGCAACTGCGGCAAGCGGCGTTTATTCCACATACAAATATTTATATAACAATAGCAGCGCAACTAGCACGGCCATTACCGGAAACACATATGTACCCAGCCTATTGCCTAACACGCAATACTATTTCCGTGTTACACCTATAAGTTTGGATATAGTTTCCGGAACGGCGCTCACAATTACTGATTCTAGTGCGGTAACATTGCCACAAATAACAAGTGTTACACAAACCGCGCTTTATGATACTAGCGCGGCGTTCTTTATAGATGGTTCATTTTCCACTGTAATGGTCTATAGTTCTCCTGCATCTATTGTGAAAACATATACATACACAACGGGCGGCGTATACACAAATAGTGATATCAGTGGACTTGTTTATGACACTTCGTACGTTTTCTATTTCTTACCTTATAACTCTATCACCGTGGCAGCAAACACTGTCAATAGTAACACATTGAGAACATGGCCGAAGATAACACGATTCTATTTGACCGGAGTTTTTGGTGTTAACTCTATAGGAATTGCATGGGATGGAAGTTATGATTCTATACAACTAGAATATAGTACCGATTCGACAACATGGACTGTATCGAATGCAACTGCAACTGGTTATGGTGCAACTGTTAGTAATTTGGCATCAAATACTCGCTACTATTTCCGCGCCATACCCGCAAAATTCGGCGTTTCTGGAAAATACGTTTATATTAGCGATACCAGTTCAGTAACATATGGCTATATAAAGACACTCAATGCAGCAGTTGTTGATATGTCGGGTATAACAGTTACATGGGACGGAAGCTTCGATACTATACAATTATATACTTCTACCACTTCGGGTACATATGGCAGCACATATAGTACATATAGTGGTTACTCGACGATTGTAGGCGGGCTCGAGTCAAATGTAAAATACTATTTCAAGGCAGTCGCAATAAATACAACCGGGGCGAGCGCGACTTATCTCCAAGACGCCAGCGCCACAACATACGGTTATATTAAGACCGCCGCGGCGACCGCGCTCGACAGCTCGGCGGCCACCGTGGTGTGGGACGGTTCATTCGCCGCGGTCAATGTTTATTGGAGCACCGCCGCGGGAACATACACCACATATACAACTTTTGCGGGCGGCGCGTACTCCGGCATCATAAGCGGCCTCGATTCCAATAAGAAATATTACTATAAGGTTGCTGCTTACAATGTAAACGGCGAAGGCTCCATCACGGTGCAGGATATAAGCGCACTCACATATCCTTATGTGAAATCGCTCGCGGCTGCAGCAGTCGATATGTCAGCAATCGCGCTCACATGGGATGGCTCGTTCGCTGCCATTAATATTTATTTGAGCACAACAGCGGGCAGCTACTCATCATACACAACTTATAGTGGATATTCCGCCACAATTGGCGACCTAGCATCCAATACAACATACTTCTATAAGGCAGTCGCAACAAATGACACCGGAAGTGGCACAATCACAGTACAGGATTCGAGCGCATTAACATACGGTTATATCAAGACCGCCGCGGCGACCGCGCTCGATAGCTCCTCTGCCACCGTGGTGTGGGACGGCTCATTCGCTGCAGTGAATGTTTATTGGAGCACCGCCGCGGGCAGCTACAGCACATATACAACTTTTGCGGGCGGCGCGTACTCGGGCATAATTGCTGGCCTCGATTCCAATAAGAAATATTACTATAAGGTGGCCGCATACAATACAAACGGTGAGGGCACGGTCACGGTGCAGGACATAAGCGCGCTCACATATCCTTATGTGAAATCTCTCGCAGCCGCCGCGGTTGATATGTCCGCAATCGCGCTCACATGGGATGGCTCGTTCGCTGCCGTCAACATTTATTACAGCACAACCGCAGGAACATACTCATCATACACAACTTATAGTGGATATTCTGCGACAATTGCCAGCCTCGCATCCAATACAACATACTTCTATAAAGCAGTCGCAACAAATGACACCGGAAGTGGCACTATTACTGCACAAGACATAAGCGCACTAACATACGGCTATATTAAGACCGCCACGGCGACCGCGCTCGACATTTCCGCGGCCACAATCGCGTGGGACGGTTCATTCGCCGCAGTGAATGTTTATTATAGCACAACCGCCGGTAGCTACAGCACATACACAACTTTTGCGGGCGGCGCGTACTCCGGAATTGTAAGTGGCCTCGCATACAACACAAGATATTACTATAAGGTTGCCGCATACAATGCGAATGGCGAGGGCACGGTCACGGTGCAGGATATAAGTGCGCTCACATATCCTTATGTGAAATCGCTCGAAGTATCAGCATATGACAGCTCCGCCGTCACAGTTGTTTGGGACGGTTCATTCGCCACGATGAATATTTATTGGAGCACAACAGCGTCAACATATACCACATATAACACATACACATCGTATGACACTATTTTGGGCGGCTTATCATCCAATGTCAAATATTATTTCAAGGCTGAAGCCGTGAATGAAACCGGAACAATGGTAATACAAGATGTAAGTATAACAACATACGGTTTCGTTAAGACATTTACTGCCACGCCATATGATAGTTCATCAACAACATTGGTATGGGACGGTTCTTTCGACTCGGTAAAAGTTTATTGGAGCACAACCTCGGGCAGCTACAGCAGCACATATATGAATACATATAGTGGAATTTATACCGCATTCATAACTGGCCTCGATTCCAATCAAACATATTACTATAAGATTGATGCACTCGATGTCACGGGTGAAACAGTGGTTGCAACAAAGACAACAAATGCGCTCACATACCCGTACATGAAGTTGCTCACAGCAGCAGCATACGATAGTTCGGGTGCCACCGTAACATGGGACGGTTCGTTCGCCACAGTGAACGTTTATTGGAGCAAGACGGCCGACACATACACAACATACGAGACATATAGCGGATATTCGGCCACAATAGACACTCTCGACCCCAACGAAACATACTATTTCAAGGCGGTCGGTGTCAATAGCACAGGCAGCGGCACGATTACACAAGAAGGCGCCAGCGCGCTCACATACCCATATATGAAGTCGCTCACAGCAGCAGCATACGACAGCTCCGGTGCCACCATAACATGGGACGGCTCGTTCGCCACGGTGAACGTTTATTGGAGCAAAGATGCCAGCACATACACAACATACGAGACATATAGCGGATACTCGGCCACAATAGACACGCTCGACCCCAATGAAACATACTATTTCAAGGTAGAAGGTGTAAATACAACTGGAAGCGGCACGATTACACAAGAAGGCGCCAGCGCGCTCACATACCCGTACATGAAGTCGCTCACAGCCGCCGCATACGACAGCTCCGGCGCCACCATAACATGGGACGGTTCGTTCGCCACAGTGAATGTTTATTGGAGCAAGACGGCCGACACATACACAACATACGAGACATATAGCGGATATTCGGCAACAATCGACACGCTCGACCCCAACGAAACATACTATTTCAAGGCAGTCGGCGTAAACGACACGGGCAGCGGCACCATTTGGGTGGAAGGCGCCAGCGCGCTCACATACGGTTACATGAAGACAGCAACTGTCTCTCCAATTGACACATCCGCGGTTGAGCTCACATGGGACGGCTCATTCAGCTCGGTCAATGTTTACTGGTCAACAACTGCGGGTTCGTACGATACGGAAAATGTAGTTTCTATTACTGGCGGAGCCTACAGTAGCGTTGTCAATAATTTCGCGGCAAATACAACGTATTACTATAAGATTACTGCGGTCAACACAACCGGCGAAGGCACAATAGTCATACAAGACTTCTCCGCTCTAACATACCCATCAATAACCGCACTCTCGATTACATCATACGATAGTTCCTCGGTAACATTCGCTTGGGACGGCTCATACTCGTCGGTCAATATATACTATAATAGTTTCGCAGACACATACTATGATGCAACAGTAACAACGAACTACGGCACCACGGCCGCGGCGAATTTCACCGGTTCCACAGGAACATTGGCCGGTCTCCAAGCAACGAACTTGTATTACTTCAAGGCAACTGGTCTCAATACAACCGGCGAAGGAACAACCATATACGTGCAAGATGTAAGCACAGTTCTCTTGGCCGACTTCTCCGCAATAGTAACAGCGGGTCTAACATACGGCGGTTCGACAAATACTGTAACACCATTCATTAGTTCTCTAACAGCAACACCATACGATAGTTCCGCGATTACGGTGGCATGGGACGGCTCGTTCACAAATGTGAATATTTATTATAGCACAACAGAAGATTCATACGACAGCAACACATATCAGAGTTTCGTTGGAACATATTCTGGTTTGGTAACAGGGTTGGATTACAATACTATTTATTACTATAAGGCTGTTGCTCTATACTCCGGAACAGTCGGCACAACAACTATACAAGATATTTCTGCAATAACATACGGCTATGTAACAAGCATGACTGCAACTGCAACCGACAATTCGTCTATAACAGTTTCATGGACAGGTTCGTTTGACAGCATAAATCTCTATTACAGCACAACCGCAGGAAGCTACACAGACATGGTTACATCGAGCGCGAACACATACACATTCACTGGTCTAGCATACAATAAGACATACTACTATAAGGCGGCCGCAGTCAATGCGGCTGGAACTACACCAAATACAATACAAGATATTTCCGCACTAACATACCCATACATCAAATCGCATACTGCTACAGCATATGACAGCTCCGCTGTTACTGTCACATGGGATGGTTCGTTCTCTAGTGTTAATGTCTACTGGAATACATCTTCTGGATCATATGGCGGCAATGTAGTATCATTCACTAGCACATACAGTGGTGTTGTGAGCGGGTTGGCTGCGAATACAACATACTATTTCAAGGTTGTTGCAGTAAATACAACTGGAAGTGGATCGACTTCGGTACAAGGCGCAAGTGCTCTCACATACGGTAATATTACATCGCTCAGTGCCACTGCATACGATAGCTCTGGTATAACAGTTACATGGGCGGGCGCGTTCTCTACTGTGAACTTGTATTATAGCACAACCGCGGGCAGCTACACCGGCAGCGCGACATCATACAGCGGAACAAGCACAGTTGTCCAGAACCTCTCGTCTAACGCCACATACTACTTCAAGGTTGAAGCAGTGAACGCAAGTGGAACTGGAAAGATTAAGGTACAGGATGTCGGGGCACTGACATACCCATACATTAAGACACTCACTGCATCGGCATATGACAGCTCCGCAATTACGGTGACATGGGACGGCTCGTACTCTAGTGTGAATGTTTATTATAGCACAACCGCGGGAACATATTCGACATATAATACTTATAGCACAGATAAGACAGCTGTATTCGCCGGTCTAACAAGCAATTTGAGATATTACTTTAAGGCAGTCGGTGTGAATACAACTGGAACAGGATACATAACAATACAAGACGCGAGTGCAGTAACACAAGGTTCTATAACAAGTTTGACAGCTACTGCATATGACAATTCTGCTATAACAGTTGCATGGGGAGGTTCATACTCGAGCGTGAAGTTGTATTACAGCACAACCGCAGGAACATACTCAACATATAACACATATAGCAGTGGAAGCAGTGTATTGTTGACTGGTCTATCATCAAATGCCACATATTATTACAAGGCGGTTGCAGTCAACTCCGCGGGCGCAGATGGAACAGCCATATACAAACAAGATATTAGTGCGCTCACATACCCGATGGTTACAAGTTTGAGAATATCATACTATGATGCTTCATCCGTAACATTGACATGGGATGGTTCATTCTCATCAGTGAATGTTTTCTATAACTCGTTTGCTGGAAGTTCTTATGCTAGCAAGGTAACAACAAATTACACTACACCAGTAGCAGCATTCACAGGATATAGCGGAACAGTCAAGGGTCTAACTGCAAATACAATGTATTACTTCAAGGTACAGGGCAATAACATAACTGGAACTGGAACTATATTCAAACAGGATGTAAGCACCGTTTTGTTGGGCGACTTCTCTGCTATAGTTTTAGCTACTGTTGCTTACACATAAATCGCGCGCGGCGGCGGATACATAAAATTTCATGTAATAAAAAATTATTATATGAAAAAATATATATAGAATGTCTACCAGAAGAACAAGGAAAAATACGCCTCCATTAATTGAAAATGAAGATGAAATACATAATGTTCCTCTAGGAACAGAAGCCGCGGCTGCTGCGCGCGAGGCTGCCAGCGCCGCCGCGGAGGAAGAACCAATTCTTGGAAAACGTTCGCGCGAAAGTCCTGATCCAAGTGTAGTCGAAGAATTACAATCTGTGGCGGCGCTGAAGGAGCCTAGTAGACAAGATATAGAGAATGCAATTGAAAATATAACTTCATCGTCCACCTCGTCCACATCTTCTATGCCGTCGCTAGAAAGTGGAACCGATTCCGCGTCCGCTGCAGCAGACAAAGTATATGAATTAGATAAATCTATAGTAGATTTTTTGGCACAACAGCATGTTTCAAAAACGGCCGCGGAAAAAATAGGAAAATATTCCGCGAAAAAATTGGCAGCTATGACTGCTCACCAATTATTTAATATTTCGCGCGAATTGGGTAAAGATATAGCTGACGTTTTTGTTAGCAATATAAAGAG
>Ga0208787_1000766_pt1 | contig 14689 bp, 10 predicted proteins | sample Wag4_2014_7_11_FD_187362 | JGI IMG/M metagenome (GOLD analysis project Ga0208787, IMG submission 187362) | Fresh water microbial communities from Ohio, USA - Utica-2 Time Series HT 2014_7_11 (SPAdes) (version 2) | ecosystem: Environmental > Aquatic > Freshwater > Water tank | place: USA: Ohio... | reverse complement strand
GTATTTTGTCCAATGTAGTAAGTCCGTTCGTACAGAATTTATTTCAATAGGATGAATTCTGTACGCCTGTTTTCTTTTCTTCCTTTTTCTGTTGCATTGTCGGCAACTGGTTTTGCTGAACCGTAACCTTTATATCGAAGACGTTCTTTGCCTATACCTGAATGTATTAAATATTCATAAACAGTCCTTGCTCTTTGAGTACTCAGTTGCACATTCATTTCCTCTGCTCCTATGTGGTCAGTGTGTCCGTTTATTTGTATGAAAATTGCTGCGTTTTCTGCTAACCACTGGCTTAACAGATTTAATTCGTGGAGAGAATTTGGATTAAGTTGTGCCGATCCCGTTTCAAAAAATACATTTTTTAGTACTATCGGATCGCCTTCCTCTGTCATTTTTTCACTTGAAATGGCATTGGCTGGCTTATTTATTTTTTGTAGTAGAATGTTTAAATAATAGGGTTCCAAAGCAGAATGAGCGTCGAGTAGCGTAAAATGGTTACTGTAAAGGGTATAGCCTGGGTAGGAGGCCGACAGAGAATAATTTTGACCGCTTGGTAAACAAATAAAGAATTTTCCCGAAGAGTCTATTTTTGCCTTAAAAATAATGGCTTCGGTTTCAGTTACACTTATTTCAAGTTGTGCCGGAAGAGGTTGGTTACTATCATTTGCCATTATTTTCCCTGTGACGAAAGTAACCGGAACAGGTCTGATGTCCGGATAAAGAGGAAAGCTGAAGATATCAATATTTGTTTTACTGGTCATGCCTTTTCCAGGTGTATCCCGTTTAGAACTGGAAAAATAGGCTGTTTCCCCCGTTCTATTGATACAGAGCGCGCCTTCATCGGCAATGGTATTTATGGGGTAACCCAAGTGAATAGGTTTTCCCCACTTTTGGGTACTATCTTTGCGGGAAAGATAAATATCGAATCCGCCCATACCCCTATGTCCGTTGGACATGAAATATAAACTTTGGCCGTCTGTATGAAGAAAGGGAGCCTGATCATCTCCTGAGGTGTTGATGTTTGGACCTGCATTTTCAGGGGAAGTCCATTTATCGGTAGAAACAAGCCGGCTCATCCATATATCCGTACCACCGAAACCTCCGGGTCGTTTGGAAGAAAAAAATAATTTATCGCCCGATGCAGAAAGAGAGGGCATTGATTCCCAATGCATAGAGTTTACAGGTGCCCCCAAATTTTTGGGAGCTGTCCATTGTTCTCCTTTTTTGTATGAAATATAAAGATCGCAACTACCCAGTCCATTTTTGTTTTCACATTGGGTAAATATCAACGTTGAACCGTCAGCCGATAAGGTGTGTGCTCCCTCATTAAAAGGCGTATTTAATTGGGTTAAGGCAATTGGTTTGCCCCAATCGCCTGACAATGAATCTCTTTGTGTATAAAAAATATCTTCCTGCCCATTTACTACGCGGGTAAATAGCAAGGTTTTGTCATCGGCAGAAAAGGAGGGCAGATATTCAGGTGCATCCGTATTAATATAAAAATTCAATGGAGTGGGGATGAATGATACGGGATTTTGCACGGCATCACGGGCAAAAACGGCATTTTCCAATAATTTACTGGCTTGTTCAAGTGGCTGTCCCTTTATTTTGTCTGAAGCCACATATAAAGTCAGTTTTTCTACAGCCAGGGAATAATCTCCATATTTATAAGCAGTTAATCCAAAAGCATAGTTCATCCTGATGTCATGCTTTGGGTGTATAAGGGATAGCTTTGTAAAGGCATCCAGAGATTTTTTATACTCGCCGATATCATGGTATGCATTCCCCAGCAAAGTCCAGGCTTCAATCAGAATGGGATCTTTTTCAAGGCACTTTAACAAGAGAATAATACTGGCACTGGTATTGTCCTTTTGTGCTTCCAATTTAGCCTTTTCATACTCTTTCCGAACACCTGGCTTTGTTTGAGAAAGGGTCCGAAAGGACTGGGCTTCAGTGTGGAAGTGGATAAAAATAAAAAGCGTTAACCCTAAATATCTCATCATTGAAAAAGTTATATGTAGGGTTAACGAAGAAAATGGTCTTTTTAATCTTTTATTATGTCCTTTCCTTTTGATTGCCAATCGGCAAATCCACCAGAATAATTAAGCACTTTTGAATAACCTAATGACAACAGGAGGGAAGTTCCAATAGCTGTTCTGTCACCAGCCTGACATTGAATAATAAACGGTTTGTCCTTTGGTAATTTTGCTGTATTTTCAGTTAAAGTACCTAGAAAAAGATGTTTTGCCCCGGGAATATGTCCCTCTTGAAATTCTGAAGTTCCACGTATATCAAATAACTCCATTTCCTTGCTTTTAACGGCATTTTCAACAAAAGCAGCATCAACAATGGAAGTTACCTGAAGTTTATGACCCAATTCCTCATACCAGCTGACATTGTCTATATATCCCATGATTTGATCCAACCCAATGCGCATAAGTTTTCGGGTTATTTCTTCCATGTTTTTTTCCTCTGCAATAATAAGGAAAGGTTTATCGTAAGTTAGGAACCAACCGGCCCAGGTTGCCAGTGAATTATTATGTTGAATGTTAATGGTGCCGGGTATAGATCCTTTTTCGTAAAGTGATTTATGGCGGGTATCGATGACAGTTACCCCATTATGAAGTGCATCTAAAACGGCTTCGGGACTTAATTTTTGATGTTTTGGTACTTGGGTCAATAAATTCCTGGGTTCCTTATTCCTCATTTTCATCTCCGCAAAATACTTTGGAGGCTCAGGTTGATCGCTAAGCAGATAGCCTACAAATCCAGTTTTATCGTCACCATATTGGAGCGCCCAATTACGTATTTTTTCATAACCAACCGTTGTGCTGGGTACTGCACCCAGTGCTTTCCCGCAAGCGGACCCGGCGCCGTGTCCAGGCCAGACTTGAATAAAATCTGGCAGTGCCTGAAATTGCTGAATAGAATGATACATTTGATCAGCTCCAATTTCTTGCGTCCCTTTCAATCCCGCCGCTTTTTCCAATAAATCGGGACGACCTACGTCACCTACAAACACAAAATCACCAGTAAACATCATTACAGGTTCGTTACTGGCAGGATGATCAGTGAGCAAAAAGGTAATACTTTCCGGGGTATGACCAGGGGTGTGGAGTACTTTAAGAGATAAATTACCAACTTTTATGACATCTCCATGGTGTAGGCCGGTATGACTGAATTTATATTGCCAATCGGGGCCCCCCTCATCAGATAATAACATTTCCGCATCCGTAAGGGCAGCTAATTCGCGTGAGCCAGAGAGGAAATCAGCATGAATATGCGTTTCCGTTATATGAGTAATACGTAAATTGTTCTGTTTGGCTATGTCAATATAAGTGTCCACATCGCGTTTTGCGTCAATGACGATAGATTCTCCGGTTTTCTGGCAGCCAACTAAGTAACTTGCCTGAGCAAGTGTTTTGTCGTAAATATGTTGAAAAAACATGGTGTTAATTTTTTATTCAATGCAAAATTACGGATGAGGAAATAGAAAGACAGTGATTAATATCACAAGTTTGAAATCCATTCTGTTAAAAGTCTTACACCATAACCTGTTGCCGCCTTAAGCTGTGTCATTTCTGTTTTGTCAAAGGCTACGCCAGCTATATCTATGTGTGCCCAAACAGGGTGATTGTCAATAAACTCTTCTAAAAATTTAGCTGCTGAAATAGCTCCTATGGTGGGTAATCCGCTGTAATTACGAAGGTCGGCTACGTCTGATTTTAAATCTTCCTTGACGGCATCGAACAAAGGCATACGCCAAAGATTTTCTCCAGATTCATTTCCTGCGGCTATTAATTTTTGTGCTAATTCGTCATTATTAGAGAACAAACCTGCGGCATGATTACCCAAAGTTCCGACAATACTGCCCGTCAGAGTGGCTATATTAACCACCATATCAGGATTAAAATTTCTGACCAGGTAGGAGAGCGCATCGGCAAGTATCAATCTGCCTTCGGCGTCCGTGTCAATGACTTCAATGGTCTTTCCGTTATAAGACGACAGAATATCACCTGGTCTTATAGCCTGAGAACCTATCGCATTTTCGGCAATGGGTAAGAACCCAGTGAGTTTTATGGGTAATCGCAGTTTGGCTACGGCTTGAAATGTACCAAGAATGGCCGCTGCACCGCTCATGTCACTTTTCATGTAATGCATGTTGGTAGACGACTTTATGGATATACCGCCAGTGTCAAAAGTTACTCCTTTACCTACTAATCCTATATGCTTTTGATCCTTTTGTCCTCCGTCATAACTCAATTGAGCCAAAATGGCAGGCGTTTTACTTCCTTGTCCCACAGCGAGCAGCGCGTGTAGTCCTTTTTTTTGAAGCTCCCGCGCATTGAATATCTGAACCTTAAATCCTGCATCTTTTCCTATTTCCTCTATGGCTGAGGCAAAATCGGAGGGATTTAAATAATTTCCAGGGGTGTTTATTAATCGACAGATCGTATTTCTTGCACTAGTGATAATATTCCCTTTGTGCAGGGAAATTTTTATTTCCTCTTGCATGGCTTCTCCTGAATAAAAGTAAATACAGGCGCTTTCACTTTCCCATGCAGAGGGGGCTTTTTTTATTGTTTTCCAGGAGCCAATGTTGTTTATACCAATTTGAATGCCTTGCCATGCAGCTTCACAGAGCCGTGACAAAGGGGTGGATGAAATATCTGTCAACAAGAAAATAATGCCTGTTTTTTCGTTGAACCTATCTTTATTTTGAAAGGTATATTGGCGAAATATTTTCTGAACGGTAGAGAAACGCAAGTCTTCACCCAGGCCGAGAAATAAAAATCGTTTGTTATGCACATTTACTACAAACTCTTTTCCAGCTTCTCCTGAAAAATCTTTGTCGGAAATGAAAGGAATATCCAGGGTCAGATTTTTTAGAAGATTTAAATCCGTTTTTCCTTTTACGCCAATAATCCAGTCAGAACAAGAGGAAAAATCAGTAACGATTTCGTATTTTAGCATTTTAATAATGGTATTTATGCAAGTGCAAATTATTTAGTAATGTAAAATTAGGATTTTACCTTAATTTCCAAAGGAAGTATAAACTACTACCGTTTTTTTATTTATTATTGTTTATTATTTTGTAAAGTTAAAAAGGTAACTATGGAGCCAATATGGGGATTTGATTTAGGAGGTACTAAAATCGAAGGGGTCATTTTAAAAAGTAAGGATGAACCCAATAATATCATTGCCAGAATGCGTGTACCCACTGAAAAAACAAAAGGGTATGATCACATTATAGGTCAAATTGGTCTTTTGGTAAATAATTTGAAGGAAGCAACGGGCTTAACTCCTACCCGTATCGGTTTGGGTACACCAGGTGCCCTCGATCCTATTACACAAACGCATAAAAACAGTAATACCACAGCCATAAATGGAATGCCATTTAAACGGGATCTTGAAAAAGCGCTGGGTATTTCATTTGAAATGGCTAATGATGCCAATTGTTTTGCCATCGCAGAGGCTCGTATGGGTGTTGTTCAGGATGTTATGCCCGATGCGAAAATGGTCTTTGGTGTAATTATGGGTACCGGCGTTGGCGGTGGTCTGGTCTTGAATGGCAGCGTTTGGAATGGTCGCCAGGGTATTGGTGGTGAATGGGGACACAGTTTTTTAGATGAATCGGGCGGTGTTTGTTATTGTGGAAAAACAGGTTGCGTGGAAACTGTTATTTCCGGACCCGCTTTGGAAAGATATTACAAAGGTTTGACCGGTCAGGATATGCACCTCAACGATATTATTAAAAAATATAAAGACGGTTCGGATCAGGCGGCTACTCAAACAGTGAAAAGACTGATTTATTTCTTTGGAAAGGGTATTGCCAATCTCATTAATATCCTCGATCCCGATGTTATTGTCCTCGGTGGCGGATTAGCTAATATTGATCTCCTCTACACTGAGGGTATCGAATCTGTTAAGGAGCACGTTTTTAATCCAAGATTAGATACTATCATCGTTCCTCCAAAATTGGGCGATAGCGCAGGTGTTTTTGGCGCAGCTTTTTTAGTCGCTTAATGTGAAGTAAGTTTTTTTAAAAGCTTTTCTGTCCAAAATAATAATTATAGCTACCTGAATGGTGTCGATGTTTAATCGTTATTGTTCAGGTAGCTTGTTTTTATCTATTAGTTAGGCAAATGAAATCTGTTGAATCTATATTTTTTATAAATGACTGTTTATTTGAAATTCTAAAATTTTAATATTACATTGCTTTATTATCATTAGGGGAACAATTCAATGCTTTGCATGAATAACTTCCTATTTAGGGTCAAAACCAGTCTCTTTTTCTTCTATCTCCTATTCAGTATATTATCCTCTCCTCTGAACGCTGCCATTCTGATAGATTCATTGGTTCTTCCGCATTCCGGGCAATTAACATTGTTTGGATTTCATCTGTTTAGAGAAAATAATTTACCAGATCCTGCTTCTTCCTACAACTTGCCCTCAGCGGACTATAGATTGGCAATGAATGACAAAATATCTATCCAGATAATGGGTCGTTCTCAAGCTAATTTTATATTTATCATCGATGAAGAAGGCTTTATTGCACCCGATCAAATGCCCGGTATTTTTCTCGCAGGACTCACTTTTTTGCAGGCAAAAAAAATATTATCTGCTTATTTTTCTCGTTTTTATACCTTTTCTTCCGGACAGTTTATAGTTTCTCTGGTTCCTTCAGGCAAAATAAGGGTTTACGTTTTAGGTAATGTCCAGAAGGAAGGTTTTTACGAACTTCCTGCCATGGCCAGTGTATTTCAAGCTATTGCAGCGGCAGGTGGTCCAACAAATAGCGCTTCCATCAGGAATATCAAAATGATACAACAGGGTAAAGCCAGTAATTTAGATGTCTATGCCTTTAGTTCTTATCCAAATGGAGAAATTCCCAAACAGCTTCATGATCTTGATATTGTTCATCTGCCTGTTTCAAAAACGGTCATTTCTTTGACGGGAGCTATCCAACGTCCGCTCAAATATGAAGTGCTCGATGGTGAATGTTTAGGTGATATTATTCCATTTGGAGGTGGATTATTAGCGTCGGCAAATGTTCAATATGCAAAGCTGTTCAGATATACAGAAAATCTACAATTACAAATTGATCTTTATCTCCCCCCGTATTTAGCAGGGAAATCTTGTTTTACCTTTCAACCAGGAGATTCTCTGGTGTTCAAAGAGATACAAGAGCTATCTCAAAATAGGGTTAAAATAAGTGGGGCTGTTCTTTTTCCAGGTTTTTATGGACTGGATAGTAGCAAGACAATCCTTAGTTTATTTAAAAAAGCTATATTTTCTGAGGGTGCATCTAAAGATCAGTTTATACTCCTTAGGAAGGATGAAAATGGGGCTTTGGGTATTAAAAAAATGTCTCTCAAGACGTTGGATGAGTTTGTAGATATTGAATTAATGGCAGGGGATGAGGTTATCATCGATTTTAAATCAAAATTTAAAGAGGAGTTTACTATTGAAGTAGCAGGGAATGTAAAGGCACCATTTGTCAGGTCGTTTTCCCCAGGGAAGCAACTTCATGTTTCTGAGGCTATTTTTATGGCAGGCGGCTTAGTCTCCGGTGCGTCTGATAAGGCATATATTTTCCGAACTAATCCTAATACACCCCAACAAACCATTTATTTGCCTTTGGATATTAATTCAATGCTTGATAATCCATTATCTGTTTCGGATGTATGGCTTGAATCGGGGGATAAATTATTTGTACCAGATAAGACTTACCTGGATTTTCCAACGCAAATAGGTATGTTCGGGGCCGTGAAATTCCCCCAGGAGTTTACATTTGACCCTTCCCTAAAACTACTGGATTTATTCCGGCTTTCTGGTGGCATAACAGATGGCGCTGATATAAGTAACGTTGAGGTTTTTCGGACCATCAATAAGGATAAAATACCTACGCTAACCAAAATAATTATACCATTATCTGATTCATTTTCATTTAAAGATGAAACAAGTGCCTTCAAATTAATGCCGGGAGATAAGATAATGGTAAGAAGCAAGAATAATATTTCGGCTACAAAAACAGTTTACTTATCCGGTAATATAAATCGTTATGGGAACCATTTGTCTGACAAACAACCTTATTTTCTATCTGATTTAATATTGGATGCAGGGGGTCTTACCGTGCATTCAACGCTGCTACATGGTAAGTTGATAAGAAATAAAAAGGGGCGTTTTGAACAACCATTTAACCTTCAATCAGCACTTAACTTCCCCCACAATGTAAATTATGACCCTATTTTGCAGCACAATGATTCTGTTTACATAGAGGAAATAAATAATGTAATTTTTTTAGAAGTTCCTGATTACAAACAATTTGGAATGGATACTTCCATGCAACTTATTCCGGTAGCATTTAAAGGTAATTATGGGGTCAAATGGTATTTGGATCAATTTGGTGGCCCAATTCTAACGTCGAAAATCAATGGGACAGTTACTATTTCAAGATTGACAGGAGAATTGATATCTGCAACCTTAAAGGAGTTGTCAAATAACGATTTAAAGGTAATGTTAGGTGATATCATTAAAGTGTCGGCAGAAAACAGACCAGATAGCCGGGTAAGAAACCGAATAGACTGGGGTAAAATAACAGATAGAATTTTGGGTATAACGACTACTCTTTCTCTGTTTCTCGTATATCTGAATAGATGAAAACAATGAATGACCCCCAAAAGGACAATCATATAAACTTGAATCCAGGAAAAATCATTACCATTGATTATTTGGTAGACGTATTTGTGAGCTGGTATGACCAGATTTTGAAAAATAAGTTTATATTTTTAATGTTTTTTGTCATTGGTGGTGCTGTAGGATTTTCCTATGCCCATTTTCTTAAAAAGGTACAATATTTATCCCGTCTTACTTTTGTTATTGACAGACCATCGGTTCAGACAGAAGAAGAGCACCTTTTACATTATTCAGGGGTGAATACGACTGGAAATCCTTCCTCAAAGCTGCTAAATGGCGATAATCTTCGAATTATCCTTCAATCGGATGTTATCATAAAGGAGGCGCTTCTTAGCCCAATAAATGAATTAAAGGGCAGGAACCTGCTATCTGTTTTATGGAAGGAAAGTTTGAATTCTTTGTCGGTAACTTCAGAAGATAGTCTGACGCAAATGACCATTAAAAAATTGAAAAAAAGTCATTTGGTCGTTGGTAAATTAGAAGAAATGGGTTCTTTTTACTTTATTGAAATGCATCACGACAATCCTCTTTTTTGTTATTATTTTCCTGAAAAGTTGTTGGAAGGTTTACTGAAATTTTATGAAACCGAGAAATCTAAGGAGCTTGAAAGCCATATTATAACTCTTCGCAGGCAATCGGTCAATATTAAAGATGAAATAAAAAATGCTCAGAAGGTATGGTATGCCAAAAAAGATCGATCAAGAAACTTGGTTTTTTTTGAAGATCAGTTCCTTTTGGAAAAGCTGGAAAAAAACATAGATGAGGCTGAACTAAAGTTAAAAATGAATCAAGAAATACTTGATGTTGCTGTTTATCAGCAATCAAGAAAATCGTCTTTTATACATTTGATAGATAAACCTGTTTTCCCATTGGAATTTAAGGGTAAAAAAAGATGGAAACATGCCTTTATCATTGGGTTTTTGTTTCTTTTTGTACCTTTTAATTTGTTCTTAAATACCTCAAAAAAATAAAAAAGTAGTAAAACTATGGCTATATTGTGATTTCATTTTTAGATAGATTATTCTTAATATATAAAGGTTTTTTTATAGTTTATATAGTCTCGATTTAATTAGGTGCAAATGAAATTTTTTATCTCTCTACTTTTATTAAATTTTAGTTTTTTATCCTTGTTAGCACAAGGAGATTTTAAGTATGGAATCAATATAAATGATAAAACAAAGGTATTTGTGACCGCTGCCCAAATGAGTTCGGAAGAAGTCCTCCATGCAATTCATAAAAACAAATTAAAACAAATTAAAAATAAGGTTTCACATGGATTAACTACAGAATACTTTTGGGTAATTTTCAACATATCAGATATAAATAATGAAAACCAAAGCCATCTCATTGAATTAAATAATCCTCACATTGATACCGCTGCTTTATATTTGATTAAGGATGGAAAGACGATATTAATCGCTGAAATTGGAGATAGGATTCCATTTACAAAACGTCCGATAATTCATCCTAAGTTATTATTTCTATTACCGGTAGGGGATTCGAATGGAGAATATTTATTGAAAATTGATAAACAAGGTGGATCCGCTAATTTTCCTCTTTATTTGTGGAAAAAAGATAGTTTTGAATACCACAATACCAAAGAAATGTTACTCTGGTATGCATTTATGGGTTCTTTTGTTTTCTTTTTTATTTTAAGTGCCATCGCTTCTAAAATTATTAATAATCCATTGTTTAAATATTATAGTGCATTTGTTTTTATTGTTTTGTCCTATAATTTTATAACGGCTGGTTTTTCATTTGCTTTTATTTATCCCAATAATACTTGGTTAAATGATGCATTAAGATTTTTAATATTACCATTATTTGGTTTTTCTTATGTGAATTTTACCAGGTATTATTTTGATGTGAACAGGGCATTTCCCTTGCTTGACATCTATGCTAATATAATAAATACGATTTTTATTGTATTGACCTTTTTAGGGGTAATTTTTACTGGCACTTTACAAAAGTATGCCATTCCTGTAGTAAGTATTTTATATATAAATCTTATTTCAGCGGTTTTATGGTCTCTTGTAATCATTTTTTGGGTATGGGCCAGATTGAAGTATAGGTCTATTTTATTTTTGTGTGCATTTTCTGGTAATATATTTGTGTTGATTTTTAATGTATTAACGGAATTTGGCTTGGTAGAAAAAACGCTATTTCGCTTTAATCCCATATTTATAGCTAATTTTCAAGAGGTAGCCGTAATGTCAATAGGGATGATATTTTATTTAAGTAGAATTCAAAAAGAGAGAAAAAATCTGATAGCTGAAAAAGATCAAATGACAGAAAATGAAATTCAATTGAGAGAAGAATTAAAACAATTCATGTCTCAAAAAAAGCTAAATGACGTATTTCTTACTAGTAAGGAGGAAGGATTATCAAAATTTTCTTATGTATTGAAAGATAAAACCGTTATTAATCTGTCAGAGGTTGTATTTATCGAATCTATGGATCATAACTTGACTTATCACTTTAAGAATAGAAAAGTGATAGAAAGAAAAACCATTAAAGAGTTTTTAGAGAAGGTAACAAATGAAAACTTTATACAAGTTCATAAAAGTTTTGTTGTAAATAAAGAGTATATAGTTGCCATAGAATCTAATAAGATATCTATGACAAATGGCATCATTGTTCCATTCTCCAGAACATTTAAAGCCAGATTTTCAAAGTAAAATTCAAAAAAATACTCATTTATGGGTATATATTTTGTAATTTGTTACAAATAACTTTGAATAAATTTCCAATTATTCTTTTGATCCTTTTGTAAAGATATAAAATATGAAGAAGTCAATATTTGCTTTTATTTGTTTTAGCCTCCTTTCTTTTGGCTTGTTCGCGCAAAATACCATCACTTATGGAGGCAGAGGAATAAAACCTTACCAGATTATTTCCAGCGATCAGGCAAAATTAAAAGATAGCCCAGACACGCTAAGAGATGATTCAGTCATGGACGGCACAGGTATGGATTTCAACTGGTACAACATGGGGCGATTAATGAGGCAAGCTACTTTGGGTGTCAACTTTAACGATATGAAGGAATTTGTAAAAATGACCCCTGAAAAATGGATAGACGAGCAGATGAAAATGACTTCTCCCAATATGCTGGATAAAATGCTCAAGGATAGAGTTTTATGGAGAAATTATGTTAAATCATTAGGATATGATTTTAAAGAAGATACAGTCGTCGTAAGGTCAGAAGATTTTAATATTTCCTGGTGGGATCACAATCTAAATAGTAAAGATTACCTAAAGCAAAGATTAGCTTATGTCTTGAGTCAAATATTTGTAATTTCTTCTCGTTCCGATGTTATTAGTGAACATGCTCATGGTCAAGCCAGCTATTATGATCTTTTGGTGAAGCATTCTGTTGGGAATTTTAAAAACCTTTTACTGGATATTACCCTCCATCCAAGCATGGGTATTTACCTAAGTCATTTTAATAATTCTAAGACCATTCCCGAGAGAAATATTCATCCCGATGAAAATTATGCACGTGAGGTTTTGCAGTTATTCTCTATAGGTCTTCATCAGTTAAATATAGATGGTACGCTTAAATTAGATTCTTTTAAAAATCCTATGCCAACCTATACTCAAAAAGATATCAAAGAGCTTGCTAAAGTATTTACAGGTCTTAGTGCGGGAAGAGCAGGGCAGTTTAGTAAACCTGACAGGCCAGTGAATTTTGGTTTTGACCGTTACAATACCGATTTTTCAACCCCAATGGCAATGTTTGAAGAGTGGCATGAGTTAGGTGAAAAGTCATTTTTAAACCTTAACATTCCCAGCGGACAAAAAGGAATGAAAGATATTGAGATGGCCCTGGATTATATTTTCAAACATCCCAATGTAGGTCCTTTTATAGGAAAGCAGTTGATTCAAAAACTAGTGACAAGTAATCCAAGTCCGTCTTACATCAAAAAGGTAGCGGAAACGTTTAATAACAATGGACAAGGGGTAAGAGGAGATATGGCCGCGGTTTTTAAAGCTATCTTACTGCATCCAGAAGCAAGATCTTGTGAATCTATGTTATCACCCACTCAAGGAAAGTTACAGGAGCCTTTGGTCCGTCTTTTTGAAAGGATTCGAAACTATAAGGTAATACCAGATGCAAATAATAAAATATTTACAGATGGGGGATCAGCCTTCTGGAATTATGATCAGAATATCATGTCAGCTCCCTCCGTATTTAATTTTTATCAATCTGGTTATTCTCCCCTTGGTTCCCTTAGAAGTAATAATTTATTGGGCCCAGAATTCCAGATGCATAATTCATCTTCTTCTTTGCGTTGGGCCAATTCCGTAATGAATTCAGATTGGCAAGTTGGATATATCTGGCGCACTCAGAGGGAGGGATTTTATGAACTGGATATCTCTGATTTAAATACTTATGCAAATGATTCTGAAGCATTATTAAATCAACTTGATAAACGATTTACAAGAGGTCAACTAACTTCCAGAACCAGAAAATTGATAAAATATAATATCGATCGAAATCTAAGAACTCGAGAACGTGTCCAAAGCGCCATTGGCATTTTATTGCTTTCTCCTGAATATAACATATTAAAATAAGTACCAATGAATAGAAGAAATTTTTTAAAAGCAGGTGCTTGCTCAGGTATGGGTTACCTCACCTTATTCAATTCTGCCATAAATCTTAAAGCAATTGGATCGGCGGCACTAGATAATTCTGAGTCAAATGACGAATATAAAGCATTGGTTTGTATTCTTTTAGCAGGGGGAAATGATAGTTATAATATGCTGGTTCCTATGGACCCAAATGCCTATAAAGCCTATTCAGCATCGCGTTCAAATATGGCTTTGGCAACTAAAAATTTAATTGCATTAGATTCCTCTCTTACGGGAGGAGTGCCCTATGGCCTTCACCCTGCCATGCCAGAACTTGAGGATTTACTCTCCTCAGGGGAAGCTGTTTTCATTAATAATGTGGGTACGCTTGTCGCTCCAACAACCAAAGCAAAATATTTTAATGGTTCCAGTAAAGATATTCCTTTAGGCCTTTTTTCCCATACCGATCAAGAGCAACAATGGCAAACGGGTATTCCCAACGAAAGAGTTCGCACAGGGTGGGGTGGAAGAGTAGCTGATCTGCTAAAAGATATGAATACTAATCAAAAGGTATCCATAAGCCTTTCTTTGAACGGAACAAATCTTTTTCAGCAAGGACTGGAAACAACGCCATATTCACTGAATACAGGAAATGGAGCGGACGTAATTTGGGCGTATAACCGGGGTAATGAATGGGATTCCCGAAGTCAGGCCATTGATAGTCTTATGTACCATAATTATCAGGATGCTTTCAAGCAAACATACATCGATGAGATACGAAAATCACAGGAGGGTGGCGAAGTATTTAGAGATGCTTATAATCGTCGGGAATATTTTTCAACCAGTTTCGATAATGATGAACTTTCTACCCGTCTGAGAATGGTCGCTAATACGATTGCTTCCAGAAAATTCCTCGGGGTGAAGCGTCAGGTTTTCTTTGTTTCTATGGGGGGCTTTGACCATCATGATTATCTGCTAGACCATCATACCAGAGACTTAAGAAGAGTATCTCGCGCTATAGGTTCCTTCTACGCAGCGATCAAGGAACTAAAGCTGGAAAAACAAGTTACTACCTTTACTATCAGTGAATTTGCGCGTACCCTGACGTCTAACGGTGATGGAACCGATCATGCCTGGGGAGGAACCTCTATGATCGTTGGAGGATCTTTAAATGGTAACAAAATGTATGGTAAATATCCCAATTTAAAGTTAAATGACGATCTGGATATTGGGAATGGGGTGTTTGTTCCTACCACCTCAACCGATGAATATTTTGCGGAACTGGCTCTTTGGTTTGGCGTAAGCAAAAATGAATTACCTACTATTTTTCCTGGTATAAAGAATTTTTATTCCTTAAGTAACCCTAATCTTCCTCTTGGATTTATGAAAATGTAAATATTATGAAATACCTATATAT